>Ga0194125_10003642_pt1 | contig 24677 bp, 25 predicted proteins | sample TA2KigC250mmetaG_FD_148626 | JGI IMG/M metagenome (GOLD analysis project Ga0194125, IMG submission 148626) | Freshwater microbial communities from Lake Tanganyika, Tanzania - TA2015034 Kigoma Deep Cast 250m | ecosystem: Environmental > Aquatic > Freshwater > Lake | place: Tanzania: Lake... | reverse complement strand
AGAACGACCCGACCGGTCCTGAGTCTGGTACACACCGAGTGGTTCGTGGCGGCTCCTATGGCGGCTATCCGAGGACCCTGCGCTGTACGTACCGGCGCAGGCTTCGTCCTGGGGCCCGGTACGACGATCTTGGCTTTCGCGTGGTTTGCGTCACGAAGGACTGATGGCCTCTGCCCGCCTTGCCTCGCCATCACTTACATGGCCGCGTGGGCGTGGGTGCGACCCAGGGAAGTAGGTGACGCCGGTGGGTGCCACCCTCAAGCGCACGCGCCATGTCCTCAAAGGTGCTTGACAGGGTGGACCAAGTTGACTAGACTGAAATGGGCCAAAGAAGAGCCGCGATGAAGACGCTTAGCGTGCATGAGGCCAAGTCGGGGCTGTCGGCCGTGCTGGCCGAGGTGGAGGCGACTGGGGGGTCGTTCCTGGTGTGCCGGCACGGCAAGCCTGTTGCCGAGCTGGTGCCGCACCGCAAACGCGACCGCCTGGGGCCTCACCCCGTCATGAGGCGCATCAAGATCAAGTACGACCCGACCGAGCCGCTGGCTGAGGATGAATGGCCGGAGGACTCGAGGTGATCCTGGACACGTGCGCGGGATGGGGCGTTCCTGTTGGTAGTTCGGCCTTCAGGCGGCCTTGGGCGCTGCAACGGCACAGAGCAGAACCGCGTAAACGCCGAACTACGAACCAAGATGGGCAGCGCGCAAATCCGTTATTCCACCCGACGCCGGATGGGGCGTTGCGGTCCCCGCGGGCTTCTGATATAGTCTTGTCGGGAGCGCGGGGGTTGACGCGACGGAGGAGAGCTCGGTGGAGCAGACGATTGGGTTCCTGGGGGCGGGGAAGATGGGCGAGGCGCTGGCACGCGGGCTGCTAGCGGGCCGGCGGGTTACTCCAGACCGCGTGCTGATGAGCGACGTGGATGGGAAGCGGCTGGAGGACCTCGCCCGCCAACTCCAGGTGGGCATTGCCGACGGGAACGCGGCTCTGGTGGCGGCGAGCGACGTGGTGATGGTGGCGCTCAAGCCGGGGGTGGTGCGGCAGGTGCTGCCGGGGCTGGGGAACGCCATCGGGAGCCAGAAGCTGGTGGTCTCCATCGCGGCGGGGGTCACGCTGCGGGAGCTGGAGGGGATGCTGGGTCCGGGGGCGCGGGTGGTGCGGGTGATGCCGAACACGCCATGCCTGGTGGGCTGCGGGGCGTCGGCCTACGCGCTCGGCTCGGCGGCGACGGAGGCCGATGGGAGGCTGGTGAACGAGGTCTTCTGCTCCGTGGGCATTGCCGTGGCGGTGCCCGAGGCGCTGCTGGATGCCGTCACGGGCCTGAGCGGGAGCGGGCCGGCGTTCGTCGCGCTGGTCATCGAGGGGCTTGCCGACGGCGGGGTGCTGGCCGGCCTGCCGCGCGAGACGGCGCTCAAGCTGGCGGCGCAGACGGTGCTCGGCACGGCACGCCTCGTGCTCGAGACTGGGCGGCACCCGGCCGTGGTGAAGGACATGGTGGCCTCGCCCGGCGGCACGACCATCGAGGGGCTGAAGGTGCTGGAGGAGAAGCGGCTCAGGGGTGCCCTGATCCAGGCAGTGGAGGCGGCGGCGAGGAGATCGCGGGAGTTGGGCGCGCCAAGCGAAGATGGGGGATGATTGGATGGATGATTGGATGAATGTGAAAAGCAGGCTTGCTCATTCATCCACCCATCCATTCATCCACCCATCCCTGCGCATGGCATCACAGAAAAGGAGAAACTTGTGAGGCTCTCGGCCTGTATCTGCATGTTGTTCCGGGAGGAGAAGGACTTCGTGAAGCGGATCGCGAAGGTCAAGGAGGCAGGGCTGCCGGCCTTCGAGTTCTGGGGCTGGAACGGGGTTGACCTCGATGGGGGGCTGGCGGCGAAGCGAGAGACTGGGCTGGACCTGGCGGCGATTTGCGTGGACAGCGCCGACCCCGCGATGAAGCAGGCCTGGGCGAAGGGGATTCTGGTGAACCCCGAGATGCGGAGCGTGTTCGTGGCCGCCACCCGCGAGAGCCTGGCGGTAGCCAACCGCCTCGGCTGCCCGACGCTGATCGCCACTGTGGGCAACGAGCAGCCCGGCCTGAGCCCCTGGCAGATGCACGACAGCATCGTGGGCGGCCTCAAGGCCGTGGCCGCCGATGCCGAGCGGGCGGGCGTGACCATCGTGCTCGAGCCCCTCAACACGCTGGTGAACCACAAGGGCTACTACCTGTGGTCGAGCCGCGAGGGCTTCGACATCGTGCGCGCCGTGGGCAGCCCCAACGTCAAGCTCCTCTTCGACATCTACCACCAGCAGATAATGGAAGGCAACCTGATTCAGAACACCACCGAGAACATCGGGTTGATCGGCCACTTCCATTCGGCGGACGTGCCCGGCCGCCACGAGTTCGGGTCGGGCGAGCTGAACTACGCCACGATCTGCGCGGCGATTGACAAGGCGGGCTACCAGGGCTACGTGGGCCTGGAGTATGGCCCGACGGGCGACTCCGCCGCATCCATCGCCCAGGTCCGGCGCATCGTGGGCGCCTGACGGGCGGCAGCTCAGGAGGCATCCCATGGCCACGCGGGTCTCCACCGTAGGCTGCGTCTGCATGGGCCTCGTCTGCGCTCTGGCCGCGGTCTGCCGCGGGGAGGCGCCCGACGACGCTAAGAAGAAGGCCGAACGGGTCAGCTCCTATGTGAACCTGGCCGAGACGATCACGCGCATCGGCCTTCAGGTGGGAGGAATGTTGGCAAAACACCCCTACGACAAGGCCCTGTGCCAGTATGCCAAGGAGCTTGGCGCCCTCCACGCCAAGGCCATCACCCGCCTCACCCCACCCGAGGGCGCCGAAGGGGTCCACGACAACTTCAAGGAGGCCGTGGCCAACTTTGCCCTGTGTGCCGAAGCCCATTCGGCAGGGGACTTCCCAAAGGCCCGCATGCACCGTGAGAAGTGCGTGAAGGAGTTCAACCGCACGCTCCTCGAGGTCATCAAGCTCCGCCAGAGCGGCGTCATCCCCTAACGGCTTGGGCGCGCGGCGCTTGCGTCACCAAAAAACCGCAAAAAAGCGCTGGACATTCCCCGTCCTCGCGCTATACTATGGGTGGTTTGCGCGGGGAAGGTCCGCGCTGACCACGGCTGCCCGGACTGCTGTGCAAAGGAGGCTGCGAATGCTTCGGCGGCTCGGCACTGCGGCGTGTTGGCTCGTCCTGGCCTGTGCGGCCTTGTGTCTCTCCGCGTTTGTCGTGGAGCAAGTGGCCTACGGCGACTGGGAGCCGCCGCCGCCGCCCAAGCCCTCGCGCATCAGCGCGTCCGAAGGCTTCCCCCCGCTCCCCCTGCCCGCCACGCCCCTGCGCCGCACGGAGAAGAAGCGCCCGCCCGCGCCACCGGCCCTCATCGCCAAAATCCGCTACGGCAAGCCCGTCTGGAAGACCACCGATGACGGCCGCCGCTTCTCCTACCTCGACTGGCAGAGCGACACGACCGACCTGCACAACATCCTACTGACCGCCGGCAGCAAGCTCCAGGTCAAGTACCGCTCCATCGAGCTAGGCCTCGAAGAGTTCTCCTTCAGCCCTGCCGAGGTCCCCATCCTCTATCTTTCCGGCCATCACAACTTCACATTTGGCGACGACATCGTTGAGAAGCTCCGGTGGTATCTTCGGGACGGCGGGACGCTGGTGGGCGACGCCTGCTGCGGGGCGCAGCCGTTCACCGAGTCGTTCAAGGCCCTCTCCCTCAAGCTCTTCCCGCAGCGCCCGCTGCGCCAGTTGCCGGCTGACCACCCCATCTACCAGGCATTCTACCAGATCGAGAACTTCACGTACCAGGAGCCGAACAAGGCCCCGTACACGGGGGCGCCGAACATCTACGGCATCCACCTGGGCTGCCGCGTGGCCGTGCTGCTGGCCCCCTACGACGTTAGTTGCGGCTGGGCGCAGCACGAGCACCCCTGGGGCTTCCGCGTCAAAGCCGTGCCCGCGCAGCAGTTCGGCGTGAACCTCACCGCCTACTGCCTGGCCAGCCACGAGCTCGGCCGCTTCCTCGGCGCCGAAAAGGTCTACTACCAGACCGGCGAGCCCACACGCGAGGAGTTCGTCTTCGGCCAGGTCATCCACGGCGGGGACTGGGACCCCCACCCGTCGGGCAACATGGCCCTGCTGAAATACGTCGGTGCCAACTCGACCCTGGAGGTGCAGTTCAAGCGCTCGAACGTGGACCTTCGGAAGACCGAGGCCTTCAAGCACCCGCTCCTCTACATGACGGGCCACGACGACTTCGTGCTCCTCGACGAAGAGGTCGCGGCGCTCCGCAGCTACCTGCGGAACGGCGGCATCCTGCTGGCCGACTCCTGCTGCGGTCGCAAGGACTTCGACCAGGCCTTCCGCCGCGAGATGGCTCGCGTCCTCCCCAAGCACCCCTTGGAGCCGATCACGCCCAGCCATCCGCTCCTGAGCGTCCAGGCCAAGATTGGCAAGGTCGCCTACAGCGGCATCGTCCGCCAGAGCAAGCCCGACCTCAACGTCCCCGTCCTCGAAGGCATCACGATGGGCGGCGTCCTCGCCGTCATCTACACCCCCTACGGCCTGGGGACGCAATGGGACGGCATGGAGCGCCCCTTCGCCAAGTGCTACTCGACCCAGGACGCCCTTCGCATCGGCATGAACGCCATCGTCTACTCGATGACCCACTGACCCTCTCCTTGTTGTAGGCGGGGCCTCCGTGCCCCGCGACGCCTGGTCACATCCCCGAAGCCCGGCCCGCCCCACGCGGGTCGGGCTTCTTCGTGGCCCGGTGTGCCGGCGCAGTGTTGCTCAATGTTGCCCAGTGTTGCTCAGAGTCGCTCAATTGCCGTTTGGCGATTCTCGGGCTTCCGGCTCAGTGTTGCTCAGAGTCGCTCAGTGTCGCTCAACGTTGCGCCACACGCGCGCCCAAGGGTGGGGGGGGTGCCCCGGACTTCCTGCTTCCGCCTCCTTCCTCCTTGTCCTCGCGCCTGTTCCCCACCCTATGACGCCCGCGCGCGCACGCCGTAGGCAGTACGGGTCGCAAGCGATTGGAATCCAAAGGCTTATGGCTTCCGCGCGTGCTGCCCGGTACTGGCTGGGCCCCATTTGGTGCTTATCTGGCCCGCTGGGCCGGCCTGCTCCCTCAGGGCTCAGGGCTCCTGCACGTTCGCCAAGTGGGGAAGCAACTCCTGCCAGAGGGCCTGGCGCTCCCGTTCCTCCCGGGCGGGGTCGGTGAGCATTCTGACGGCCGGACGTGAAAGGAGCCAGAGGAGGCCGAAGACCGCGGCCCCGCCCCCAAACGTGGCCGCGACGATGACCGGGATTGCATCCCCATGCCACCATGGCTCGCGGGGGTCACGGTTCTCGAAGATTGCCAGGGCAACCGCGCCGGCCCCGGCTGCCAGGCCCGCCAATATCGCCAGGAGCGCCAGGAGCCCGGTCAGCTCTCGGTGCGTCTTCAGCGTGACGGTGATCCGGCCGACTTGGAAGTCTCCCGGGCACACCTCGACCGCGTGTCCCCGAAGCACGCCCTTGGTGACGGCGAGCCAGTGGCTGAGGAGCTTGGGCCACTCCTCGAACGGCTGGGAAGTGCCGCGGCCGTGACGGAACCCGCGGTCCGTCGGGAACCTGCTCTTGAGGAATCCCTCGAGCCGCGAGGCGATTGCGGCGGGCAGCGCCGCGCGCTCGTCGTCCGAGCGGTCAGAGACGTCGAGCGTTACTTGCAGAGCGTCTTTCGTCTCCGAGGCCATCACGAGTCCCCCTGGCCACCGTCCTCCGGCTCCGCAGCCGGCGCGGCAGAGCCATCGGCGTCGCGCAAATCGTCCCGCGCTGCGGCTTCGGCAATGCCGCGCGTGATCCGTCGCAGGGAGCCGCCGAGGAACAGCGTCGGGACCCACACCACCCAACCCTCCACCCCCTCGAACACGATCCTCGTGTCATTGGCGTAGGAGAGCCAGGAGGGCTCACCGAAGAACAGCTCGCCGATCTTCAGATACGCGTAGGCGTACCACGTCCGGGTCTCCGACCAGGCCAGCTCGCGGCTGACCGGCCGGAAGGAGAGGCGGAAGAGGTCGGCCGCCGTCGGCATGGGGACGCACACGGCCACGCCCCCCGGCCCCGCCCGCAGGTAGACGCGCCTGTCGCCCACGGCTCGGAAGCGTCGCACGGCCGCCATGAGCAACAGGACGCCGAGGAGGGCCAGCCCCACGTCCAGAGCGACCGTCGTCCAGGACAGCTCCCCGGTATGGTAGAGGCCCCCGCTCGCGGCGAACGAGACGAGGAAGGCGCAAAGGCCGCAACCCAGCAAGGCATCGGCGATCCCGGAGAGAATCAGTTTGCCCCGGGCCGGCCCCGCCACCTGCACCACCGTTCCGATGCTCTCGGTGCGAATGGCGCCCCCGCATGCCACTTCGGCCATGGTGAGTGCTCACTCCTTCCCCTTCTCGGGCGGCTCCTCCTCCGGCACACGCCGGGCGGCGAGAGTGACCTTCACGTCCACCTTCTCATCCCCGCGCTGGAGGGTGAGGGTGGCGGCGTCGGCTGGCTTCTTGGCGGCGAGAGCCTGCTTGAGGGCCTGGAAGCTCTTGACCGCTGCCCCGTCGAGGGCCACGACCACGTCCTTCTTCACGACTCCGGCGAGGGCGGCGGGGGAGCCCTCGCGCACGTCGGTCACGAGCACACCGCTCTTCGCCTTGAGCTGGAGAAGCCCGGCGAGGCCGGGGTCCAGGTCGTGCCCGTCGAAGCCCAGGTAGGGCACTTCCTGAAGGCCGGCCGGGGCCTTGGGAGCCGGGCCTTCGCGGCCCTTCTCCGGGTGTGTGCGGGCCTTCTGTGCCTTCGCGCGTTCCAGGTCGGCACTTGCCTTCGCCAGGATCGCATCGGCGCCCTTCTCGTTCGGGCGGAGCCGCTGCGTCTCGATGGCCTTGGTGTAGTCGGCGATTGCCCCGTCGTAATCACGCTTCGCGTGCTTGGCGCAGCCGCGGTTGTAGTAGGCCCATGGGTCGTCAGGCCGCAGTTGGAGGACCCTGGTCCAGTCGGCGATGGCGCCGTCGTAGTCCAGCTTCCTGATCCTCGCCAGGGCGCGCCATTCGTGCGCTGGCGCATACCCCGGGTCGAGCCGGATGGCCTCCGTGAAGTCGGCGATGGCCCCGTCAACGTCAGCCCCCTTGGTCATGCCCCGTTCCACGAGCGCCCTTGCCGTCTCGGCCGCGGGCGCCTTTCCAGCGGCGGCCCGCTCGGCCCTTGCGCGTTCCAGATTGGCAATCACTTCCGCCCTCGTCCCTTCGATATCCTTCTCGTCAGGGCGGAACCCCTCGAGGGCCTTGGTGTAGTCCGCGATTGCCCCGTCGTAGTCTCGCTTCGCGTGCTTGGCGCGGCCGCGGCTGTAGTAGGCGTCTGGGTTGTTCGGCCGCAGTTGGATGGCCCTGTCGTAGTCGGAGATCGCGCCCTCGTAATCCCCCTTCGCCTTGCGAGTGAATGCCCGCAGTTGGTAAGCCTCTGCATAGTCAGGTTTCAACTCGATGGCCTTGGTGTAATCGGCTATGGCCCCGTCGTAGTCCCCCTTTTCGCATTTCAGGTGGCCACGCCACCGGTGTGTCTGGAAGTCCCCGGGCTCAAGCCGGATGGCCTCGGTGAAGTCGGCCATGGCGCCATCAACGTCACCGTTCGCCATCTTGGTCATGCCCCGTTGCACGAGTTCCCCTGCCGTCTGGGCCGCGGGTGCTCTCTCAGGGGCAGTGGTCTCCTCCGCCTTCGCGGTACCGAATGCTCCGGCAAGAGCCAACCGGAATCCGCCTTCCACGCTTCGGTCAGAGGGGCCGTTCAAGTCCCTGTTTGCGCATCGAAGTTCACCGGGGGAACTGCGCCAGGAACACCCACGAAAGACGCGGGACTGCCCGGTAGCAGGGCCCACCGGGTCCGTTTGGTCGCCGCCCTTGTACTGGCCATAGTAGTCCTGACACCATTCCCAGACGTTGCCGAGCATGTCGTGAAGCCCAAATGCATTGGCCCTGAATGAGCCCACTGGCGCCGTGGTGAGGTACCCGTCATTCCAGTCGAACCGCATAAAGTCCATCCGCCCGCTAATCCAGCCGGCGTCCCTCATCGTGAGGTCTGCACCGTTGCACCATCCACGGGCTCCGTCGCGATCATCGCCCCACTGATAGAGTGAGGAGGTGCCAGCCCGGCAGGCGTACTCCCATTCGGCCTCGGTCGGGAGCCGATAGGACATACCGGGGGGCCTGTCGTTGTCCAGGCGATTGAGCCAGTCCACGAATGCCCGAGCGTCGTTCCAGCTCACGCACACGACCGGGTCGTCGTCGGACTGCCTAAAGTGCGGATTGCGCCAGCAAGCATCCTCTGCCCGACTGGTCTCCCCCGCGTGGTCGTAGACCCGCGCGCCCTTGCCTCCTGTCCCTTTCTCTGCATCCGTTTTGTAGCCGGCGGCCTCGACGAATCTGCGGTACTGTCCCACCGTGACCTCGTGCTTGCCAATCCAGAAGGCTTTGGAGAGCCACACCTTGTGGGCCGGCCTCTCGCTGTCCACCCGCCCCACCGTGCGCTCGAGCGCCTTGGCCTGAGCGTCCGTCGTGCCCATGACAAAGCTGCCCGGAGGAATGAGGACCAAGGCCATGGTCAGGCCGCCCCCGAGGTCCACCGTTCGCTGCTTCGCCTCCTGCCCGGCGGCGCTGCACAAGCCGGCGAGGAACAGGCACGTGGCTAAGGCGACCGCCACGGCCCAACGCGAGCACGGTGCCCGAGCGCTCATCGCAGTCCTCCTTGTCGTCGGCTTGGCGTGGGAAGGTGTACAGCGGCGCTGCCGAGCCGGTGTTCCGCCAACACCGGCAATGCTATCACGCGGAAGCTGGGAATGCAATGGGGTGCCCTTCTCACAATCTGAGCCACTGCGGTGTGGGAGAGGTGTGAAGGGCGTTTGACACCCGCATGGGCATCTGGTACACTCCGCGGCGGGTGTGGTTGCCCTCGGAAGTGTGGCTGGAGTGCGCGTGGATGGGTGTGGCGGCGCCTGTTTCCGGGGTCTTGCCGTTCCGCACGGTGGCGATCGTGGGGGTGGGGCTGCTCGGCGGCTCGCTGGGGCTGGCCTTGCGGGCGCAACACCTGGCGCGGCGCGTGGTGGGGGTGGCACGCCGCCAGGCGACCCTTGACCGCGCCGTGGCCCTTGGGGCGATTGACGAGGGGACGCTGGACGTGCGCGCCGGCGTGGCTGAGGCCGAGCTGGTGGTGCTGGCCACGCCCGTGGGGGCGATGGTGGAGCTGGCCCGCGCCGCGGCCGACGCGATGCCCCGCGGCGCGCTGCTGACCGACGTGGGGAGCACGAAGGCCCAGCTCGTGCGGCAGCTCGAGGAGGTGGCCGGCAGCCGCCTCCGCTACGTCGGCTCGCACCCGATGGCAGGCTCTGAGAAGCGGGGGGTGGACGAGGCGACGGCGGGGCTCTTCGACGGGGCGCTGTGCTTCGTGACGCAAACGCCTCGGACCGATCGCCGCGCCTTGGCCGCCGTGACCGAGCTGTGGCAGGCCCTGGGCGCCCGCGTGCGGCGCCTCGACCCCGCCGAGCACGACCGGCTCCTGGCCCTCGCCAGCCACCTGCCCCACCTGGCCGCCGCAGCCCTCGTGAACGCCTTGCCCCCAGAGGCCCTCGCGTGCGGGGGGGCGGGGCTCCGGGACACCACGCGCGTGGCCTCGGGCGACCCGCGGCTGTGGGCCGACGTGTCCCTCCAGAACCGCGAGCGCATCCTCGACGCCCTGGCCCGCTTCGAGCAGCAGACCCGCACGCTGCGTCGTATCCTGGCCGACGGGTCCGAGGCGGAGCTCCTCGCTTGGCTCGCCAGCGCCAAAGCTGTCCGCGACCACCACCTGTGTCCCTAGGGGCTGCCCGCCACGATGAGCAAGAAACTCGGCTTCCAGCTCAAGGAACTCCACTCGCTCCACGCCAACCTGCGGGCCGTCTTTGCCCTCCTGCTCATCCTCACCCTGTGCATCCTCGCCTACATGGCCGTCCGCATCTTCGTCCTCACCCGCGAGCCGCTGCCGCCGAGCGAGTTCGCCAGCCTCTGCGTCTTCGCCCTCGCTTGCCTCGGCCTCTGCATCGGGCAGCTCCACTGCTTGCGCCGCATGCGCCGCGACACCCGCGAGAAGATCGAGCAGTTGACCTTCGTGGACGAGTTGACCGGGGTTTTCAACTACCGCTACCTCGAGCAACGCCTCGGCGAGGAAATCCAGCGCGCCATGCGCCACGGCTACCCTCTGGCCGTCGTGTACCTCGACCTCGACGCCTTCAAGATGGTGAACGACACCTACGGGCACGAGGCGGGCAACGAGGTGCTGCGGCGGGTGAGCCAGATGCTGCGCGGACACGTCCGTGGCGAGGACTTCATCGGGCGGCTCGGCGGCGACGAGTTCCTCATCGTCTTGCCCCACACGGACGAATCGGGCGCCCTCGTGGCCGGCGAGCGGCTGCGGACCAAGCTCGCCGCGCTCGACTTCACGGCGCCAGGCGGCGAGCGCATGGACTTCCTCGGCTTCTCGATGGGCGTCGCCAGCTTCCCCGCCCACGGCAACACCCGCGAGCAGCTCGTCCAGGCCGCCGACCAGGCCATGTACCGCGCCAAGAAGAGCGGCGGCGACCGCGTGTGCCTGTGAGCGCGCAAGTTCGTAGTGCGGCCTTCAGGCCGTATCCCGGGCTGAACATACGGGCTGAAGCCCGCACTCCGAACGCCATAGCCCGGCCCCGTGCCCTCTGTCCTCTGTCCTCTGCCGCCTGTCGTCTGCCGTCTGCTGTCTGTCGTCTGCCCACTGCCGACCGCGAGGCCCCGATGAGCCCCACTCCCCGACAACACTACACCACCGAGCGGGTCGAGGTGCCGTTGCCGCGCGAGACGCGCCGCGAGCTGTGGCTGCTGGCCGGCCTCTTCGTCACCGCGCGCCTCATGAGCATCTGGTGGTTCCAGCCCATCCACAACGACGTGCGGCTCTTCTTCGCCCCATTCGGCTGGCTCCAGGGGCAAGGGGTCTTCCCCTTCATCGACTACTGGTTCGAGTACCTCCCCGTCCAGGCCTACCTGATGGTGGCCCTGCGGGGGCTGGCCGTGGCGCTGTGCGGCCACGGCGACCCCGTGTCGGAGGCGGGCTGCTTCGTCCGCACGGTCCAGACCGCCTCGGTCGTGTGGGAGCTGGGCATCCTGCACCTGGTCTACACCACGGCGCGCATGCTCCGCGGCCCCAAGCCGGCGCTGCGGGCCTGCTGGGTCTACGTGGCGCTCTTCTCCACCGCCTTCGTCTCCCTCAGCTACCTTGAGACGTTCCCCGTCTTCCTCATGCTGGCGAGCGTGCTGCTGGCGGCCTACAGCAGCCCGGTGTGGGGCGCGGTGGTGGCGGGCGGCGGGTTCATGGCCAAGCTGTTCCCCGTCGCCGTGCTGCCCGCGCTGCTGAAGTGCGACGCCCGCTGGCGCTGGCGCTTCATCGCCATTGGGGCCTTCGGTCTGGCCGCGGGGGCGCTAGCCGCGCCCTTCCTCTTCACGCGCCGCCCCTGGCTCGCCCTCTCCTTCGAGGTCACTGCCAGGCGGCCCCCCTGGGGCACTGTGTGGGCGCTCCTCGACGAACGCCGCGAGTTCGGCCACATCGGGCCGTCCAAGCCCGACTGGCAGCGCTTCTACGACCCAGCCGCCGGCTTCGGCGTGGCCCCTTACGCTCAGGAACTGCTGGACAAGCTGCCCCCCGAACTGGTCTACGGCGACGAACGGCTCAAGTCCTATGTCGCCGCCCACTTCGCCACGAAGCCGACATTTCTCGACTGGACGCCGAAGTGGGCGGGCTACTGGTGGGTGTATGGCGGCGTGGGAGTGGTGCTGGGCCTCTTCTACCTCGTCACGCTGGCGCGCCTGCCTTCGGCCTTGCCGCCGAGGCGACGGCTCTACCTCGCCGCCTTCACAATGGTCCTGCTCTTCCTCTACTCGAAGGGCTGGAGCCCGCAGTTCGTCCTCTACATCATCCCACTCGTCCTCATCACCTTCCCCGTGGCGGAGGGAGGGCTGTGGGCGCTCCTCCTCACCGTTGTGACCTTCCTGGAGATGCCCGTCTGGGCCGCATTCGTCAACCCCCGTCCGGGGCTGGCCGTGGCCAGCTCGCTGCTCCTCCACGCCGTGGTCATCGCGCGCACGGCTCTCCTCATCGCCATTGCAGTCCGCCTGTACCCCAGGCTGTCCCGCGACTGAACGGCTTTCAGCGATTCGGCTCATTGGGGCGAAGACTGCCTGAAGGCAGGACTCCAAACGAGCCGCTCTCCTGGTTCGGAGTCCTGCCTTTAGGCAGTCTCGGCGCCCGTGAGAGCGCCGCCGATTCGCTGAAAGCTACTTGGCTCGGAATGGGACCTATGGGACCTATGGGACCAACGGGACCCAGCGAGGCACAGGTCCCATCCGTCCCATTGGTCCCATATGTCCCATCGCCCTACTGCCCCTCACTCCGCCGGTAGCGCAACACCGTGGGCACATAGGCCCGCGTCTCGGCCGGGGCGTGTCGGCGGATGAGGTCTTCGGACGAGAGTTCGGGGTTCTGCAGGCGCAGGCGCCCGACCCTCCCCGGGCCGGCGTTGTAGGCGGCGATGTAGAGCCACTCGTCGTCGCGGAACTGCCGGCGCAGCTGCGCCAGGTAGAGCGTGCCCAGCCGCACGTTCGTGTCGGGCTCGAACAGGTCGTCCGGCCCGCGGTAGCGGACGCCATTCCTCTCGGCTGTCTCCTTCGCCGTCGCGGGCATGAGCTGCATGAGGCCGCGGGCGCCCGAGCGGGAGACGGCGTAGGGGTTGCCCGCGCTCTCGGCGCGAATGACCCCCTTCACCAGCGCGGGGTCCAGCCCGGTGAGCCGCGCGTGGTATTCGGCCAGGACGCGCCAGCGGCGCTCGCGCCGCGAGGTCTCGATGAGCATGCACGCGGCGGCAACGCCCAGGACGAGCGCGATGCCGCCCAGGAGGAAGAAGCGGTTGCGCTGCGCCCGCCGCGAGCGCCCCGTGAGCCACCGCAGGTCCGGCCGCCACGCAACCAGCCGCTGCCAGGTGCCCCTGGTCGAGCGCTTCCGCCTTGCTCGCCCCGCCCCCCCCTGCCCCAGAAAAGACTCCAGGAGTCTTTTTCCTCGTTGTAAACCATTGGGACGCCAAGGGTTGGAAGGCGAAAAAAGACTCCAGGAGTCTTTTTCTGTGCCCTGTGCTCGCAGGCGGGCCGCGGGTGCCACGCCCAAGCCCTGCTTGGGCGTGAGTCCCCTGCCAGGCATAGAACGTCGAACGGAGGGGATCATGTTCGGGACCGATGGGCGGCGTGGGCGAGCGGAGCGACAAACTCGCCGACGGCACGGAGGAGGGCGTCGAGCGGCTGGGCAAGGTTGGCCTCGATGACGCGGGCCACCGCGCTGCCCACGATACAGCCGTCGGCCACCTCGGCCATCGCGGCGACGTGTTCGGGGGTGGAGACTCCGAAGCCGACGACGAGCGGCTTGTCCGTGGCCTGCCGCAGGGCTCGAAGCTGCTGGGCAAGCTCGGGCGGGAGCTGCGTCCGCGCCCCAGTGACGCCCGTGACCGAGATGCAGTAGATGAAGCCCGTGGCCGCGCGGTTCACCAGCTCGATGCGTTCGGGCGTGCTGGTGGGGGCGACGAAGAAGATGGTCTTGAGGTCGTGCCGGCGGCCTGCGGCGATGAGTTCGGCCGCCTCGTCGGGCGGCAGGTCGGGCACGATCAGCCCGTCAATCCCAGCCTCCGCCGCCTCGGCCACGAGCCGCGCCGGCCCGCGGTAGTGGATGGGGTTGTAGTAGGACATCAGGGCGATGGGGATTTGGCTCTTGCACCGCACCGAGCGCACGAGGTCGAGCACGCGGTCGAGCGTGATGCCGGCGGCCACGCCGCGGGCGTGGGCCGGCTGAAGGTCGGGGCCGTCGGCCACGGGGTCCGAGAAGGGCATGCCCAGCTCGATGGCGTCCACCCCCCGCCGCTCCATCTCCAGAATGAGTGCCTCGGTGGCCTCAAGCGACGGGTTGCCCGCGCAGAGATACACGTTGAGGGCAAAGCCGCCGGATTGCTTCTTCCTGGCGTAGAGGGCGTCAATGCGGTTCATGGGAAAGGGACCAAAGGGACACAAGGGACACAAGGGACAGCTACTGCCGGCTGGCCTCCAGGATGGCAGCCACAGCTTGAACATCCTTGTCGCCGCGGCCCGACAGGTTGACGACCATCAGCTTGTCGTGGGCCAGCGTGGGGGCGAGTTTGATCGCCTCGGCCACGGCGTGGGCGCTCTCAAGGGCGGGGATGATGCCCTCGAGGCGGCTGAGCAACTGGAACGCCGCGAGCGCCTCGGCATCGGTCGCCGAGGTGTAGCGGGCGCGGCCAGTGTCGCAAAGCTGGCTGTGCTCTGGCCCCACGCCCGGATAGTCCAGCCCCGCCGACACCGAGTGTGTCTCGCGTATCTGCCCCTCGTTCACCTGGAGCACGTAGCTGCGCGAGCCGTGGAGCACGCCGACCGTCCGCTCGGCGAAGCGTGCCGCGTGGCGGCCGCTGGCGATGCCCTCGCCGCCCGCCTCGACACCGACCAGCGCGACGGACGGCTCGCCCACGAACTCGTGCCAGAGGCCAATCGAGTTGCTCCCCCCGCCCACGCAGGCGACCAACACGTCGGGCAGCCGCCCCTCCTTCTCGAGTATCTGCCGCCGCGTCTCCCGCCCGATCACCGCCTGGAAGTCCCGCACGATCATGGGGAAGGGGTGGACGCCCGAGACGGAGCCGAAGCAGTAGTGGGTGCTCCGCACATTAGTCACCCAGTCGCGCATTGCCTCGTTGATGGCGTCCTTGAGGGTTTGGGAGCCACTCGTGACCTCGCGGACCTCGGAGCCCATCTGGCGCATGCGGAAGACGTTGAGGGCCTGGCGGCGCATGTCCACCGAGCCCATGTAGACGACGCATTCGAGGCCGAAGAGCGCCGCGGCCGTGGCCGTCGCCACGCCGTGCTGTCCCGCCCCCGTCTCGGCGATAACGCGGTGTTTGCCCATTCCCCGGGCAAGGAGGGCCTGGCCGATTGTGTTGTTGATCTTATGAGCGCCGGTGTGCAACAGGTCTTCGCGCTTGAGGTAGACCTTTGCCCCGCCCAGATGGCGCGTCAGGCGCTCGGCGAAGTAGAGGGGCGTCGGCCGGCCGGCGTAGTCGCGGAGGTAGTAGCCCAGTTCCTCCTGGAACGCCGCGTCGTCCTTCGCCGCAAGGTAGGCCGCCTCGACCTCCTTGAGCGCGGGCACGAGCGTCTCGGGCACGAACATGCCTCCATACGGCCCAAAGTGTCCCTGCGCGTCAGGCAACATGGCTGCACACTCCTATGGGGAGAAATCTTACCAGAAGACGCGCCGGCGGTCAATGAGGGGGGGCCAGCTATAGGCGAGCGATATGGCTCCTCTATCGTCCTCCTCGTCGTCCTCGTCCCTCGTCCTCGATTGCTTGTCTTCACCGGAGAAGAGTCGAGGACGAGGACGACGGACGAGGGACGAGGACGATTGTGCCTTCAGGCGAGCGCCACGGCGATGAGGAGGAGGCCGATGACCACGGCCATCGAGCACATCAGGCGGCACAGGAACGGGTCCTGCACCGCCGCGATCACCTTGTCGGCGAAGCGGTATATCCACCCGATCAACAGCAGAAACCCCGCCCCGACCAGGAACCACGACAGCACGGCCAGCACCACCCCCTGGACCGTCAGCGGCCCCCACGCGAGGCCCAGGCCGAAGGCTCCAAGTCCCATTGCTACAACGCCCCACGGCTTCGCGCAGGCCCGCATCGCGGGGGACTGCCACAGCGCGGCCGCGAACCGCCCGAAGAAGGCCGGCGCCACGATCCCGGGGAGCCGCGTGGCCGCCATCGCAATGCCGAAGGCCAACAGGAAGATTCTGTCGCCGCTCATCGCCCGGTCCTCCTTTCCGCCTGTGGACAGTGTGGACATCATGGACGCGGTGGACGGGGGACAATGGACCTCAGCCCCTGATGTCCACCGTGTCTACATTGTCTACATTGTCCACAATGTCCACCGGCCTGCAAGGCAGGCGGCAACGTTTGGGGGAACGCTATCACAGGACCTTGGAGCCTGGGGTCATCGGCTCGTCGGTGGTGAGGATGATCACGCGGTCGCCGTCCTGGGCGGCGAGGAGCATGCCGCGGCTCTCGATGCCCCGCAGGACCGCCGGGGCGAGGTTGGCGACGACGATGATCCGCTTGCCGAGGAGGGCTGCCTTGTCGGGGTAGTAGGGGCGCAGGCCGGCCACGAGCTGCCGCTCCACGCCCTCGCCCAGGTCCACCTTCAGGACGTAGAGCTTGTTGGCGTTCGGGTGGTCCTCGATGGTGGTGATGAGGCCGACGCGGAGGTCAATCTGCTTGAATTGGTCGTAGGTGAGATCGGGCACGGGGGGCTCCTTTCGACGAGCGGTCACGCGCCGGCGGCGGGCTGGGCTGCAACTGGGGCTTGGGCATGCGGCTTGCGGGCGTAGTCGGCCTCGCTCGGCTCGGGCACCACGCGGAGGAGTTCGTTGATGATGTCCTCGGTCGTCACCCCCTCGGCGTCGGCATTGAAGTTCGTGAAGATGCGGTGCCGCATGACCGGGATGGCGAGGGTGCGGACGTCGTTGCAGGAGACGTTGTAGCGGCCGTTGATGATGGCCTTTGCCTTTGCGCCCAGGATGAGGTACTGGCAGGCGCGGGGGCCGGCGCCCCACGAGAGCCAGTCCTTGACGAACTGCGGGGCCGTCGGGTCCTTCGGGCGGGTCGCGCGGGCCAGGTTCACCGCGTAGTCCACCACGTGGTCCGAGACGGGCACGCGGCGGACGATCTTCTGGATGGCCAGGATGTCGGAGCCGCGGAGGACGGGCTGGAGGTCCTCCTGCGTGTCGTAGGTGGTGGTCTTGACGATCTCGCGCTCTTCGTCGCGGGTCGGGTAGTCAATGATCACGTTGAGCGCGAAGCGGTCGAGCTGGGCCTCGGGGAGGGGGTAGGTGCCCTCTTGCTCGATGGGGTTCTGCGTGGCGAGGACGAAGAAGGGGGGCTCGAGGTCGTAGGTGACGCCGGCGCATGTGACCTGGTGCTCCTGCATGGACTGGAGGAGTGCGGCCTGGGTCTTGGGCGGCGTGCGGTTGATCTCGTCGGCCAGGATGATGTTGGCGAAGACCGGGCCGCGGACGAAGCGGAAGCTCCGCTTACCCGTCGCGTGGTCCTCCTCGATGATCTCCGTGCCCGTGATGTCGCTTGGCATCAGGTCGGGCGTGAACTGGATGCGGTTGAACTTGAGCTTGAGCACGCGTGCCAGCGTGCTGATCATCAGCGTCTTGGCCAGGCCCGGCACGCCGATCATCAGGCAGTGGCCACGCAGGAAGAGGCAGCAGAGCAGGTGCTCGATGACGGCGTCCTGCCCGACGATGATCTTATGGATCTCGCGCAGGAGTATGTCGCGGGCCTTGCCGAGCTTCTCGACGGCCTCGATGTCCTCCGCCCTGCGTTCGCCGATCGCGGCCTGCTGGTCCACGGCGGATCCTCCGAGCGATGGGGTGAAGGGGACGCGGCCTCGCCGCCCGGGCGGTTACGGCGCCTTGCGGATGCGGCCCGAGCGAATGCACGCCGTGCACACCCGCGCCCGCCGCGCGCGCCCCTTCTCCAGGATGCGGACCTTCTGGAGGTTGGGCCGGAACACGCGGGGCGAGACGCCGGTGGTCTTGAGGCCGATGCCGCCCTTGCTCTTCGGCAGGCCGCGCCGCGCGATCTGCCGCCCGAACGCAATGCGTTTCCCGCACAACTCGCACACTCTCGACATGCTGTTCCTCTCTCGTCGTGGGACGTAGGCCTAGACCCTATAGTATACCGACGCCGCCCGCCTTGTTCAAATCTTTCTCGGCCCCTGGGGTGCAATAACGCATTTGCGCAGGTCCTCTGCCGCCTCCACGGGGCTTGCCCCCGTGGGGCGATGATTGGCAGCTACCGCGAGTGGCTCGCCGTACTTCCCCCCTCCCCGCCGCCCGCCCGGGGGCGGGCGGCGGGGAGGGGGGAAGGGGGTGGGGGGACGCCCCGCGGTAGCTGCCAATCATCGCCCCACCGAGACAAGCTCGGTGGAGGCGAAAACACCGTGTCGCAGGGCGTACAAATCCGTTACTGCACCCCGGCCCCTGTGCCTTGCGCTGGGCTGGGGCATCTGGTATATTCCGCGTGAGGGGGGCGAGTCAAGCGGAAAGGACGGGCGAATGGCTGGCAAGAAGGTGGCGGTGCTCATCGGCAGCGAGAGCGACCTGGCGGTCATCACGGCAGCGCTCGAACAGCTTGCCAAGTTCGGCATCGCCTACGACCTCCACGTGCTCTCCGCCCACCGCTCGCCGGATGCAGTCGCGGCGTTCGCCGAGCGCGCCGAGGGGGAAGGCATCGAGGCGATCATCGCCGGGGCGGGCAAGGCGGCCCACCTGGCGGGCGTCATCGCCTCGAAGACCGTGCTCCCCGTCATCGGCGTGCCGATGGAGACGAATCTCGCTGGGGGCCTCGATTCGCTCCTTTCGATGGTGCAGATGCCGCAGGGAGTTCCCGTGGCGACGATGGGCACGGGCAAGAGCGGGGCGATGAACGCGGCCATCCTGGCCGCCCAAATCCTCGCCCGCTCCGACCCCGCACTCCGCCAGCGGCTGGTGGACTTCAAGGCGGAGATGGCCGCGAAGGTGGTGGCCGCCTCGGAGGACCTGCGGAAGAGGCTGGGACTCACCCCAGGCTCGTGATGAAGTTGGAGGGGATGAATGGATGGGTGGTCGAATGGATGGATGAAAGAGCCGAACGCGACGCGGCTGGCCTCTCCCTCTGACAATCATCCACCCATCCACTCATCCAACCCTCCTCTCCCTGGCCGAGAGGCAGTTCCGCAATGATCGCCGTCGTGCAGCGCGTCAGCCGAGCCTCGGTCACGGTCGAGGGCCGCGTCACGGGCCAGATTGGCCGCGGGCTGCTCGTGCTCCTCGGAGTGAAGCGGGGGGACACGGACCAGGACGCCGATTTTCTGGCGTCGAAGATCGGCGGGCTGCGTATCTTCGCCGACGCCGCGGGGAAGATGAACCTCGCGGCGAGCGACGTGGGCGGCGCGATCCTCGTCGTCTCGCAGTTCACATTGTGCGGCGACTGCCGCAAGGGCCGCCGGCCCAGCTTCGAGAAGGCCGCGGAGCCGGCCGAGGCCACGCGCCTCTACGAGTTCTTCTGCGGCCGCCTCCGCCAGCAGGGCTACCGTGTCGAGACGGGCGTCTTCGGCGCGATGATGCAGGTGGAACTGGTCAACGACGGCCCCGTGACTCTGGCCGTGGAGTCTGAAATCGGCGATCGGCAATCGGCAACTGGCAATCTCCAATGATGCCGCTGCACAACCTGATCTCGGTGTCGCGCTACGCGCTTACGGTGCCGGTGGCGGCACTGGCGTGGGACGAGGCGACCCAGCCGTTCGCCGTGGTGCTGGCGATTCTGGTGGGCGTGAGCGATTTCGTGGACGGGCCGCTCGCCCGCCGCGCGGGCGACGCCAAGCCGCTGGGCGCGCTGCTGGACATGACGGGCGACAAGGTGTTCCTGTGCACGATGCTCATCGTGCTGGCCGTGATGGGCCGCTCGCCCGCGTGGGCCGCGTGGCTCATCACCTCGCGGGAACTCATCGTCCTCTTCCTCCGCGTGGTCGCGGCGGAGCACGGCAAGCCGTTGCCCATCGCCATGTTCGGCAAGCTCAAGACCTTCATGCTCTACATCCTTGTCCCCATTGCCCTGGCTGATGCCTCGTGGCAGGCTGTGTGGTTCCTGGCCTGGGCATCCACCCTCTCCGCCCTCTCGTCGCTTGTCGAGTACATCGTGAAGATGCGGGGCGACTTGGCAGCGGAGTTCTGTGGGAGGCCGAGGGCATAGGAGGGTGGGATATATGGGACCGATCCGACGGATCCGACGGATCGGACAGATCGGGATGGTGGCCCCATTGGTCCCATAGGTCCCGTTGCGTTCTCGTGAGAGGCAATCGTCATGCCCCTTCCGACCATCGAATGGCTCGGCGGCATCGAGGGTTGCGTGCGGCTGATTGACCAGACGCTGCTGCCCACCGAGTTCCGCCAGATTGAGTGCCACTCCATCGAGGCGATGTGGGAGGCGATCAAGGTGCTGCGCGTGCGGGGCGCGCCCGCCATCGGCATCGCCGCCGCGTTCGGCACCATCCTCGGCATCCAGAGCTCGCGGGCGGCGAAGTACGACGAATTCCGCCGCGCACTCGAGAAGGCGGCCGATTGCCTGGCCACGTCGCGGCCCACGGCGGTGAACCTCTTCTGGGCGCTCGAGCGGATGAAGCGGGTGGCCGACGAGAACCGGCTGATGACCATTCCGCTCCTCAAGGAGCGCCTGCTCGATGAGGCCCTGGCGATCTGCGAGGAGGACAAGGCGGTGTGCCGCGCCATCGGCCGGCACGGCGCTGACCTCATCCCCGATGGCGGCGGTGTACTCACTCACTGCAACGCGGGGGGCCTGGCCACCGCCGACTACGGGACGGCTCTCGCCGTGATGTTCGCCGCGCACGAGCAGGGCAAGCGCTTCCGCGTGTTCGCTGACGAAACGCGGCCGCTCCTCCAGGGCGCACGCCTCACTGCCTGGGAGCTGATGCAGGCGGGGATTGACGTGACGGTGATCTGCGACAGCATGGCCGCTGCGGTGATGCGGCAGGGCAAGGTGGACCTCGTGGTCGTGGGCGCCGACCGCATCGCGGCGAATGGCGACACGGCGAACAAGATCGGCACCTATGCCGTCGCCATCCTGGCCAAGGAGCACGGCATTCCCTTCTATGTGGCCGCGCCGGCCTCCACCTTCGACCTCTCGCTCCCCGAGGGCGAGGGCATTCCCATCGAGGAGCGGAAGGCCGAAGAGGTCACGTGTGGCTTCGGGCGCCGCACCGCGCCCGAAGGCGTCAAGGTCTTCAACCCCGCCTTCGATGTCACGCCCGCCCGCTATATCGCGGGTATCGTCACCGAGCGCGGCATCATCTCGCCCGTCGGCGACGCCGCCATTCGCGCGATGCTGCGCTGATTCCGCTTGCAATGCGCGGCGGCATGCGTATCATAGAGGCCGATGGTTCGTAGTGCGGCCTTCAGGCCGTATCGAGGCAGTTTGTAGTGCGGCCTTCAGGCCGTATCGAGCCGGAGAGGATACGGGCTGAAGCCCGGCACTACAAACCTGTGTGGCGGCTGAAGCCCGCACTCCGAACCCGGGTCGGGTCGTCCCTGAAGCCGTTGGAAGGAGGTCCAAGAGTGTCCGCGGTGATCATTGATGGCGAAGCCATCGCCGCCCGAATCAAGGAGCGGCTGGCCAAAGAGGTCGAATGCCTGAAGTCCATCGGGAAGGCCCCGCACCTGGTGGCGCTCCAGGCGAACGACAACCCCGGCTCGCGCATCTACGTGGCGAACCAGAAGAAGAGCTGCGAAGAGATCAGCATCCGCTACGAGGTGGACGAGCAGCCGATCAACTCGACGCAGGACCAGCTCCTCAAGCGGATCGAAGAGCTGAACGCGATGCGGGACGTGACGGGCATCATCATCCAGATGCCGCTGCCGGAGGGGTGCGACTCGCGCACGCTCCAGGGCCGCATCAACCCCGCGAAGGACGCCGAGGGGATGTGCCCGGCGAACGTTGGCCGCGTGGTGCTGGCCACCAGCCAGGCTGCCCTGATGCGGCGCGGCGTGCCCGAGAACTACGACGAATGGCTCCGCGAATCGCTCACCTGGAACATGCCAGCCCCAGCGCCCTGCACGGCGGTCGGCTCGGTTGAGCTCATCCGCTCCACGGGCATTGACATGTACGGCAAGCACGCGGTCGTCGTGGGCCACAGCGAGATCGTGGGCAAGCCGGTGGTCCTCCTGCTTCTCGCCCATTTCTGCACCGTGAGCTGCGCCCACATTGCGACGACAAACCTGGCCGAGATCACCCGCCAGGGCGACATCCTGGTCGTGGCCACCGGCAAGCCGCAGGGGGTGTGGAACGGCTATTCCGCGAAGTTCAAGAAGTGGCAGAAGAGCCCCGAGAAGAGCAAGAAGCCGAAGAAGCCCGACCTGAGCGCGCTGATCAAAGCCGACATGATCAAGCCGGGCGCCGTCGTCATAGACGTGGCGATCAACCGCCTGCCGAAGGCCCTGGATGACAACGGCGAGCCCGTGCTCAACGCCAAGGGCAAGCCCGACATGATCACGTGCGGCGACGTGGAGTTCGCCAACGCCAAGGAGGTCGCGGGCTGGATCACCCCCGTGCCCGGCGGCGTTGGCCCAATGACTACGGCGCTCCTGCTCCGCAACGTGGTCGAGGCCGCCAAGCTGGGCGGCTGAGGCCAGACGGCAGACGGCAGAGGGCAGACGGCAGAAAGCGGCCGGCATGGAAAGCGGTTCAGGAGCGGCGCAGGTCTATGATGAGGTGGCGCCGCTCGTGGCCCGCAAGCGGGTCTCCGCCGACACGTTTGAGATGGCCCTCCTGTGCCCACGCATCGCGGCGGCCGCGCGGCCGGGGCAATTCGTCAACCTGCTGCTGCCCTCGCCCGACTTCGGGTATCGGGTGCTCGAGGGCGTCGCGTGGCACGAGAGCTGCGGCCGGCCCTTCCTCCTGCGCCGGCCCTTCAGCATCTATCGGACCGATCGGTCGGATCAGTCCGATCGGTCCGATGGCGCTCTGGACACCCTGGCGCTCCTGGTCAAGGAGGTGGGCGAGGGCACGCGGCGGCTGGGCGAGCTGGCGATTGGCACGAGCCTGAAGGTGCTGGGGCCTTTGGGGAACTGCTTCCGGCTGCCGCCTGCGGGCACTGCTGCGGCGCTCGTGGCCGGGGGCTGCGGCTGGGCGGGCCTGGGGATGCTGGCCCGCGAGCTGCGCCGCCTCGGACACCCCACCTATGCCTTCATCGGCGCGCAGAGCGTCGAGGCCCTGCCCGTCGAGACCACTGTGGGCGGGGCGTCTCTGCCCCGCGAGCCGTTCGTCGAGGGGCTTCCCGACGTGTGCCTGACCTCTGCGGAACTGGAGTCACTCGGCGTGGTCGTTGCCCTTGCCGCTGAGTCGGGCGGGAAGCTCTATCGCGGCTTGGTGACTGACCTGCTCGGAGCATTCCTGCGCAAGCGGGGGCAGGGCGGCGTCAACGTCTACGCCTGCGGCCCGCGTGCAATGCTCGCCCGCGTGGCCGAGCTTGCCCGCGAGCACGGCGCCCCGTGCCAGGTGGCGATGGAGGAGCGCATGGCCTGCGGCATGGGCGTGTGCAACTCCTGCGTCGTCGAGGTCCGCCTGCCCGACGGCACGCTCGGGCACAAGAAGCTGTGCACCGATGGGCCAGTACTTGATGCAGCGCAGGTGAACTGGTGAGGCCTATCCCGGACGCGTGACCCGTGACGCGTGACCCAGAAGAGAGCGTTGACCCTTCTCCTCTTCCCTGAGACACGCGTCACGGGTCACGCGTCAGGAGAGGACCCCGGTTGCCGGGCGGCGAGCAGAGGAGAGAAAGCCTTGTCGAGGGTGGCTGACCTTGCTGTGGACTTTGCGGGCCTGAAGCTGCGGAACCCGCTGGTGGCTGCCTCGGGCACGTGCGGCTGGGGCGAGGAGCTGGAGCGGATCGAGGGCTTCTCCAGCAGCCAGCTCGGCGCAATCATCCTGAAATCCGTCACCCGCGAGCCACGCCTGGGCAACCCCACGCCCCGCGTGGTGGAGACGGCGGGGGGGGCCGGCCTCATCAACTCAATCGGCCTCGAGAACCCCGGCGTTGACGCGGTTGTGCGCGACTACTTGCCCCGCCTGGCCGACGCCCCGACCGTGGTCATCGGCAACGTGGCAGGGAGCGTGGTGGACGACTATGCGGCGGCCGCCGAGCAGCTCTGCGCCTCGCCCGTCATCCAGGCCGTTGAAGTGAATATCTCTTGCCCCAACGTCAAGAAGGGCGGCATCCTGTTCGGCGTGGACCCCGATGCCGCGGCTGCCGTGGTCGCCGCCGTGCGGGGCGTGACCGACAAGCCGGTCATTGCCAAGCTCACGCCAAACGTGACCGACATCGCGCCCATCGCCCGCGCCTGCATCCAGGCGGGGGCGAATGCCCTCAGCGTGTCGAACACCTTCCGCGCCCTGGCGATTGATGTGCGGACTCATCGCCCACTGATCGGGGCCAACTTCGGCGGCCTCTCCGGCCCGGCCATCAAACCGCTGTCGCTCCTGAAGGTGCATGAGACCTTCGCCGTGGCCCGGCCGGCCGGCGTGCCCATCCTGGGCGGCGGCGGCATCATGACGGGCAGCGACGCCGTCGAGTTCATCCTGGCGGGCGCGACGGCCTGCTTCGTGGGCACGCTCCTGCTCCGGGAGGCCGCCGCGTGCGGACGCCTTCTCGACGAGTTGGCCGGCATCCTTGACCAGCAGGGCATCCGCAGAGTGGCCGACCTGGTCGGCGGCCTGATCCTGAACGAGTAAGAAACTACGCGCCGCACGAGACTTCGCTCGTGCGGCGTGGCCCCTGCGGGGCAGTTGAATCTGGGGGCCTGTCCTGGCATGGTAGTGGCGCATGTGACCAGGGGCGGTGAGCGGGTGTTGGGAAAGTCCTGGGGGACCAGTCCCCCAGACCCCCTGGGATTTACCGCTTTGGGGCCAACGGCAGCCCCCGGGAAGACAGAGGGGACGGC
>Ga0194125_10003640_pt1 | contig 24699 bp, 20 predicted proteins | sample TA2KigC250mmetaG_FD_148626 | JGI IMG/M metagenome (GOLD analysis project Ga0194125, IMG submission 148626) | Freshwater microbial communities from Lake Tanganyika, Tanzania - TA2015034 Kigoma Deep Cast 250m | ecosystem: Environmental > Aquatic > Freshwater > Lake | place: Tanzania: Lake... | reverse complement strand
CCTCCACCTCCTTGCCCTCTAGGTACTTGTCGATGAGGACAGGATGGCCGGTGTCCAGTTCCAGGGCAAAGCCCATGTAGCGGGCCAGCTCAGTGGCGTTGTGCACAATCTCCATGGCCCGTCCGCCGAGCACATAGCTGGGGCGGACCAGCACCGGGTAACCGATGAGCCCGGCGACGGTGGCCGCTTCCTCCAGCGAGGTTACGCCTGCCCCCGGCGGCTGGGGTATGCCCATATTGGACAAGAAGTTCTCAAAGCGGCGGCGGTCTTCGGCCAGGTCTATGGTCTCGGCGCTGGAGCCGATGATGGGCAGGCCGGCGTTGGCCAGGGGGGTGGCCAGGTTGATGGCGGTCTGCCCGCCGAACTGGACGATTGATGGCGTGGCGCTGTTGCCGTCGCCCTCGTTCTCTAAAATATCGCGCACGCTCTCCTCGTCAAGGGCTTCAAAGTAAAGTCGGTCGCTGGTGTCAAAGTCGGTGGAGACGGTCTCCGGGTTGGAGTTGACCATGATGCTCTGGTAGCCGGCCTCCTGCAATGCCCGGGCCGCGTGGACGCTGCAGTAGTCGAACTCGATGCCCTGGCCGATGCGGATGGGCCCGCTGCCGATGACCACTGCCTTGTCGCGGTGTTCAGATACAGCCTCGTTCTCCTGCTCGTAGGTGCTGTAGAAGTAGGGGGTGGCGGCGTCGAACTCGGCAGCGCAGGTGTCCACCATCTTGTAGACGGGGCGGATATTCCAGTCGTGGCGCAGCTGCCTGACCTGCTCGGGGAGGCGGTCGGCCAGCGTGCCTATCTGCCCGTCGGAGAAGCCGAGCCTTTTGGCCCGGCGCAGCAGTTCCGGAGTCAGCGGCTGCGCCAGCAGCTCTTTTTCCATATTGATAATGTTCTGGAGCTTGTCCAGGAACCACAGGTCTATTTTGGTCCGGGCGGCAAGCTCTTCAGGTGTGGCGCCGCGGCGCAGCGCCGCCATGAGCGCCCAGAGTCGCAAATCGTTGGGCCAGAGGGGGTATTTGCTGGCATCGGCGTTCTTGACCCAGGTCGGGTCTTCCCAGAGAAGGGAACGCTTGCTGAACTCCAGCGAGCGCACCGCTTTCTGCAGCGCTGCCTCAAAGGTGCGGTCTATGGCCATGACCTCGCCGGTGGCCTTCATCTGGGTGCCGATGACCCGGTCGCCGGTGGCGAACTTATCAAAGGGCCAGCGCGGTATCTTGACCACCACGTAGTCCAGCGCCGGCTCAAAGGAGGCCATGGTCTTGCCGGTGACGGCGTTGGGTATCTCGTCAAGTCGTTTGCCCACGGCTATCTTGCTGGCGACGCGGGCGATGGGGTAGCCGGTGGCCTTGCTGGCCAGTGCCGAGGAGCGGCTGACGCGGGGGTTGACCTCAATGACGTAGTACTGCTCGCTCGCGGGGTCTAAAGCAAACTGGACATTGCAGCCCCCCTCAATCCCCAGCGCCCTTATTATTTCCAGGCTGGCGGTGCGCAGCATCTGGTATTCTTTGTTGGTCAGCGTCTGGCTGGGGGCGACCACGATGCTGTCGCCGGTGTGCACGCCCATGGGGTCGATGTTCTCCATGTTGCAGACGGTGATGCAGTTGTTGGCGGCGTCGCGCATCACTTCGTACTCGATTTCCTTCCAGCCAACCACCGATTGCTCAACGAGCACCTGGTGGATGGGGCTGGCGGCCAGGCCTCCCCGGACCACCTGGTCGAGCTCCTCCGAGGTATAGGCCATGCCGCCCCCCGTCCCCCCCAGCGTGTAGCCGGGGCGGATGATGACCGGCAGGCCGATTTCTGCGGCCACCCTGCGGGCATCTTCCAGCGTGTTGACCGTCTGGCTGGGCGGCACCGGCTGGCCGATTCTGATTAATAGCTGCTTGAAAAGCTCGCGGTCCTCGGCGTTGCGGATGGTCTGGATGGGCGTGCCGAGGCTTTTGACGTTGTATTTATCCAGCACGCCGGCGTCGGCCAGGGCCACGGCCAAATTCAGGCCGGTCTGCCCGCCGAGGGTAGGCAATAGCCCATCGGGGCGCTCCCTTTCTATGATGCGGGACAGGACCTCAACGGTGAGCGGCTCTATATAGACTATGTCGGCGATGTCCTCGTCGGTCATGATGGTGGCCGGGTTGGAGTTGACCAGCACGGAGATGACGCCCTCCTCGCGCATGGCCTTGCAGGCCTGCGTGCCGGCGTAGTCAAACTCCGCCGCCTGCCCGATAACTATGGGCCCAGAGCCGATAATCAAGACTTTAGAGGGTTTTGTGGTCAAGTGAGTACTCCTGTAGCTTCCCTATTGTTATATATCCCCAATTTTTAAGCTCTTTAATTATCTTGATAAACGCAACTTCCATGTTGGTCGTTGTGAAATTCTCGTGAACGATTTCTCTTATATTGGTATGTACTTCAACTCCTTTTTGTACTAACAAGATAATATGATTTCCGTAGACCTGCCGAGCCCTACCTAATTCATCTGCCACGTTAAGGCCCATATAATGCTTACCAGTTTTTCTGTTTATTGCTTTCCCCTTCGTGGCTAGGATAATTGCGAAGTCAGCTAGTTCTTGCGTCCAATCAACTTGTTTTTCTATGCTCCTGCCATTACTTGCCTTTGACTCTGCAATAAAATATTGAATCTCCAGAGCTTCCAAGAACTCCTTTAACATATTTAATGCCCTTGTTTCTCCCTCATGGGCAATGAAGGCTTTTGGAGTAAGGCTTTCCTTAGTGCTCTCTTTATCTATTAAGTTTCCTTGTTCGTCTCTAACACCCTTGTCAATGTCTGACTTTAGTGTACCAATAGCCTCAATTGTAGCATCTATGCAAAACTTAAGTGCCTCGCTGTTCCTTAGGTTGGAGGTACTTAGGCCATCATCCCACATGTTAGTGGTTCTGCCCCATTGTGGTGTTCTCAAGAGTCCCTTTCCGGTTAACGAAACTATTGTTCGCCCAAGTGGTCCCCGTCTCTCTAGGAGCTTACACCGTAGACCCTCTTTCCGGCCTTGCTGAATCGGCGAAAGTCCTGTATTAGAGTTTAGTAGTTTCTGGTAGGATTTAAGGTCCTTCAGGAACACTTTTAGTTCCTTTAATTTACCGCTATTTTCCGCGATAGACATATTATCCCTCCTTCGCCATCTCTACCTCACCCCCTTTGGTTGAAATCCCTCTCGCTCTCCCTTTACCAAAGGGAGAAGCTATCATGTTTCCCCCTTTCGTAAAGGGGGACAAAGGGGGATTTCCCCCTTCACCATCTTCATAAAGTCCTCAAAGAGATAGGTATTATCCAGGGGGCCGGGGGAGGCCTCACTGTGGTACTGGACGCAGAAGATGGGCAGCTCCCTGTGTTTTAAACCCTCCACCGTGCCGTCATTTAAATTAATGTGCGTTACCTCAAGGCCGTCCTTCAGCGTGTCCGGGTCAACGGCGTAGCCGTGGTTCTGGGCGGTGATGTGTATCCGGCCATTTTTTAAGTCCCTGACCGGGTGGTTGCCGCCGCGGTGGCCGAACTTTAATTTAAAGTTTTTCCCGCCGAAGGCGCGGGCGATGAGCTGGTTCCCCAGGCAGATGCCCATAATAGGCTTTTTCCCGATAAGCCCCCTCACCGTCGCCACGATATAATCCAAAAGCTCGGGGTCGCCGGGGCCGGGGGACAGCAGAATGCCGTCGGGCTTCATTTTCAAAATGTCAGCGGCGGAGGTAGTGCAGGGCACGGCGGTGACGCGGCAGCCCTGCTTTTTCAAAAGTCTCAAAATGTTGTACTTCAGGCCGCAGTCCAGCACGACCACGTGGGGCCGGTCTTTGTCGTCAGCCTCCGGCTCCCAGGGGTAGGGGGCGTCAGTGGATACCTTCCGCACGAAGTCAACGCTGCCATAGTCGGGCAGCCTTTTGAGTGCCGCCAGAGCCTCCTCTGGTGACTTCTCGCTGGTGAGGTAGCCCATCATCACCCCGTAGGCGCGCAGCTTGCGGGTGAGCGACCGCGTGTCAATGCCGTGCAGGCCGGGGATATTGCTTTCAGAGAGGTAGTCGTGCAGCGTCTTCTGGTTCAGGTAGTGGTTGGGCTGTGTGCACCCCTCTCTAATTACAAAACCCCTGACCTGGATTTTATTTGACTCAACGTCATGCGGGCTGGTGCCGTAGTTGCCGATTAGCGGGTACGTGGGCACGACTATCTGCCCGGCATAAGAGGGGTCGGTCAGCATCTCCTGGTAGCCAATCATGCTGGTGTTGAAGACCACCTCGCCGTAGGCGTCAACCTCGGCGCCGAAGGAAAGCCCTTCATAAACTGAGCCGTTGGCCAGGACCAGCAAAGTCTTTTTGTTTATCTACCTCACCCCCTGTGTCCCCCTCTCCTGCAAAGGAGAGGGGGAGGTTTTAGGGAAGAGGGGTTTCACCCCTCTTAAACGCCCCTGATTCTAAAATTCATCTCCTCTTTGACACCCCGTTTTGTAGTCCTGTCAATCTACAACTCCCCGATAAACGTAATGGATTCGTCTTTATAGACCAGCCTGCCGCCATAGATGGTGGCCATCGTCTTACCCTTGAGCACGCGGCCGGCAAGGGGCGTATTCTTCCCCTTGGAGGCAAAGGCTTCCGGGTCCACCGGCCACTCTTTATACGGGTCAAAGATGGTGATATCCGCCGGCGTATTGATTTTCAGCGTGCCCAGCATTTCATTTTTCAAAAATTTCGCCGGGTCGCAGGTGAGCCTGGCGATGAGCATATTCAGGGCGAGCTGGCCGCCGTGTACCATGTTGAGCAGGCTGCCCAGCGCCGTCTCAAAGTTGCTGATGCCAAAGGCCGCCTTGGCAAAATCGCACTCTTTGTCTGCTCTGGCGTGTGGAGCATGGTCGGTGGCGATGATATCAATGGTGCCGTCTTTCAGCCCCCTGAGCAGCGACTGGTTGTCACGTCGCGTGCGCAGCGGCGGCGCGACCTTGGCGTTGGTGTTGTAGCCGTTGCACTCTTCCTCGGTGAGGGTGAGGTGGTGGGGGGTGACCTCGGCGGTCACGGCCACTCCCTGCTTTTTGCCGTCGCGGATGAGGGCCACCGCGCCCAGCGTGCTGACGTGGGCGATGTGCACGTGCCCGCCGGTCATCCTGGCCAGCATGATATCCCGCGACACCATGATTTCCTCGGAAGTCGGCGGTATGCCGCGCAGGCCGAGTCGCCGGGCAAGCTCTCCCTCGTTCATCTGCCCGCCCTCAATGAGCGAAGGCTCCTCACAGTGGTCTATCACCGGCAGGTCCAGCTCCTGGCTTTTGGCCAGCGCCTGGCGCATTAGCTCCGGGTCTTTCACCGGGCTGCCGTCATCGCTGAAACCGATGGCTCCCGCCCCCGCCAGGGCCGCCATGTCAGCGAGCTCTTCTCCTTTTCTGTCTTTAGTCACGCAGCCGATAGGCAGCACCCGGATAGCCGCCGATTTCCCGGCTTCGGCTTTGACATACTCTATCGTTTCCCGGCTGTCCAGCGCGGGATTGGTATTGGGCATGCAGCAGACAGTGGTGAAGCCTCCCCGCGCTGCCGCCCGGGTGCCGGTGGCGATAGTCTCCTTCTGGTCAAAACCGGGCTGCCTGAGGTGGCAGTGCAGGTCAACGAAGCCCGGGCAGACCACCATCCCTTCCGCATACAAAATGTCATAATCAGCCTGGGGTGGGGATGCTCCCCGCCAGGCTATTTTTCCCTCGCTGAGCAGCAGGCTGCCCCGCTCGTCTATGCCCTGGCCGGGGTCAATAATCCGGCCGTCTTTAATAAGCAGTGCTCTCATTGCTGCGTGCCCTTTCTGCGACGCCGTACTTTAACATATCGGCTTGGTTTGAAGCCGAGGGTCTCTGCATCCTGGTTGGAGCGAAAGACAATCAGGTTCTCGGGCCTTATTTTTCTTGCCCAGTGGCTTGACGCGCTGTGATACTTCTTGGTCGCCGTTTTGCCCTCGTGCCAGTCGGAGCTGGCGACATATTCCGGCTCAAAGCCGTGTTCGCAGTACGTGCAGCGCAGGGTAAGCGGTCTGCGGTTGACGATTTTATATTCGGGCCGGAGATATTTGATTTCCGTTCCCTGCACCGAGACACAGCGCGGGTTGGAGCATCTAGGGCCGTAATCGCGACGGTAAAAAGGATATGTAATTGGCGGTGTTTTTTCCGGTGATATGGCCACGTCTTTCAACCCCAGCAGCAGGGCGATTAGCGCCATCCGCACTGGTACCCCGCGCGCCGCCTGCTTGAAGTACATGCTCCTCGGGTCAGCATCAAGCTCCCGGGCCAGCTCATCAACGCGGGGCAGCGGGTGCATCACCAGCGTCTTTTTAAACTCCTTGCCCTTGAGCAGTTTCTTGTCCACCACGGGGGACTGCTCTTTCGGCTCTTTGCCTTTCTCGGCGGCGGTGAACCGCTCCTTCTGGGGTCGGGTAACGTAGAGGGCATCGATTCCCGTCTTCAGTTCAACCTGGATATTTACGTCGGGCATCATGGCCAGCTGGTGGGGACTGCTCGGCGTCAGGTAAACCGCATCAAGGGGGAACAGCTTTTCTTTCGCTGTTGTGTCACGCGCGGTAAATTTTTCCAGTTCGCCGCCGTATTCAGTGGTGAGTTTTTCCAGCACATGCTCAGGCACCTCCAGCCCCCGGGTGGGGTAGAAGAGTATATTGGCCCCGAACTTGGCTAGGGCGAAAATCAGCGAGTGTATCGTCCGCCCGTACTTCAGGTCGCCCCACAGCCCGATTTTCAGCCCTTTTAAGGTCTTCTTCTCCTTATTTATGGTGTAGAGGTCGAGCAGCGTCTGGGTGGGGTGCTGGTGACCGCCATCGCCAGCATTGATGACCGGCACACCGGCGTAATCAGCCACCACCCTGGCCGCGCCTTCCCAGGGGTGGCGGATGACAATCATGTCAACGTAGCTGCCGACCACCCTGGCCATATCGGCGATGCTCTCGCCCTTGGCCAGCGAGGTTGCCCCCACGTCGGCGGCGGTGATAACGCTCCCGCCGAGACGGTGCATCGCCGTCTCAAAGGAGAGCCTGGTCCGGGTGCTCGGTTCAAAGAAGAGGCTGGCCATAATCTTGCCCTGGCACAGCCCGTACTGCTCATCCATGGCCCCGGCCATCTCGTCCGCCAGCTTGAAGAGGGCTTCAATCTCGCCACAGGAAAGGTCATCAATGGTCACCAGACTCCTATTTGCCAACGTCATGGCCCCTCCTTTTCCCGGCAGGCACCGGGTGCCGTTGGTCCCGGTCTGAAGTATTTGGCTCGTGGCTGATGATGGCCACTTCGTCAACGCCGTCGGTCTCCACAAGGTGTACCTGTATCTCCTCGTGGCGGGCGCTGGGTATGTTCTTGCCGATGTAGTCGGGGCGGATGGGCATCTCGCGGTGGCCGCGGTCAATGAGCACCGCCAGCTGAATCTGGCGAGGTCGCCCGAGGTCGATGAGCGCGTCCATGGCCGCCCGCGTGCTGCGCCCGGTGTAAAGCACATCGTCAACGAGCAGGATTGATTTCCCGTCAACGCTCGCCGGGATGTCGGTATGCTGGACCACGGGCTGCTTGTCCAGGTGGGAAATGTCATCGCGGTAGAGGCTGAAGTCCAGGGCGCCCACGGGGACAGTTATATTTTCAAATTTCTGGATATTGGCGGCGAGGCGCCTGGCCAGAGGCACCCCCCGCGTCCGCATCCCCACCAGTATCAGGTGGTCTATTGACCGGTTCTGCTCGATGATTTCATGGGCGATGCGCGCCAGGGTGCGCCGGATGTCCTCCCCGTTCATGATGATTTTTCTGGCCATAAAAATAACCCCTTGCCGGGGCTGGCAAGAGGTTAACTTTGCGGTGTCTCTATCTTTTCCTTGCCAGCCTCACCGGACCAGCTTAAAGGTTTTGTCCTGAATTAATATAACAGATTTAAAGTATTATTTCAATAATTTATAAAATATATCTTGACATAGAACATTAGTTCGCTTTATTCTTAAGGTATCTAGATATCGTAAAAGAAATCAAAAAATATTGTAATACTCAGATAGTTATGATAATATCGGGCAACGGGATGGGGATATTAAATTTTGCCTATATACTTCGGGCAAGTTGTCTAAGTCTTCTGAGGTATATAAAGGGAGCAAAAGATGATAACCATGGCAAAACCGCTGGAGTCATGGCGCATCAGGCCTGAATATACTATAGCTCAAGCAGCAAAACTAGCGGGAACTTCAACTACTACCGTGCGGCGTTGGTTATATGGAAGCGAACAACCGCGCAGAATGCGGCCTGTTTTCGGAAAAAGAGAAAAAACTAAAGAAGCAAAGGTTGAAGTCTCCTTCCTCCAACTAGCAGAAATCGTTGTCGTGAGTCGTTTTCGTAAAAGACGTGTTAAGTTAGAACGACTACGAAGAGCTCATCAATTCGCGCGCGAATTTTTGCATATAGAATACCCCTTTGCGTGGTTAAAACTCAAGACGGATGGAGCTCATGTACTTGGTGTATTTCAGGATAGAGAGCCTGGAGAGACGTTGCTGGCATTAGATAAATTTGGTCAGTGGACTCTGCCAGGTGAAGTAATACAAGCATTAGAACTTTTTGAGTATGAAGAAGAATTTGCTTCGCGCTGGTATCCCATAGGCAGAAATGTACCCATAGTTATTGACCCACGATTTGGTGCAGGGAAACCTACCATTCCAGATAGAAGGCTCACGATTGAGACAATATTTAAGCGTTGGAAAGCAGGGCAAACTATCAGTTTCATAGCTTCTGACTTTAAATTATCGCGTTCTTTAGTAGAAACCACTCTTCAATATGCCGACAACTATATCACATGATATTACTGTGCGACGAGGATATAGGCACCAGAGTTCCCAAAGCATTAAAGCTCGTTAGACTAAGGGCCATATCATTCCTCGAATCTGGTTTTGGGCTTCATAGACCTGATGTAGAATGGCTTAAGCTTGTGGGACAGAAGGGTTGGCTTGTTTTCAGTTGTAATAAAAAAATGCTAGAAGTTCCTGTAGAAAGAGACACGATAATTGCTGAGAAGGTAGGTATAGTGTTTCTTACGAGTGGAAACGAGTATTTAGCGCAGATGTTGCGTCTCATATTGGTAAAGTGGAAATGGTTAGAAAAAGTAGACCAAACAATTACTCGCCCTTTTGCATATTTCCTCTATCCAAATGGTGGAGTCCGTAGGGTACTTTAACTCAGCCTTATTTCTATAAAATAATATGCTCCTCGAACTGGGGTTTAATGCGCCCCCCGTCTTTACTTTGAAGCTGATTTGTGCTATATTTAAAAGTGCGTGCATGTGTAGCATCTACGATTGAAAGGCAGGCTCATGATTATGTTGAGAGCTTGCTTTTTCCTTTTTCCTCATAACGGAGACTTAATTACAAATGCCTAGACGGAGAACCGCCCTGCCCGGAACGCCGGATAACCAGAATAACAATTACACCGCCCAGGACATTCAGGTGCTGGGGGGCAGGGAAGCAGTGCGCCGCCGCCCCGGCATGTATATCGGCGGCACTGACCAGCGCGGCCTGCACCACCTCGTCTATGAGATAACCTACAACAGCATTGACGAGGCCATGGCCGGCTGCTGCGATAAAATCCTGGTTGTCCTCAGGCAGGACGGTGGCGTTACCGTGGTGGATAACGGCCGCGGCATACCCGTGGATATTCATCCCTCGACCAAAGTCTCCGCCCTGGAGACGGTGATGACCGTCCTGCACGCCGGCGCCAAGTTCGGCGGTCGCACTTACCAGGTCTCCGGCGGTCTGCATGGCGTGGGGGCTTCGGTGGTCAATGCTCTCTCTGCCCGTGTCTGCTGTAACGTGCGGCGCGACGGCAAGGAATATCAGCAGGAGTACCGGCAGGGCATAGCGCAGGGCCCGGTGAAGGAGATTGGCCAGTCCAGCGATACCGGCACCACCATCACCTTCTACGCCGACGAGCAGATTTTCGGCCAGGCCACCTATGATTTTGATACCATCAGCGAGCGCATACGCGAGATGGCCTATCTGAACAAGGGGCTGGAAATCACCATCAGGGATGAGAGGTCCGGCGATGAGAATAGCTACCGGGAGCAGACCTTTTACTTTGAGGGTGGCATCACCAGCTTTGTCCGCCATCTGAACCGGGGCCGGACGGTCCGCCACGCCCAGCCCATCTATATCGCCAGGGAAGTAAACAGCACCGTAGTTGAGGCGTCGCTCCAGTACAATGACGGCTTCACCGAGTCCGTTTTCAGCTTCGCCAACTGTGTCAATACCGTTGACGGCGGTACCCACCTCACCGGCTTCCGCTCAGCGCTGACCCGGGTGCTCAACGACTATGCCCACAAGAACAAGCTGATAAAGGACGATGAGCCCAACCTGACGGGAGAGGATGTCAGAGAAGGTCTGACCGCCATCATCAGCGTCAAGCTCCACGAGCCGCAGTTTGAAGGCCAGACCAAGGGCAAGCTGGGCAATATTGAGGTCAAGAGCCAGGTGGAGAGCGCAGTCGGGGAGGGGCTCTCCATTTATCTGGAGGAACACCCTGATGATGCCAAGAGAGTCATTGATAAGTGCCTGACCGCGGCCAAGGCGAGGGAAGCCGCCCGCAAGGCCCGCGATTTAATCATCAGGAAGAGCAGCCTTGATACCGGCACCCTGCCTGGAAAGCTGGCAGACTGTTCCGAGAAAGACCCCGCCCACTGCGAGCTGTATCTGGTGGAGGGCGACTCCGCCGGTGGTTCGGCCAAGCAGGGCCGGAACCGTCGTTTCCAAGCGATTCTGCCGCTGCGCGGCAAGATTTTGAATGTGGAGAAGGCCCCGCCGGACAAGATGCTGGCCAACGAGGAAATCCGCATCCTCATCACCGCTCTGGGCGCGGGCATTGATGATGACTTTGACGCCAGCCGGCTGCGCTACCACCGCGTTATCCTGATGACCGATGCCGATGTGGACGGCTCGCATATACGCACCCTGCTGCTCACCTTCTTCTTCCGCCACATGCCCGGCCTCCTCAGCAGTGGCTATCTATACATTGCCCAGCCGCCGCTCTACCGGTTGAAAGCAGCTGGCAACCTGCACTGGGTTTATTCGGAGCAGCAGAAAGAAGACCTGATGAAGGAGCTGAAAGGCACCAGAAAGATTGAGGTGCAGCGCTACAAGGGCCTCGGCGAGATGACCCCGGAGCAGCTCTGGGAGACCACCATGAACCCTGATTCCCGTACCTTGCTTTCCGTAAGCGTGGCGGACGCTGTGGAGGCTGACCGTATCTTCCACATGTTGATGGGCAGTGAAGTGCCGCCGCGCAAGTCTTTCATACAGGCACACGCCAAGAACGCCAACCTGGATATATAAGGCGCATCTGCCGTTCTGTGCTTACCTCTCCCCTGTCCCCTCTCCAGCCTTTCTCCGTTATCCTTTACTATTCTGCCACCCTCAGGAGCAGGAAATCCTAACCCCTGCATCCCCTTCCCTTTACCAAAGAGAAGGGGAGGAAAAGGAAGGGGGCTGGCGCCCCCTCAAGCTCCCCCCGCATACGTAATGGTGCCTCTGCCCGGTTTCCTCATTTGGAAAAGGGGGACTAAGGGGGATTTTATTATGAAACCCCCTCTCAAAAACTCTCCCCCTCTCAAGCATAATGCGCATAGCTCATCAGCACAGCGGCATCTGTTTAAGAGGGGGACACAGGGGGTGAGCATCGCAGGAGAAACTGAAAGCCAACAAGAAAATGTTTAAGGCTGAAGAAATCTCTATTTCCCCTGAATTATGGAGAAAAACTCCGCCCGGCTGGCCGCTTTGCGGCTGAATATGCCCCTGATGGCCGAGGTAATCACGTTGCTGCCCGGCTTCTTGATGCCGCGCATAATCATGCACAGGTGCTCCGCCTGGATGACCACTGCCACGCCTTCCGGCTTGATGGCGTCCATGATGGCATCAGCAATCTCCGTGGTCATCCTCTCCTGAAGCTGGGGGCGCTTGGAGATGATTTCCACCACACGGGCCAGCTTGCTGATGCCGATGATTCGGCCCTCATGGTTGGGGATATAGCCGATGTGGGCGACCCCGTAAAAGGGCAGCAGGTGGTGCTCGCACATGGAGTAAAAGGGGATGTCCCGCAGCACCACCATCTCGCGGTGACCGAGCTCAAAGCCGACACTCAACTCTTCCTTGGGGTCCTGTTTCATGCCGGCGAACAGCTCGGTATACATCTCGGCGACGCGTTCCGGGGTCTCCGCCAGACCTTCCCGCTTCGGGTCATCGCCAATAGCTTCAATAATCTCTTTTATCGCTTTTCTGATTCTGGCCTCGTCAAACATCATCGCCTCCTGAAACCCGTTGTTATGCCCAGCCCAGCGCCTTCTCCACTTCCTTTATATCGGCGGGCAATTGCAGAAATGGTGGGGCATCTTTCAGGGCAGCATCGGTATCCTTAAGACCGGTACCGGTAATTACGCCAACGATTATCTTCTTTTTAAAATCCCAGCCCTGCTGGGAGAGCTTGACCAGCCCGGCCACGGAAGCCGCCGACGCTGGTTCGCCGAAGACGCCCGCCCTGGTGGCGAGGAGCTTTTGCACCGCCATGATTTCGGCATCGCTGACCATGTCAATGAGGCCGCCGGACTCGTCACGCGCCGCTTCCGCTTTCTGCCAGCTGGCCGGGTTGCCGATGCGTATCGCGGTGGCCACTGTCTCCGGCGCTTCAATCGGGTGGCCGCGGACGATGGGGGCGGCGCCTTCTGCCTGAAAGCCCATCATCATCGGCTTTTTACTCGCCTTTCCCAGTTCATAGTACTCTTTAAAGCCCTTCCAGTAGGCCGTGATATTGCCGGCATTGCCCACGGGTATGAACAGGTAGTCTGGAGCATTGTCCAGCATGTCAATGATTTCAAAGGCAGCGGTCTTCTGCCCTTCAATGCGGTACGGGTTCAGGGAGTTGACCAGGGTGACCGGGTGTTTCTCGGTGAGCTGGCGGACAATCTGCAGCGCCTGGTCAAAGTTGCCGTCAATGGCCAGGATTTTAGCGCCGTAGATAATGGCCTGGGCCAGCTTGCCCAGGGCGATTTTACCCTCGGGGACAACGATGATTGCCATTAGGCCGCAGAAGGCCGCATAGGCCGCCGCCGAGGCACTGGTATTGCCCGTGGAGGCGCACATGACCGCCCGGCTCTTTGCTTCCAGCGCCTTGGCCACCGCCACCACCATGCCCCGGTCCTTGAAGGAGCCGGTGGGGTTGCATCCTTCCAGCTTGAGGTACAGTTCCCCGCAGCCGATTTCCTTCGCCAGCGGGTCGCATCTGACCAGCGGCGTGTCTCCCTCCCCCAGAGAAAAAAGCGGCGTTCGGGGAGTGATGGGGAGAAGGTCTTTATATCTATAGAGGACGCCCTTTTTCATCATGGTGCTGAACCCCTTATTTCAGCATTCACTAAATGTGTTCTATGCGGATGAAGTTGCCTATTTCCTTGACCACCTCTAGCCGTTCTATCTGATTCAGGGCCTGCCGCATCGCTTTTTCCGGAGATGGGTGGGTAGTCAGGACGAGTTCCGCGGTCTGGGCGGCTTCGTCAGCTTCCTTCTGGATTGCCGAGGCGATGCTTATCATATTATCGCCCAGTATCTTGGAAATCTGGGCCAGCACGCCGGGACGGTCGGCACAGTTCAGTCGCAGGTAATACTGTGTCTCAATCTCATCCATGGGCTTGATGCGTTTGCCTGACCCCGGCGTCCATTTGAGACGGTTGCCCACACCAAAGGTAATGTCCTGTGCCGAAGCCACGACATCGGCGACCACGGCGCTGCTGGTGGCCAGCGGACCAGCCCCCTGGCCGTAAAACAGCACCTTCTCAATGAGGTCGCCTTCCACCAGAATGCCATTATAAACGCCATCGACCTTGGCCAGAAGCGAGTCCTCCGGAATAAGGACCGGGTGCACCCGTACCTCAATAGAGTTGTCAGCGCGCTTGGCGATGGCGAGGAGTTTAATGGCCAGGCCCAGTTCCCGGGCGTAGCGGAAGTCCCGGCTGCCAATCCGGGAAATGCCTTCCCGGTAGATATCTTCCGGCCTGACCACCGTCTGGAAAGCCAGGGAGGCCAGGATGGCCAGCTTGTAATTGGCATCAATGCCCTCAATGTCATTTTCGGGGTTGGCTTCGGCATAGCCCAGCTCCTGGGCGCTCTTCAGCGCCTGGGGGAAGTCAATGCCCTCGCGCGCCATGCGGGTGAGAATGTAGTTGGTCGTGCCGTTAATGATGGCGAAAATGCCGGTTATGTCGTTGGCCACCAGGTCGTACTTGAATGGCGCAATCAGTGGAATGCCGCCGCCAACGCTGGCTTCATAGCGCAGCCCGACGTTATGCTTCTGGGCCAGGGCCTGCAGTTCGGCGCCATGCTTGGCGATGACCTCCTTGTTTGAGGTTACCACGTATCGGCCGCTGGTGATGGCCCGCTTCAGGTACTCCCGGGCCGGGTGCTCACCGCCTATGGCCTCAATCACGATATCAATGCCGGGCGCATTGAAAAATTCCTCTTCGTCCGTGGTGAGGAGGCCGGCTGGCATCTCTCTGGCCTGTGGTCTCTTCAGGTCAACGGGCAGCACCTTTATTTTGCGCAGGACCAGGGGTCCGCCAGTCTGCCCGGCGAGCATGTCCGCTTTTTCGGTCAGGACCTTGACCACCTGCCCCCCGATTATCCCCAGGCCCATCAGGCCGATGCCTATGCTTCTATTTTTCATACCGCTACCTCGCTGTGGTTGCTAACCTCTCGTCACCTGCTCAATCGCCCAGGCCTTCTTCTCCGGGTCAATGTAATTTACGATTTCATTGTCTTTGCTGTTGACCAGTGTCGCCGTCCACTCGTCAAAGGCTTTGGTTTTCAGGTACTCCCGGTAGCCGGTATCAACACGCCGGTCAGCATCTTCGTCAAGGACTTTTATCAGCCAGTAGCCACCCTTTGTGGCTATGTCCTCATCGCGGAGTGGCTCACTGATTTCGCCTATTTGCGTATCAGGGTTATAGGCATATTCATCGATTGGCGGCGCCGCCATGCCTTGGGAAAATTGATACTCACCCAGGTTTGTTTCGACTCCTTTGACCTGGGAATGGGCCACGGCCAGCTCACCCCAGTCAGCGCCTGCCTCCAGTTGCTGCCTGATGTTCTGCGCTTCCTCCTCACTGCCCAGGAGCATTAGTTGAAGGTGGGTCTCGTCTTCGTCCTGGTTCCGTTCCAGCACCTTAACCAGCCAGTAGCCAACCTGTTTTTCCGCCTCTCCATCATATATCGGCTGGCTCAGCTCTCCCACCTTTTGACTGAAGATTTCATCGACTATTGACGTCTGCAGCATGTCCTGCAAGATAACCTTGGGCACCCAGCCGAGGTCGCCTCCCTTGTTCTTGGTAATCAGTTCCAGGCTCAGTTCTTCCGCAAGTTCGCCAAAGTCCTCCCCGTTCACCAGTCTATCCCTGGCCTCCAGGGCCTGCGGTTCGCTCTCCAGCATCACGGCCATAACCTGCCTCTGTTCCGCAGACAGGGGCACCTCGGGGTCAAAATACTTGTCCAGCAAACGCTCAGTAAGCAGCTGATAGCTGACCAGAGCGCGATAGACCTCTTTATCAGGCAGGTCATTTTTCTCAATAGCCCTCTTCACTTCTTCATCGTCAACGCTGATGCCCAGTTTCAGGGCACCCTGTCTGATTAATTCACTCCGTTGAATATTTTCTATTACCGTATCGGCAACCGATGAAATGTCAACTCCTTGATGATAAGCGCTCTCCAGCTTCAGCATATCCACAAAATAACCCATGGTGAACTCGGTGCCATTGACCTCAATGGCGGTCTCATGCCTCGGTTTATACTGGCCATAATACCAGCCCATGCCGACAAAAACCAGCACCAGAGCGATGATAGCGATGCCGGTGATAAAGATCAGGCGCTGTCGCTTTTGCTGCTGCTCCCAGCGTGAAATCTGGCGCGGCGTCATTATATGCTGTGCTTTCTCCGCTTTCTTTTTGGCCAAGTTTAAGTCCTTTCTGATTTTTAACCAGATGGAATAATAGAATGCTCTTATATTTATAACGCAAAAGCACCATCTTTTCAAATGGGTACTATTTGCTTCTGGTTATTCTTTTGCTCACCCCCTTGCTCCCCCTCTCAAACAGGTTTGTCTTTTGCGCTCCATTTTAATCATGTTTGAGAGGGGGAAAGAGTTTAAGAGGGGGCTCCGCCCCCTCCTCTATACTCCCCTCTCCAGCCATTAAAGCCTGCGGTCATTTACCAGTGATTCTGGCTGGAGAGGGGTCGGGGGTGAAGCGTCAACTGCCAACCATAGGCAAACAGAACCCTATTGTCTTACTCTTGACATTTAATACTCGGCAAACTAATATTGTTTATGTAAATCAAATTGGCAACTGCTCAGGGAAGAGCAGAGGATGGCACGGCATGTTCAAGTTATCCGGCCGGAAGCGTGAAGCCAAGGCAACGGAAAACAAAAAGCGGGGGGAAAGTCAGGGGGGTGGGGTGGTTCAAGACAGGGGAGATACGGAACAACTGGTTGAGACAGTGAACGGTATTATTGACCAGCGCGGCGTTTCGGTTTCGGCCTCGGTACGCTCTATACTCAAGGCGGCGATAAGCAGTGCTGAGCAGATTATTGATAGTGTCAGAACACAGGCTGTAGCCGAGGCCCAGCAGGCAGCGGACAGGATTATCGCTGAGGCTAAAAAGGGAGCGGGAAAAATAGAAAGCCAAAATGGGCCGGTTCCGGAAGAGACGGCGGAAGTTATGGCTGCCTCAGCCGGCCCGGTCGCTGCCGAGACGGGAGAAGAGCCAGTCCCGGAGCCGCTTGAGAGTCAGGTTGCGGAGCCGGTGGCGGCAGAAGCCGTATCGCTGCCTGAGGACCCGGCTATTGTTGAGCCGACGGCGGCAGTGATGGAGCCCAGAAAGGCGGGTAAAAAACGAGGCACCGTGACCGGGGAAACCCCAGAGGTGGTTTTAACCAAAGAGGAAAGCCTGTCACCGTATACCGGCGAGGTTGATATAAATGTTGAGGTGCCGATTGAGCCCACGCTGGTAGCCAAATTGTATAACTTCTTGCAGACCACGCCCGAAGTGAAATTTGTCCGTACCGTGGGTTCCTGGAATAAGGGAAGCACCATAACCGTAATGATGGAGAAGCCAGTTCCCTTGCTGGCTATGCTCGTTGCCAAGCTGCCCGAGGCTAACATTTCACCGGGGCGTCCGGAAGTAAAGGATTACGTGGGGAGCAGAAGAGGAGTGCGGCGGATAACCGTTTCAGCGCGGAATCAATAAGCGTTCGTCAACGGTGGCTAAACACTGAGTCGGAGAAGTTAGAACTGAAACTACTGGGCTAATCTGGGGGGTAAGCGAGATGGAAGCACCGGCAAAAAGCGTTAAAAAAGACGTTGTGAATATTCTGGCTGAAGCTGGAATTATCAGTGACGAGCAGGCGCAGCGTGTTCAGGAACTGCAGCAGAAGACAGGTGACCGGCCAGAACATATTTTAATTCAGCAACGTATGGTGACACAGCAGCAACTGGCATTTTTTCTCAGCTTGCAGCTGGGCATACCGTTCATCAACCTGAGAAGAGAAGGCGTGAAGGCTGACGCGGTGAAATTAATTCCGGAATCTGTGGCCAGGAAATACGGCATCATCCCGGTGGCTTTGAAAGACGGGACCATTGTGATCGCCATGGAAGACCCCAAGGATATAGAGGCCATTGAAGATTTGGCGGCAATAACTCTGAAAAGGATTGAGCCGGTCATCAGCACGGCTCAGGACATTCAGGAAATGATAGACCTGAACTATCGCATCGGCGGTGAACTTGAAGAACAGTTGAGTCAGATTCCCACCCGGTATCGCAGCAGCGCCGGGCTGAGAGAAGCCCGGCTTTCCCCGGAAACAATCGCCCAGGCTCCAGTAGTGCGCGCCATTGACTTGCTTATAAAACAGGCGGTGCGGGACCGCGCCTCCGATGTGCATATTGAACCTCAGGAGGACAGATTGCGCGTTCGATACCGGATTGACGGGATTCTGAACGAAGTAATGGGCTTGCCATTAAGTGTCCATGCACCGTTGCTCTCGCGGGTGAAAATCATGGCCGGATTGAACATCGCCGAGCGCCGCCGCCCGCAGGACGGGCAGATAACCTTTGACATGGGTGACCGTGAGGTGGATATCCGTGTGGCCACCTCCAACACGATATACGGTGAAATGACGGTGCTGAGAATACTGGACAAGGCCTTTGCCTTTATGCCTCTGCCAGACATCGGTTTCTTGCCCCAGATGCTGGGAAGATACCTGATGATGCTGAAGACGCCTTTCGGCATGATACTGATAAGCGGCCCTACCGGTTCCGGTAAAACGACCACCCAGTACGCTTCGGTCAATACACTTGACTCAGTTGGCCGCAAGATTATCACCATTGAAGACCCGGTGGAGTACCATTTTTCCAACATAAACCAGATGCAGGTCAATCCAACGGCCAATGTCACTTTCGCCACCGGGCTGAGAGCCACCATGCGGCTTGACCCTGATGTGATACTGGTCGGTGAGATACGTGACGCGGAAACAGCGCAGATTTCCACCCAGGCAGCTCTTACCGGCCATCTGGTGCTGTCTTCGGTTCACGCCAATGACACTGTGAGCACCATCATCCGGATGGTTGACCTGGGCATTGAGCCGTTCCTCATTTCTTCGGCGTTGATTGGTGTTGTTGCCCAGAGGATGGTGCGGCGTGTCTGCCCGTACTGCTCTCGCCCTGCTGAAGTCGCCCCTGACGAGAGGGAAGCTTATGAAGCAGAAATGGGGGAAAAACGCTCTGAATTTACTGTCGGTGCCGGCTGTAATTTCTGCGCTGGCACCGGCTATCTGGGACGAACCGGCATCTTTGAAGTATTGGTCATCTCTGAGGCCATCCGCCGCATAGTTGTCAAAAGCACCGATGCCGATGAAATGCGGCGGCAGGCCATTCAGGAAGGCATGATATCCCTGTGGCATGACGGGATGATGAAAGTTAAACTGGGAATCACCACGCCATATGAGGTCATGCGTAACGTATTCTCCATTAGCTGAGAGGCAACAGTGGCCAGAACAATTGAAGGAACCGGAAAACTGAGAGAGGTCACCTACCGCTATATAGCGACCACCAGAGAAGGTAATCTGGTAAAGGGCAATATCAAGGCGCCCAGCGAGATTGCCGCCGAAAGACAGCTCATTGCCAAGGGCTACATTCCAGAGCATGTGGAAGTGGCCCCGTCCATGTTCAGCCTGGAGGAGGCCCTCCCTTCACTCTTCCGGCTAAAGGAACGTGATATCATCGTTTTTTCCCGCCAGCTGGCCACTTTACTGCGCTCCGGCATTTCACTGCTGCCGGCGCTGGAAATCCTGCAGGGGCAGGTGGCCAGCAGCCGCGCTTTTAAAACCATTTTGTTCAGCGTGGTTAATGACATCCGCTCCGGAGGTTCTTTCTCACAGGCAGTCAAGAAGCATCCCAAAGCCTTCAGTGAAGTTTACTGCCGTACCATTGCCGTTGGTGAGGAAACGGGAAATCTGGACATGGTGCTTAACCAGATGGCTAGTTTTTTGGAGAAACACCAGTCAATGACCCAGCAGGTTAAGAAAGCGATGACCTACCCGGTGATAGTCATTGGCGTTGGCATCGTCGTGGTCATTATGATGATTACCGTGGTCATGCCCAAGCTGCTCACTATGTTTACGGCGATGGCGGTAGAATTACCTCTGCCCACCAGAATACTTATTTCGCTGACACAGTTTGTGCAGAAATATCCGCTGCATCTTATCATTGCCGGTGCGGTATTATTTGCTGTCATGCTCTGGATGGTGAAGAGGCCTTCCGGCAGGCGGATACTGGACCGGCTGCGTATCAGCATACCGATTATCGGGCCTCCGGCACTTATGTCAGAACTGGGACGCTTCGCCAGGACGCTGTCGGTGATGGTCAGCGCCGGACTTAAACTACAGGAATCAATGGAGATACTGCCGCAATCGACAACTAATATTGTCTTCCGGGATGCCCTGAGCAATGTGAACGAGCGGTTGCTACTAGGTGAGGGGCTGGCGGAGCCGATGTCCCGAATAAGTTTGTTTCCGCCTCTGCTGGTGCAGATGGTTGCCGTGGGAGAGGAAAGCAACACCCTTGATTTCACCATGGGGGTGGTGGCTGATTTCTTTGAAACGACGGCGGCGGAGAGAACGTCTGCCATGGTGGGCATGATTGGCCCTATCAGCACCATAGGTATCGCCCTTTTGGTTGGCTTCATTGCCCTCTCCGTGATTATGCCTATGTATACGCTCACCGGCGCCTTCGGCTAATTGACAGAAGCTCCTTCACCATTTACACTGATGGCAGAAATATGTACCCATCGTGGATTTAAAAGGCTGCCGGTATTAGAGTCAAAGAACACCAGACTGACTAAAATAGAAAGGCGTCGGATAACATTTCCGTCAGGTAAATGATTCCCTTAATTGAACCGGTAATTAATGGCAGCATAATAACTGGCTCCGTGTTAACGGGGTGAAAGGAGGCACATCTTGAGCCAGGAGACAGAATCCGGGCCGGTCGGAGAAGAAACAAAGCGGGAAGCGGCTCGCCGGGCGAAAGAGAAGGCCAGAATTGCCCGGTGGGATCTTGATGTAGCGGTATTTCTCTTTGTCGTACTTATCATCGTCATCATCCTGCTTTTTCAGGATATTAACATTGGGATTGTGGCCCCAATAGCTCTCTTTGGCTTGGTGATGGTCTGGGTGGTGGGCTGGAGGCGCGGACGACAGCTATACTGGTCTTTCTACGATGATGAGCTGGACCGGTTGCAAAAGGCAATAGAAGAAGCGGACGAGAAAGACAAGAGAGAGAGGAAAGTAACCAAGACCATAGAGGAAACTATTGAGGAAACAGTGCAGCGAGCATTTCGCGAGCGGTGGAAGTAATCGGGGGGTATTTGGGTTTTATTTCATTGACGGATATGGAGTAAAGTGCGCCAGAATTAGGAGCAGGCATAAATGCAGGGGATTTTGACCAGGATACGCCGGATGGGGTTTCTCGTCGTGGTGGGTGTCTGCGTCATCATCTACGTCGGACTCGGCTTTGTTTATATGCAACAGGGACCACAACAGAAGGACCTTGAAGAAAGGATAAGGAAAACCCTGGTGGTGGTGAACAAGCCTTTACCGAGTATGGAGGAGTTGCAGGCCAAATACGATAAGGTAAACGAAGCTTTGGTACCGGTGGAAACGCCTGAAGCTCTGGCGATTATTGTTGATATCGCCAGAAAAAGCGGCATTGACGTCAGCCCGGAGGGTGGCATGTTCCACATTTCCCCACCGAGTGGACCCTCGGCCAGAAAAATGGGGGAGCGCACTTATAAAGTGCTAGCCTTTGGCGATATCAGGGCCCAAGCTGATTTTAATGCCATTATGGCTTTCATATCTGACCTTGATGCCGGCACCACGATGGAAACCATGATTCTGAAAAAGGTGGACCTCAGCTGGGTAAAGCTGCAATTGGAGGCAGAGGAAGCGGCGCGCAGAGCTGAATTCAGCGCCGTGATACAGGCGGTATCCAGCATGATGAAGGACAACCGTCTTGACAGGATTCCCAACCCGATAAATCATGAAGGCGGGGTGGCGACGAATAAAATGACGGCTTTCCCCGATGCTATCACCACCGCCAGACAAAAGGGATATACCGGGAAGGGAACGCCCTCAGAAGGTTATTTGCTTTATGGGCACGATCGGATAACGGCGGACAATACATCCGTTTACCAGGAGATGAACTATATTGACCAATCGGTTACAGAATATTATTACACCTGTGAGGCAGATGGCACCGTCCGGCAGTTTGATGGGCCAGATGTGGAAACAGCCACGGAGTTCTTTGGCAGTGAAGAGGCTGTCTATGACACCGTGGCCAGGTTAGCGGTTGAGCTGTATTTTAAACCGCCCGGAGGGTAATTATACTGGCGGCTATATTACAAGAGGTGGTTTACTTTGGCAGAGCAGAAAAGCAAAGTTAAATCTCAAGGCGTCCTGGCCCTTGACCTGAGCACTGCGGTCAGGAAGCTCGGGAACATAATTGAGAGACTGCTGGCGCGCTTTGTTTCCGGGAAAGTGGTTACCCTGGATATCAGTTCCGCTGGCGTGAGCATCATGGAGACGCGTGGTGGAACGATTAGAAGATGGGCTGATGCCTCGTTTGAATCAGAAGAAGCGGCGCCAGCAGGTGGCAAAGGCGAGTCCGACCTGGGGGCCATCGTCAGACGGCTGATGAGGTCAAGCGGTATCAAAGCCAGCAAAGTGATTATTAGCATAAGCGGCCTCTACACAATAAGTCGCTTCATACCCACGTCCGGTCTGCCACCAGCACCGACGCTTGATGAGTCGGTTAATGAGATTGCCCGGGACATAATTCCGGTTCCCAGGGACACGGTCTACTTTTTCTGGCAGGCATTGAACACTGCGGAAGGGGGCAGCCACGTATTCACTACCGGTGTGCCCAGAGATGTTATTGATGACAAAGTGCGTGCTCTGAAGGCGGCGGGTATCAGTACTCAGGCCATTGAGCTCAAGACGATGGCGCTGGCCAGGGCCGTCGGTAAAAAGGAAGCTTTGATTTTGAATATTGAACTCACAAACTTTGACATAGTTATTTTGTCTAATGGTGTGCCTGAAATCATACATTCACTGGCCTGGCGACCGGATAGCATGGGCACGGAAGACGCCACCGAGTATCTGGCAGCACAACTTGATATGATAGTGGAACATTATAACGCCGGCCGTGTTGGCCGGCCGTTTGATATGTCCGCTCCGCTTTACATCACCGGACAGTTATCGGTTAAACCGGAGCTGATGGAGGGGTTAAAGAGCCGGCTTGAATTTAATATAGAGCCACTGGCATCACCGCTGGGTTGCCCCGTGTTCCTGCCGGTATCCCAGTATGCGGCGAATATCGGGCTCGCCATGCGTAAAGAAATGTCCATGAGGGATGTCAGTGGCAATAGTGGTGCTGGAAGCTCAACACTCAGTGTGAATCTGCTGCCTCACGCCTATCAGCCCTGGCGGCCCACTTTAAAGCAAATCTACTCAGTCATTATCATCATAGCCGCCGTGGCTCTGGTCTTTCCCCTGTGGCAGCTTACCACCGAGGAAATGAAGAAGACTTCAGCCCTGCAAATGAAAGACGTTGCCCTCAATGCCCAGTTGGTGAAGAAGAAGGCGGAAATAGAGCGGCGTGACCCACTGCAGAAGGCCATTGATGAATACCACTCAATTATCGTCAGGGACAAGAGCTTCACCGACGATATCAAGGTAATTGTGCAGGAGGCGGCAAAACTGGGCGTGGAGGTGAGTTCAATATCACACGGGGGCAAAAACATCAATATTAGCTGTCAGGCGGCTGATTATATATCTTTTCGTGATTATCTTACGGCGCTTGAGGCCAGCGGACGCTTCGCCACACCCATACCTCCTCCGGAAGGTTACCCGTATACCACCAGTGGTCCTATCATGCTGACAACCCAGACCAGCAAGTAGTGAATTATTGACTTGATAAGCTATCCTTCTCTTGTTGTCCGGATGCTTAGCGTCTGAATGGTTAGGAAAAGAGAGAGAAGCCCAAAACGGGCTTCTCTCTCTGACCTCACCCCCTCCACTACCTCACCCATGTTGTTTTCCACCGCCCCACATCCACCGCCATCACACATTGTTAATTACTCGTACCCCGTGGTTACCTGGGTAACCGTGCCGGAAGCATCACAGATGTAGGTGCCCTTGGTGAACTGCGTGGCGGTATAGTTGACCAGGCTGGTGTTGGCGCCATCGGCGTTTATATCGTGCTGGTAGAGCACATAGCCCCCGCCGTCACTGGCGGTGAAGTTGTCTCCATCGGCATCCGGTGACTTGCTGGTATTCGTGGTGGTATCGGGAAACATGCTCATATTTTTGGTGGCGGTAACGTTTACCGCCGTCGGTAGCGAGCTGAGCTGGTTATCAACCATCATGGCCACCACCGCTGCCTGGACGTTAGAGAGCTCGGTTTCCCCGGCCTCCGTTTCACCCCGACCGATGAACCTTCCCACGTTGGGGATGACCACCGCGGCCAGCACGCCCAGGATGGCGACCACGATGAGCAGCTCAATCAGTGTGAACCCCTTTTCGCCCCTTTTTGGTAACCTCATTGCTTCACCTCCTCCTCTCATATTGTAGATACATAGATTACTCGTACCCCGTGGTTACCTGAGTTACCGTGCCCAGCGCGTCACAGGTGTAGGTGCCCTTGGTGTACTGGGTAGCCACATAGTTGACCAGGCTGGTGTTGGCACCGCCACCGGTTATATCGTGCTGGTAGAGCACAAAGCCATTCCCGTCACCGACAGTGAAGTTGACACCATTGGCGTCATTTCCCTTGTTGGCGGCTGTGGTGGTATCGGGGAAGACGTGCATGTTCCTGGTGGCGGTAGCGTTTACCGCCGTCGGCAGCGTATCCAACTGGTTGTCGGTCATCATGGCCACCACCGCGGACTGGACGTTGGAAAACTCGGTTTCCCACGCTTCCTGCTCACCCCGGCCGATAAACCGGCCCACGTTGGGGATGACCACTGCGGCCAGCACGCCCAGGATGGCGACCACGATGAGCAGCTCAATCAGGGTGAACCCCTTCTCGCCCCTTTTTGGTAACCTCATTGCTTCACCTCCTTATTCACCTTTATTACCT
>Ga0194125_10003630_pt1 | contig 24729 bp, 17 predicted proteins | sample TA2KigC250mmetaG_FD_148626 | JGI IMG/M metagenome (GOLD analysis project Ga0194125, IMG submission 148626) | Freshwater microbial communities from Lake Tanganyika, Tanzania - TA2015034 Kigoma Deep Cast 250m | ecosystem: Environmental > Aquatic > Freshwater > Lake | place: Tanzania: Lake... | reverse complement strand
CTCCAGGCTCCGAAAGCCCCGCACTACGACTCGACTGATTAACGCCTCAGAAAACTGGCTCATTGCAGTCCTCCCAATTCGGGCTGGGTCGCCTTTACTAATTCTGGCTTCCCTCGCCCCCACGCCACCACCGCCTCCAACAGCGTCCGCTCGCGGCTCTTCACCGGCGCCATCTCAAGCACCGCCTGGGCGATCTCCCAAAACAGATCGTTCTGCGCCAGGCCACGATCTTGCGCGTAAGCACGGAGTTTATCCGTGTCACCCGAAGCCCACAGCCACAGGAGGCGGTGCAGCATGTCCACCAGCGGCAGGCCGCCATCGGGCCGTGGGTGACCCAGGTCGGGGCGAGTGCGCTCGTCCCACTTTGCCAGCCGCACGTCGCTGCCGTCCCCCTTGACCAGCAGCCCGCGCGGGCCGCGCACGTCGTTCAGATCGAGGCCGTAGCCCTGCGAGAGCAGGATGCACTCGCCCACCGGTGCATCTTCCAACCCAAACGAGTTGCGATGGATCAGGTAGTAACGCGTCCACTCATCCAACCCCTCAGTGGAGCGACCGCGGAGGATCTGGCCCAGCGCGAAGTCGGCCACCATCCTGCGGACCTCACGCAAGAACTCGCCCACGGTGAAGGGAGAGCCGTCCAGCCGGCGCACCTCGTCCCAGGCCGAATACGATTCCAGCGCCGGGCCGACCGCGGCCCACACGAAGTCCGGCCCGCTGATGCCGATGTCCCAGAAGTAGCGCAGACGCTCGGTGATCCGCTCCTGCATGGCGCGACGGACGGCCGAGTAGCGGCCTATGCCCGCGCCAGCCGGGCGTTTGCGGCAAACGAGCCAGATGGAGGATGAAAGAGCTGCACTATCCTGAGCACGCACACGCCCCCCGCGCTCTGTGTCAATTGGCCAGGAAGCTGACACCGTAAAGCCAGCCTCAATCAGTGCGGCGGTGAGGGTTTGCCATGCTTGGGGGTCCTTATGCGCAAAGACTATTACCAGACGTCCATCCTGAGCTAATGCTTCCCAAGCACGCCGGAAGGCCATAGCCATCATGTATTCATACCACGCCGGGGTATGCTCATCTGGTATGTCTGCGTGAGGCAATCGCAGGGCAAGCTCGTTCTCCTTTGGAGTCTCCTGCGTGGCGAGTTCATTTGGATAAGCATCACCAATCGCGCGTCGAAGCCACACGTAGAAGAAGTCAGACAGATCCGAGTACGGAATAGCATCATAGTATGGGGGATCCGTAACTATAGCGTCCAAATCCTCCCCCAAGGGTTCAGTTGCTGATCCAAGTACGACACGGGGTTGCTTCGCAGTTCCCAACGACTCAAGTGCGTGTTTGATATACTCGGCTATGTGACCAAGGCTTCCGGGAGCTCCGCCAGCTGATTCCGACCATGGAAAGACCTCTACAAAATCCCACGCCATCTGCAAAGCAAATCTACCGTATGTTCCTGCCGCCTTCTCTGCGTTGGTTGAAATCCATATGCATTGTGCAGAACCTCTGTCAGCTACTTTGTCTATCAATAGCGACAGATATGCCTCTACTGCTCGGATTTCGTCTCGCTGATAGCCGGCCTGCTCCATCAGAACTCTGCAGGAGCGAACCCACTTCACCATTGTCACCAAGTTGAGCAGTTGTCTGGGGGTAAAGAGATCGGACCACTTCTGCAATCCGTATAGCTGTACAATGAGAGTACGTGGATTCTTTCGTTGCGATTCAGTTGGTAAGCCGAAAGGGATCTGTTCTGCCGCCACCGACAATGCATCAGCTGCATTTCGAGGAGCATCTAGCTCTTTGGGTGTCGGTGGGCGATACTCCTTGCCCCCCAGCGTATCCACCACCACCGCTGTCATACGTGCGCCCAGCTTCCTCGCGTGCCCACACGCCTTGATGTAATCCGGCGTCACGTTTACGCCGCAAACCGGGCAGCGCGACTTCGCGCCGGCCATGGTGCCATCCGGTACTTCATCCTTGGGGCCCGGCGTCCAGATCTCGAAGTTCACCCGCCGTGCGACCGGATCGGGGACCAGCCGCAGCGCCCGCCGCTTGTCCTCTTTCTTGCACAGCCACAGCGTCTTGAGCAGCGGTACCTCCGCGCCGCACGCCGGGTCGGGGCACGGCACGGTGCGCGCCCACAGGTAGGCCACGGTCGGCTGGGCGTCCACGGTCGGGTAGTAGGGCGCTAATTCCTCGCGCGCGCGTTCCAACACCCAGTTGCCCCAATAGCGCACGTGGGCGGCCAGGTCGCCCTGGATTTCCGATTGCGGATTTCCGATTGCGGATTGCGGGTCGGCCGGCGATCGCTCCGGCAGCAGCGGTAGCTGATCCTTGTTCTTTTCCGTATCATTCGTGGAATTCGTGGCTGGCAATGGCCAGGTCTTGCCCGCCAGCCGCTGCGGGAACTCCAGCGTACACTTCAGGATGAACCAGGCCACGGGGTTATAGTCGTTGGCGATGGCCTCGCAGCCCAGGCGCATCGCCTCAAGAGGGATGGCGCCGCCGCCCGCGAACATGTCCAGCACCCGCGGGGGCCGGCCGCCGAACGCCCTGCGGATCTCCTGCCGAAAGAAGTCGAGCGCGGGGCCGTTCTCCGTACCCCAGTGCGTGATGCTCTCGATCTTCTTGTTCAGCGCGTGGCGATCCGCCTCGTTGCCGGGGTCTGGCAGCAAGGCCGCGATGATCGCGGCGCGGCATGCGGCCAGCGGCCGCCGCGCCGGCCAGATGTGCAGCGTGCTGATGTGGCCGTGGCGCACGTTCTTCTCGTGCCGTGAATCGGCCGAGACCTTTTTCAGGGGGAAGGTTTCTTCGATAAGACGACGTTGGGTCAATGTCGGATCTGCTCCTGGGGTTGTGCAGCCTTCACTATCTCAGCCATGTTGATTCGCATGGCCCCTGTTTGCCTGGCTAACAATCGGCCGAAAGGATCCGGTACACGATGCAGCGCCGGAACCGTGTCGCAATGCGAGGCGACGTACAGCCAATACCGATCCCGATGGTTGGCCGCCTGCGCCCACTCGTTAGCCGTCATCTCCACTGCCTGCATCCCGCTCCGCCCCTTCACCTCGACATAGCGGATGGAGCCGTCAGCCCTTATCACCTTCAAGTCAAAACCGGCTTTGAGATGCGGGTCGGACACATCCTCCCAGGTTGACCCTTCCGCTTCCTCGCGGCGTTTGACCTCTGCCAGCGCGACCCGTTCGGCCTGGGCGTCGCGGCGCTCCTCCGCTTGCTCCGGCGGCAGCGGCAGCACTAACGCCTGGGCATAAATGCTGACCGGACCCAGCCGCAGCCGGTCTATGCGGTCCTGCAGCTCGGCCTCGGCTTCGCGGCGGCGGCGATCCAGAGCATCCAGCTCAGCTTCGCACTCGCGCAGTTTCGACCTGGCCGCCGGCACATCCTTTTCGACAGCCTCCCTCAGCAGCCGCCGCTGCTTGAACAGCTCCGCCTGCCGCAGGTTGTAGGCGGCGCGCAGTTGCGCCTGACGCCCCGGCAGGCGGGCTTCTTCTTCCTTGCGCTGGGCCTCCAACGCCGGCTGGCTGGCCGTTTGTATCAGGTACGCCTCCACGGGGGCGACATCCAGGCCGGCAAAAGCGTCGGAAACGGCTTGTTTTGCAGGAGGTGGCGCGCCTGGTCCGGTCTCGTCGTCGGGGAACACCGTCAACAGCAGGTGCGCTGGCGCCAGCTCGCAGCGGCCATCGGCATAACGACGAATGCCCGTTACCCGCTCCGCCACGACCTCAGGTTCGGACAAGACCTTTAGGGTCTCGGAGACCCTAAAGGTCTGTGGGTCGCGCAACACCGTTGCTTTTGCCAGATAGAACAGATAGGGTTCTGTTGCGTCCGGATCGAGGAAGATGGCCCCGCGCAACGCTTCGTGCTCATGTTGGCCCAGAAACAGGTCCGTGACTGCCTCGAAGACGGGCTCACCGGGGTGAAGATAGATCGCATCAGGGTCGCGCGCCAGGTCGGGCATGGCCCGTTCGCGGTCAAAGGTCAGGCGTTGGCGGACGGCTTCAGGGTAGGTAGCCAGCGCTCTCTGCACGCTCGGCGGGCAGGGGTCGAGCCAGAACAACCCTTCGATGTCGCCCCGGATGCCGGCGCCGGCGCGCGGCGCGGCCCACTGGAAGCAGCGTCGCACATACGCCGGCATCATGCGGCGCACCTCAGCCACCTCGCGCTGCGCCTGCAGCGCGGCCAGCAGGTTGCGCACCTGGCTCACCTCAACCTTGCGCGCCTGATCCTTCAGGAACTGCTCGACCTGTTCCTTGCTCAGCCGGGCGAACTCGCGTTGGGCCTGCGCCTCCTTGCCCTCCACCACCGCCTCGAAGATCAGCTCGCTCAATGGCTTGCCGGTGAACTGCTGGCCGATGATGTCGAACACCTTGTCGTTGCCCAGCTCGCGGCGAATGGCGTCCAGCTTTTCCAGCAGCGTTTTCAGCACGCGGCCTTCGCGCGTATCCTGGGAGACCAGGTTGAGCAGCAGCACATCGTGGTTCTGCTTGTAGCGATGGACGCGGCCCATGCGTTGCTCCAGCCGGGCCGGATTCCACGGGATGTCGTAATTCACCAGGAGCCAGCAGAACTGGAGATTGATGCCCTCGCCGGCAGCATCGGTCGCGGCCAGGATGCGTGCGCCGTTCGGGTCTCTGAAAAAGGCAGCCTGCTTGTCGCGCTCCTGGTAGGGCAAGCCACCATGGATGACGGCGATCTTGCCGGTCAGTCCCTTGCCTTCCAACCGTTCCACCAGGAAATCCAACGTGTCGCGGAACTCCGTAAAGATCAGCACCTTGGTATCCGGGTAGTCCTCCAGCGCGGTCCACAACCGCTCGAACTTGCTCTCGTGCTTCAGGCCGTAGACGTGGCGGGCGAGCGCCACCAGCCGCTTGATCTCGGCCAGCTCGATGCGCAGCTCGCCGAGCGTGCGGGCATCGGTGGCCCCGCTCAGGTCTTCATCCTGGCGCTCGGATTCCTCCTGCTCGTCGGTGATCTCTTCTTCATCGCCGGTCTTTGTATCTCGCACGTCCGCAGTCGGCAAGCGGCTCTGGCGCGCAGCCAGCTCCTCCTCGTCAACCAGGCCGCCTTCAAGCTCCTGGATGACTGCGCTGAGTTTCTGCTCACGCCGCACCAACGACTTGAGCAGCGCCCAGGTGGACGAGGCGAGGCGGCGTTGCAGGATGCTCATCGCCAGGCCCGCGGCCGACCGGTTGCGCAGCTTGGCGCGGTCGTAGTGGGTCTCGCAATAGCTGGTGGTCTGATCGTAGAGGTCTTGTTCCTGCTGAACGCCCTGGATCAACGGATATTCGACGGTGTTGCTATCGCGTGGCGGAAAGATGAGGCTCTGGTCAAAGCGGACCATCTCCTCTTTCATGCGTCGCAGCAGGTAATGCCGCCGCTGGGTCTTGCCAAGCCGGGCGAATGCCTCCGGGGTAGAGAGCAGCTCCGGCTCTATCAATCGCCACAGGAAGTAATACGGGTCATCCTTGCCCATGTGCGGGGTGGCGGTCATCAAGAGCAGGTGCCGGCCCTGGTTGGCGATCAACTCCGCCATATCGTACCGGTGCGTCTTGTCGAGGGTCAGATCGGTGTTGCGGCGGGCGGAAAGCTTGTGCGCTTCGTCGAAGATCACCAGATCATAAGGCGGCGCTTTCTCGAATGCCGCGCGTGCCTTGTCGCGCCAGAGGGTGTCCAGGCTGATCACGGCCAGATCGTTGCGCCGATCGGCAAACGGGTTGTCGTCGTCCGAGAAATCGCTCCCCGACACCTCGTGGAAATGCAGCCCGAACAGGACTCGCAATTCCCGCTTCCAGTTGCCGACCAGGCCGGCCGGGGGGACGATCAGGATGCGCTGGGCCTGGCGCCGCAGCAGCATCTCGCGCATCAACAGGCCGGCCATAATGGTCTTGCCTGCGCCCGCGTCATCAGCCAACATGAAGCGCAGGCGGGGCATGTCCAGCATGCCGGGCTCGTCTACCGGTTGGCCTGGCCCGGCCGGCACGCCATAGACGGCAGCCAACTGGTGCGGCAACAAGTCAATCAGCGAGGTTTCTGTAGCGAAAAGGGGGTTGAACAGATAGGCATGTTGTAGCCGATACGCTTCAGCAACCAGTGTCACCACTTCGGGGTCCGCCCGAAACGCGATCGCGCTATCCGTCAGTACCTCAAAGCGGCTCTCCACCTCGGTCAGAGAAAACGGCTGCCGGTCCACCGCGCCGGTCTGGGCCTGCTTGAAACTCAGGAAAACGACCTGGCCATAAACCTCAGCAGATTGAAGCAACCGCTCGGCGCCGGTTCGGCGGTCATAGAGTCTGGCGCCTGGCTTGAGGTCGGAAGAGAACACGACGATGAGATCCTTTCTGTGGTTTGGGGCTTCAAAGTGTCTCGGCGGCTCGACTTTACCGTCTATTCTATCACACCTCAATTATCTCGGATAATCAGCCAAGCCAGTATCCTCTCAATAATCCGGGGAACGGCGGTCGCAGACCGCCTATGAGCCTGCTCTCAGGGGGTCTGTGACCCCCGTCGCCTCCACTTATTGAGAAGATACCACTTCGTAACGGACACACGCGTAAGCGCCATTTCTGCATGCACGCAGATGCTCAGGGATGGCGGCTTCGATGGCAAGCTCCAACGACTCGCCGCGACGCATCCAGCAGAGGTCGCGCACATCCGGCGCGCGACTGGCAACGGCGGCGGCAACACCTTCTTTTTCGCGCACCAGGTCTGCGAGGAAGGCCACGACATCCAGAAGCGTGGATTTGCCGCTGGCGTTGGGGCCGATCAACACCTGAAAAGGCCCGATAGGTTGTCGCACGTAGCGTAGACAACGGTAGGAATGAGCCTGGATTTGTGCAATCATGGGTATGTCCTTTACTCAGCAACCGCCAATACCTGGCTGGCATTGATGCGCACCGCGCCAGTCTGGCAGGCCAACAGGCGGCCGGAAGGAATCTGGGTGCTCAGTTTAGCACAAAGCTGTCACTTTGGGAAACACGTTTCACGGCCTGGGCGTGTTCGACGCCGCCATCCCGTCAGAGCAACACGCGAAGTCGCCCATCTCGCCGCGCGCCGCCCGCGGCCAGGACGCCGCCGTGGGCCGCGATGTGCTCAAGCAGCAGGTCGCGCACGCGAAGGCCGGTGAGATCGCGGGGCAGGGCGGTCAGGTCGAAGGGGAGTTGGGGGAGTTGGGCGGCCGCGTGTTCTTCCCACGCCGCGGCCGTCCCGCGGAGGAAGCTGGTGGTAGCGATGAGGAAGATGCGCTCCGAGGATGCGGCCAGGGGTTGGCCGTCCACCGTGACCGCCTCCGCAGTGGCCGCGGCGCGGGCGGGGCCGAGGCGGATGGTGTAGCGGACGCCCGCGCTGAAGTGGAGGAAGCCCCGGTTGGTGTGCGGCTCGCCGGGGCGCTCGACGCGGCGGGCGTTGTCGGCCAGCAGCGCGGCCAGCTCCGGGTCGGTCAGCCGCAGCAGGCAGACGGCGTCCGCGAAGGGCATCACGTTGAACCAGTCGCCGACGGTCAGCGCCGCGCTTGGCCGCAGCCCGGCGTTGATGCTGGTGGCGTCAATCATGGCGCAGTCCACGGGGTGGCCGGCCGCCCGGCAGCGGGCCGCCAGCGCATCGGTCACGAAGTTGGCGAACGCGGATTCGCCGGCCGCAAAGCGCGTGCGCACCGCGTCGGCGCTCAGGTCTTCGTCGGGCGCAACCGCGCCGAGGACGCGGCCGCTGCGCGCCGTCACCTGCGCCAGCAGCGGCGCCACGTGCGCCCGCGCAAACGCCTCATCCTCCGGCAGCTCGATCGTGGCGCGCAGCCGGGCGTGGGTCACTTCGACCGTCTCGCCCACACCGATCTCGACCTCGCCGACGAGCTGGCCGAACTTGCCGGCCTGCACGATGGGGATGCCGTTGACGATATTCTCGGCGCTCAGGCCTCCTTCGTTCAGAGCCGTGTGCGTGTGTCCGCCGACGATCAGATGGACGACGCCGGGGGGCAGGCTGGCTGCCAGCTCCACATCGCCGGCCCCTTCCACCACCGCGCTGCGCGATCCCAGGCTCAGCCCCAGGTGGCTGAGGATGACCAGCACATCGCACAGCGGCCGGAGCGCAGGGATGAGGTTCTGCGCGGCCTTCATGGGGTCGGTGACGCGGCGGCCGCCCGGTTCAGGCTGCACCTGGGCCGGGGTGGTCAGGCCGATGAAGCCGACCCGCACGCCCCGGACGACGAAGATCGCCGCGGGGTAGCAGCACTCCGCCAGCGCGGGGCTGCCTGTCACGTTCGCCGCCAGGATCGGGAAGCGCGCCTCGTACGAAATGGCATGGGCCAGCAGTGGGCTGCCCAGATCCAGGTCATGGTTGCCGGGCACGCCGAGATCCACCCCGGCCTGGGAATAGAGACGGAAAGTGGGGTGGGCCTGATAGCCAGTGGGGTCATGTCCCAACAGCAGGTCGGAGAGGTTCCCGCCGCTCTCGTCACCGGCCGTGACCGCCAGTACCGCGACCCGGGGATCGGCCGCGTGTTGGCGACGCGTGGCTTGCAGCCAGGCCGCCAGCCGCGGGAAGAGGGCGATCCGGCCATGAAAATCGTTGAAGTGCAGCAGGGTGAGGCGCGTTGCGCGCATGTGCGGGGCCAGACGGCGCGGGAACTCCACGCCTTTGGCGGGGACAATCTCTGTCACCCGGCCGGCCGTCGCATCTCCGCAGAGCAGGGAGAGCGCCGCGTCGCTCGCGCCGTTGGGGTTGGCCCGCCCCCGCACCAGCCGCATGACCCCAGGCGCGAAAGACCCCGTCACCGTGTCTATCCTCTCACGGGGAACGGCGGTCGCAGACCGCCTGTGAGCGTACAAGCGCGAGAGACTCTGTCACCCCGTCACCGTGTCTATCCTCTCACGGGGAACGGCGGTCGCAGACCGCCTGTGAGCGTACAAGCGCGAGAGACTCTGTCACCCCGTCACCGTGTCTATCCTCTCAGCAATTCGGGGAACGGCGGTCGCAGACCGCCTGTGAGCGTACAAACCACCAAACCACCAATCTACCCATCTACCCATCTACCCATCTACCAATTTACCCATCTACCAATTTACCAATCTACCAATCTACCCCATCCCCACATCACGCAATCCGCTCGAACATCTCCGGCCGGATCGGGTAGATCGCCGGCTCGCCCGCAAAGAAGCGACGCAGCTCCTCGGCCGCCAGCTCGCCCATGCGACCGCAGTTCTCGATGCAGCCGGCGATGTGCGGGATGACCACCACGTTTTCCAGCCGGCGCAGCGGTGAATCGGCCGCGGGCGGCTCCGGGTCGGTGACATCCAGGAAGGCGAAGAAGCGGCCCCGGCGCAGCTCCGCGATCAGCGCGGCCTCGTCAATCAGGCTGCCGCGGGCGGTGTTGATCAGTAGCGCGTCATCCTTCATCAGCGCCAGGCGTTCGGCGTTCAGCAGGTGGATCGTGTCGGGCTTGGCCGGCGCGTGCAGCGAGACGACATCGGCCCGGCGCAGCAGATCGTCCAGCTCGACCAGCTCCGCGCCCAGTTCGGCCGCGTTCTCCGGCAGCAGGAACGGATCGCAGACCAGCACATGGGTAGCGAACGGCCGCAGCAGCTTGATGACGTGCCGGCCGACATTGCTGGCGCCGACGATGCCGACCTCCTTGCCGAACAGCTCGCGGGCGGGCCACCACGGCGTCTCGCGCCAGCCGCCGGCCCGCACATGCTGCCCCAGCGGCCAGACCCGTTTCATCCCCACGATCATCAGGCCCAGGGTAGTCTCGGCCACGTCCATCGCCAGGGCCAGCCCGGCGCTCGTCACGCGCACGCCGGCCGCCCACAGCGCGTCGGACACGAAGCGTTTGACGCTGCTGCCCATGTGCGCCATCGCCCGCAGCCGCGGCGCGGCGGCCATCACGTCGGCGTCGAGCTGCGCCACGTCCCAACTGGTGATGCACGCATCGGCGGCCGGCAGCAGGGCGAGCAGGCTGGTCTTGTCGGCCGGCTCCGGCCCGGCATGATGGATCACATCGGCGAACGCGTCGAGCGCGGCCCAGGCCGCGGGGGTGAACATGCGGCCATAGTGGTTTTGGCCGATGGTGATGGCGACAACGGGTCGGGTCATGGCCGGATACGCTCCACCGGGTGCACGCGGCCGATCTCGGCCCGCAGCGCGGCCAGCTCCGGTTCGAACTGCGCCAGGAGGGGCGGGTCGGGCCAGAGCCGCAAGTTAGAATCGAGCAGCAGGATGGCGGCGCGACCGGCCCCGGCCAGCAGCGTGATCGCCATCTCCAGATCATCTTGCGCCTGCACGATGAACGGCCGGAACTGTTGGAGCAGGGCAGCCGCGGCGATGGCGAGGCGGGCCATCTCGACCGGCATTTGACATAAGCGTTCCTGGCCCGCGAGCGTCTTGCCGGCCGCGCGCAGCGCCGCAAACGCGGTGATCGCGTCGCCGTCCTCGTTGGTCAGCGCCAGCAGCCGGTCGCGCGCGTCCACGAGCTGGCCGGCGAGGCGCGTCGCCAGGTCGGCATCGGGCCGGGGCACAAGCGGTACATTGATGCGCAGAAGGGCCTGGCCCAGGCTGCACGCCAGCGCCGCGGATGCCGCAATCGTCGCGCCCGCCATCGCATGGCCCTGGCTGGCGACGTGGTCGGTGAAATGATGGAGCGACTTTTCGGTCAGCATACTTAGCCTCAACCTCAACCTTTAATCGCGCCCTCCACCATGGCCCGGAAGAAGCTATTCCGCGCCACCAGGAAGACGACGATCATCGGCAGGGCGATGATGATACAAGCCGCCGCGACGACCTGGGCATTGATGATATTTTGGCCCAGGAAGTCGTACATGCCGAACATGGCCGGCTTGAGTTCGTTCTTGGTGATCAGCAGGTAGCCGGCGATGAACTCGTTCCAGACGCCGACGAACGCCAGCAGGAAGATCGCGGTGAGGCCGGGGGCCGCCAGCGGCATGATGATGCGGCCCAGACCCTGGAGCGGGCTGCAGCCATCAATCAGCGCGGCCTCCTCCAGCTCGCGGGGGATCGCATCGAAGAAGCCTTTGGCGATCCAGACGCTCATCGGCAGGTAGAAGCCGCAATAGACGAAAATGATGAAAACCCGATCATTATAGATGCCCTCGGCCATGTGCCGTATCGAGGCGCCCATCTGGTAGAGCGCCAGCAGGTTGGTCAGCAGCGGCACCCCGGTGATAGCGATGATGGCGATCATCAGCGCATCGTGCCCGCGAAAACGATAGCGCGAGAAGGCGTAGCCCGACATGCTGGCGAGAACCATCACGATCAGCGCGGTGCTGACCGCATAGAGCACCGTGTTGGGCAGATAGGTGTTGAGCATGCGCCCTTTGAGCGCGAACCCCAGCAGTGCGCCGACCTCTGGCATGGGCAGCGCGACGCGCTCGTAGCCCTCGATGGACCAGCGGCACGCGAGCAGGTCGAATCGGGATGTGGGCGTATCGCAAGGGAAGATGATCGGCGGCTTGCGTGTGACGTCCTCTTCGCGCTTGAATGAAATCAGCACCGTGGTCGCAATGGGCAGCAGCGCCACCAGTGTGATGAGGATCAGCGCAAGATTGGTGAAGAAGCCTTCGCGCAGCTTCCGGGTGACGGCAAACGTCCGTGTGGGTGAAGCAGTCGGCGATTCTGTAGAATTCTGCATTTCAGCCGCTCCTTTGCTGCACGCGGGTGATGCGCAGCGTCCCGGCGATCAATGTCAGATTGATCACCAACAGCATCAGCGCCAGCGCGGCCGCCCGGCCGAAGTCCAGCGACCCCCAGCCGATGGAGTAGAGCAGATAGCTGAGCACGGTGGTGGAGGTGCCCGGACCGCCGCCGGTCAGGCTGAAGACCATGCCCACGCCGTTGATGCCGCCGAGCGTCAGGTTGAAGAGCGCCACCACCATGGTCGGTAGGATCAACGGGACCGTGATGTGGCGAATGGTTTGCCAGGCGCTCGCGCCGTCAATGCGGCTGCTTTCGATCACCTCGTTCGAGACCGTTTGCAGTGCGGCCAGCAGCAGCAGCGTGATGAAGGGCAACGCGCGCCAACTGGCGGCGAGAATGAGGTAAATCATGGCTGGCGAGGGTGGGAAGGGAAAATCGCCGAACCACGGCCGGGCCGCATCGGCCGTCAGCACCGAAAGCCCCCGAGGCGGAAAAAGCGCCGGGTTCTGCAAGATACCTGAGAAGAGGCCGTAGTCGGGCAGGACCAGCAGCCGAAAGACCACGCCGGCGATGATGTCGGCCAGGATCCACGGGATGAAGAGCGCCGTGATATAGACGCCCGACAGACGCGATTTGCGATTGAGCAGCAGCGCAACGATGAAGGCGAGCGTGAGGGTCAGGCTGGCGTAACCCACAAGGAAGATAATCGTGTGCCCCGCGCTCTCACCCAACGCCCGCGAGCTTAGGAGGATGTCGAAATTCTTGAGGCCCACGAACTCCCACCCTGCCCGCTGACGTTCCTGCACACTCAGGACCGCCGTGTACAACGCAGGATAGACCTGGACGACGAGCAACACGAGGGCCGTCGGTAGGATCAGCAGGAACGGCAACCAGTCGAACCGGCGCCGCGATCTGGCCTTCTTCGTTTGAACCATGTGTATGCCTACCTCCATCTCCGGAAGAACAGGCTGCGCCGCCCGTCTGGACGATCAGGTTGTGCAGGGCGAAAAAATAACAGTAGACCCTAAAGGTCTCGCAGACCTTTAGGGTCTACATGCGCGGACAACAGACCCTAAAGGTCTCCCAGACCTTTAGGGTCTATATCATCACTTCACCGTCTTGTTGTACTCATCTTCCGCCTTTTGCAGCTCGGCGGCGATGTCGGCCTTCGGATCGGTCTTGATCAGCTTGTAGACGGCGTTCATGATCGCTTTCTCAGCGGCTTTAGTATTGACCACCGAAGTCCAGATGACCTTGCAGTCGCTGGCAGAGGCTACCGCGACCGCCTGCTTGTAGAACGGCGCCTGGAACTGCTGGAGGGCGGCGATCGACTTGAGCACCGGCAGGCCGCCGCCTGGGCCGACCACATAAGCCGGGTTCTGCTCGGCCGACAGCGTCCAGTTGATGAACTCTTTGGCGCCATCGGCGTTCTTGGCGCCGACGGGAATAGCAAGGGCTGCGATACCAGTGCTGCACCCAGGCTGCTTGCCGGGGCCAGCAGGCATGGGCGCCAGGTAGACGTCGCCCGCAGCGATCGCGTCGAGCATGTCATCCTGGGACCCCTTCGTGTACTTCTTGCCGCTGGGCGCGGTGAGGGGGTTGATGTAGCGGTAGCCGAACAGCCCGGTCGGGATGGCGCCCGCCGAGGAATCCATGAACGCCTGCTCCTCCTGGAATCCACCGGCGAACGCGATCTCCGGCACGTAGCCATTCTGAACCATCGCGCGCAGCCAGGCGACCGCGGCCACGTTCTGCGGCGTGTTCACCTTGATCTTGCCATCGCCGTTATCGTAGCTACCGCCGAAGGAGCCGATGGCCTGGAATACGGCCCGCGCGGCCCCATTGCCATCGAAAGCTGTGGAGCCGAAGAAGGTCATGGCATACTTGCCCTCCTTCTTGAGCCGCTCCCCTTCCTTCAGCCACTCATCCGTGGTCTTGGGGAAACCATTGGGATAGCGGTCTTTCCAAACGAAGACCTGCGAGGGCCGGTTGGCCGTGGGGATACAATAGAGCTTGCCATCAGGGCCGCTGCAGTTCTTCAGGGCGCTGGCATCCATCTCGGCATACCACTTCTGCGCCTTGGCCCAATCCGTCAGGTCCTGGACCGCACCGTTCTTGTAGAAGGAGGTCACCATGCTGCCTCCTAGCTCGATGAGATCGGGTACCTCTGCCCTGACCTGGACGGCTGCGACGAGCTTGGGTCCGAGTTTCTCCCAAGGGGTGTACTGATTCTCCCAGACGTACTTGCCTGCATAGACCTTGTTGAAGACAGGAATGGCCTCGCGCAAGTACTGGTTCCCGGCCCTCTCGTCCGCCTTGGGGTCCACGTTGCCCTGGTCGTACTGGAACCAGGAGACGACCTTCTTGGCCGGCACCGGGGTGGCGGCCTGCACCACGACGGTTTGCTGCACGACCTTCTCGACCGGCTTCTCGACGATTTTTTCGACCGGCTTCTCAACGACCTTCTCGACCTGGACGGTCTGCACAATCACCTGCGGCGTCGGCGTTGCGCACGCCGCCAGCGCCAGGACGATGACCGCCAGGAGGGCGATTAATGCGAGACGAGTTTTCATCGAAATTCTCTCCTTTGTGAGTCTATCTGAGGAAAAGCAACAACGAACGCGATTGACCGGGCGCCTTCTGGATTCCGAACTGTGACTCACCCCCCTTCGAGTCCTACAACACGGGCGGCGCGATGCAGCAGATAACCTGCGCCTCTTCGCTGCCCAGTGCGGCGAATTGTTTCAACGACTGGCCGGCGTAACAAATCGTGTCACCCGCGGCAAGCTCGTGGGTCTGCTCTTCGATCGTGATGACGAGCCGGCCGCGAAGGACGTGCATGAATTCCTCGGTGGGTTGCGATAGGCGCTCAGCGATCCGCCGGCTGCCGGGTTGCATACGGATGACTACGGCCATCAATTGCCCGCCCAGATTGTGGGTCAGCAGCTCGTAGTCAATCCCAGAATCAGAAAAGCTCAGACGGGGGCGCTCGTCCGTTCGAATGATCGAACTGGACTGACTCACGCCATCGAGAAATGCGAACATCGGCGCTTGCAGCGCCGTAGCAATGCGTTGAAGCGAGGCCAGCGAAGGCGATGACTGATCATTCTCGACCTGACTCAGGAAGCTGGCGGTCAGATTCGTGCGCACGCCAAGCTCACGCAAGCTAAGACCTAACTCTTTGCGTCGTTGCCGGATGCGTTCACCGACCATGCCAGCCTTCTCCCGCGCCACAGATGATCTGTGAGGAATTTCTTCTGCGATGAGAACGCCGGAATCATACTGGCAATCGCAAGACTTGTCAAGTTCTGCTTAACGCCTATCGGGGCGAAATCGTGTTTCGTGGACGCGGCGCGCGTCGGCGTAGGCCGCCAGCGCGGCCCACGGCGCCGCAATCGCGATTTCAATCGCCATCGGGGTTGCTACACAGCCATCGCCTGGCGCACGATTTCGTTCAGGTCGAGCACCTTCAGCCGGGCGCGGGCCTTGCGCGCGGCGGCCGCCAGGGTGCGCTTGCACTGCTGACACGGCGTTACCAGTATCGTCGCGCCCGTCTCGACGGCCTGGGCGATGCGCCGCGCCGCAATTTCGGCCACCAGCGCGGGGTTGACCGCCTCCAGGTTGCCGCCCCCACCGCAGCAGAGCGCATTTTCGCGCGTGTCGGCCATCTCGACCAGCTCGACGCCGGGGATCGCCCGCAGCACGGCGCGCGGCGCATCGTAGACGCCGCTGTTGCGCCCCAGGTCGCAGGGATCGTGGTAGGTGACGCGCAGCGGTCGTGGGGCCAGCTCGATGCGATCCTCGGCCAGCAACCGGGCTGCCAGTTCGCTAGCGTGCAACACCTCGAGGCCGATCGGTGCGGCCAGCAGGTCGGGGTAGACGTCGCGCCACATGTGGAAACAGGAGGGGCAGGAGGCGACGATCGTCCGCGCGCCGAGCGATTGGACGGCCGCCAGGTTGTGGCGGGCGACGGCCGCGGCCTCAGCGGGCAGGCCCAGCCCCAGGTAGGGGAAGCCGCAACACCACTCCGCGCTGCCCAGGGTGGTGAAATTCAGCCCCGCAGCCCTGAAGATCTCAGTCGCGGCCTGGGCGATGGGGTGGCCCTGGCCGTAGAGGCCGGTCACACAGCCGACGAAGTAGACGATCTCAGCCCCGGCGCGACCGTTCAGCCCGGGGTCGGCATGTTCCAGGTCGGCCTGCCACATCAGGCGGTTCTCGGCTGGGTCGCCGGTGACGTTGTGCGCCTGGCGCAGGTTGTCGCGCAGCCGGCCGAGCGGCAGGCGCTCCAATGCGCCGCGGTCGGCCAGCCGGCGCCGCGCTTCCAGCCAGGCCGCCAGCGTGTCAATGCGCGTCGCGCACGCTTCTCGGCAGTGGCCGCACAGGGTACACTCGTAGATCCGCTGCGCCGCCTCATCGGGGAAGCCGTCGCCGCGCAGCCCTTCGGTCGCGATCGTCATCCGTCCACGCGGCCCGGCCGACTCCCAGCCGATGGCCGCGTAGGTGGGGCAGACCGCCTGGCAATAGCCGCAATGCGCACAGATTTGGGCTTCCTGATCGAAACTGGTATACGGCGCCGCCGGTTCCATCACAGCCATCTTTTGCCCACCCGTCGCGTGCCGGCCAGCAGGTCCATCCCCAGCTTGAACGCCGGGGGCCACAAGAGCCGCGGCGGCGCATAGACCTTGCCGGGGTTGAGGATGTTCGCCGGGTCCAATGTGCGCTTCGTCGCGCGGCGCATCGCCAACTCCTCGGCCGACATGGCCTGCGCGAGATAGGGCGTATTCCAGACGCCGAGGCCGTAGGGCCGGCCGCCGTGTCGGAATGCGATATCGTACAGCTTTTTGGTCAGGCTGAGGGCCAGGAGATAGGGCAGGGGCCGCGACTCGTCGCAACCGTAGAGCGACATCACCGTCGTCTGGCCTGGCGCGACCACGGTCCCGTAGGTGGCGATGGGCAGACCTTGTTGCGCGGCCAGCTTCGCCACGTCGTCCGCATAGTCGGCCAGCCGCGCCGTTGGCAGCCAGGCCTCCGCGGCGAGCACGCTGGGGCCGCCGCGTTTGAGGCGCAACGCCAGGAAGCGCTCGTCCCACTCGCGGGCCGCCAGCGCCTCGGGCAAGGCTGCGCCGCGCCAGCGCGCGGCCGCCTGTCGAACGTTGCGGTCACCCTGCGCCGCTTCGTCTGGCTCGCCATCATAGGTAATCGCCAGCAGCGGCCCGTCTGCGGCGGGCGTGAACCCGGCCCGGCGCAGGAACCGGCCATACGACTCGGCCGCAAAGTGGGCGTAGAACGGGGTCGGGCTGGCCGCGGCCAGTTCTGCCACGGCACCTGTCGCGGCGGCCATGTCGGGGAAGGTCAACAGGTGATGGCCGATGGCCGCGGGCGTGCGGCGGATCACCAACTCGGCGCGCGTGATGATTCCCAACGTGCCCTCGGAACCAGCGAAACCGGTCGCCCGCAATGCGCCAGCCGCTTTCGATGCGCCCGATACCTGCGTGATCCGTCCGTCTGCCAGCGTCGCCTCCAGCTCGCGCAGTTGGCCCTGCACACCGCCATATTTCAGGCTGCCGATCCCGTACCCTTCCATGCAGATCCAGCCGCCCACTGTGGCGGCCGGCGCGCTGGTGGGATAGGAGAGCAGGGTGAAGCCGCGGCGTCGCAAGGCCCGGTCGAGGTCGCCCCAACGCGTGCCGGGCAACACGGTGGCCGTCAGCCGCGCCTCGTGGATTTCGACCAGCCCGGCCAGGCCATTGAGATCGAGCAACAGGCCGCGGGCCAGCGGGACGGCGTTCCAATAGGCGGTGGTGGCCGCGGCGCGCGGGGTCACGGCCAGTTTGCACTCGGCCGCATAACACAAGATCGCCGATATTTCGTCGGCTGTCCGCGGCCGCGCCACTGCATCGGGCAGCGTGTCGCCGATCAACGAGGCGAGCCGTGGCGGCACTACCCCCAGATCGCGGCGATAGAACGACCGCTCGAACGGGTTTTCGGTATAGCGGTCGCCGAGCAACTCGGCCAGGGGAGGATGGGTCAGTTCATCGGGCATGGGCGCCTGCGGACTTGGGTTTGTCAAGCTATGCACGCGTCAAGAAATAAGTTCCCGAACTGGCTCGGTCAGAGACCGGCCAGAGCGGGAGGCTCGGTCAGAGACCGGCCAGAGCGGGAAGAACTGGCTCGGTCAGAGACCGGCCAGAGCGGGAAGTGATTTTGCAATCTGCAATCTGCAATCTGCAATCTGCAATCTGCAATTTGCAATCTGCAATTTGCAATTTGCGGTGCTTCACTTCTGGTTCTTTTCAACTTCAGCCAGGAACCATCGCTGGAATCCCGCATCGGTGCAGCGGCGCAGACCGGCCAATTGGCCCAGATCGGTCGCGCGGAGCTTGACGATCCAGCCCTCCCCGTAGGGGTCCTGGTTGATGAGCGTGGGGTCGTCGTCGAGCGTCTGATTGGCCGCGATGATCTCGCCGCTGACCGGCGCATAGAGCCGGCCCACCCACTTGCCCGACTCGACCGAGCCGATGGGCTTGCCCTGCTCGACCTTGCGGCCGGCCCGCGGCAGACCGACGAAGTTGATCTCCTTGGCCGCGGCCTGGGCATAGTGGCTCAGGCCGAGCGTGACGACATCCCCCTCGGCGCGGGCGTATTGATGATGGTCGTCGTAGTATAACTCTTCGGGAAAGTCGAAATCCCCGATCTTCAGCATTATCGTATCTCCAATCTGTGTCTATTCGCGTTCCATCAAATCTTGAGCCTGGGATCCAGCGCATCGCGCAGACCATCGCCCAGGCGGTTGACAGCCATGACCGTGACCATGATCGCCAGGCCGGGGAAGGTGGTGATCCACCACGCCTCCCGAAGATAGACCCGGCCTTCGTAAAGCATCGTGCCCCACTCTGGCGTGGGCGGCTGGCTGCCCAGGCCCAGGAAGCTAAGCGCAGAGATGTTCAGGATGGCCCAGGCCACACCGAGCGTCATCAGGATGATCACCGGTGCGAAGACGTTCGGGAAGATGTGGCGCAGCATGATCCGGCCATTGGCCGCGCCGATGGCGCGTGCGGCGCCCACGTACAGGTTTTCCTTGGCCGAGAGCACGCAGCCACGGACCGTCCTCGTGTAGGTGGGGATAGCCGATATGGCGACCGCCAGCACCGTGTTGTTCAGACCAGGGCCAAGCAGAGCGACAATAGCCAGGGCCAGGAAGATGCCCGGAAACGCCATTAAGACATCCATCCCTCGCATAATCGCCATGTCCACCCCGCGGCCGTAATAGCCGGCCGTCAGTCCCAGGCCAACGCCGATTAAACTGGACACGCACACGGCGGCAAACGCGACCGAGAGCGAAATGCGGCCTCCGTAGATAACCCGGCTGAAGACATCACGTCCGAACAGGTCGGTGCCGAATAGATGCTCGCGATCAGGAGGCGCAAGGCCTGGGCCAGTACCCATCGCCAGCGGGTCGTATGGCGCCAACACTGGCGCGCCGACGGCCAGCATGACCAGAGTTGCCAGCGTCGCGAGCGCGATGATCGCTGCCGGCTTCGCGGTGAGCCGCCTCAGCGCCAGACGCCAGGGGCTTGTGGGTACTCGCTCCTCGACGGCTCCGACCTTGTCGGTTTCTGCTGCCATCTACCCCGCCTCCACATCGGATTTCCTGCCAGAACACCGACGAATCGAATTCACCGGCTGCGGCTGTGAAGTCGCCTCAGCCACCCGAGAGATTTTCATTCGGAATATCGGATGCGCGGATCGAGCAACGCGTAGCACAAATCCACGATCAGGTTGACCACCAGATAGATCACAGCCACGAAGAGCACGATCCCCTGTACGACCGGAATGTCCTTGTACAGAATCGCCTCGACAGCCGTACGGCCAAGTCCGGGGCGCGCGAAGACGGTCTCGGTCACCACTGTGCCACCGAGCAGGAAGCCGAACTGCAAGCCGGCGACCGTGACCACCGGGATCAGGCTGTTTTTCAGGGCGTGTCGTACCAGCACATACAGCTCGCTGCCGCCCTTGGCGCGCGCGGTGACGACATACTCCTGCCGCAGCACCTCCAGCATACTGGAACGGGTCAGCCGGGCGATGACGGCCGCGCCGCTCAGCCCCAGGACGAGGGTCGGCATGATCAGATGCTTCAGCGTACCGTGCCCACCACTGGGAAGCAGTTGCAGCACTACGCTGAAAAGGAGGATCATCAGCAACGCCGTCCAAAAGCCCGGCGCAGAAACCCCAACGACCGCCAGGCTCATCGCAAGGTGATCAATCCAGGAGTCCTTGAACACTGCAGCCAGAATGCCCAGCGGAATCCCGATCACGAGGGCCAAGAACATGGCGGAGCAGGCCAGCTCCATGGTGGCGCCCACGTTCTGCTGGATGATTTCTATCACGGGCCGATAGGTGAAAAGTGACGCTCCCATGTCGCCATGCAGCAGACCGTTCAGGTACCGCAGATATTGGATATGCAGCGGGAGATCCAGGCCGAGCTGCGAGCGTAGCCTGGCGATGGCATCAGGCGTCGCGCCCGATGTCGCAAGGATCACCTGAACCGGGTCACCCGGCAACAGGTGCAACATGCCGAAAACGAGCACGGTTAGCCCAAGCAAGAGCGGGATGCTGATAAGAAGCCGGCGGCCGATGTATTGCCACATGATCGGAATGCACTCGCTCGTCAAGAGCGCGACCGTCCACGAATTCGACACGAACACTCGCAAGCCGATTCATTCGGCGCGCCAATTCGTGGACGATCCCGCTCAGTCTGAGTAGATCACAGTTTCGCGCTCCCAGCCGGTCTGTCCCACAGGGAGGCTTCGCACTGACCGGCGGTCGGGGGTCTCAGACCCCTTTGAGCTGAGAATCGTGATCTACTGAGTCTACTAACGCTCTACCTTGACATCATACAGATACGGCCACCAGCCGTGTACATCGAACACGAGGTCCTTGACCTTGGCCGTGGCGCCGTTGTTGTTCCAGTACTCGCGCACCGGGATCACGAGCGCCTGATCCATGGCCGCGCGCTGGATCTTCTTGTAGAGGTCGGCGCGCTTCGCCTCGTCCGTTATCTGCGCCGCCTGGTCGAGCATCCTGTCTATCTCAGGGTCGCCGATCTTCGCCCAGTTATAATTGCCCTTCGAGCCCAGGACGGCGCCCAAGAAGCTTGGGTCAGTGGCGCTCAGGCTCATGGGCGCGAGGTGATGCTTGCCGTCGGCGGCCGCCTGCATGGCCGCGGGGAATGCGACCGTTTGCGTCTTCAGGTCTACCCCCGCCATCTTGAGCTGAGCCTGCAGCATCTGGCCTACTTCGGACAGGAAGCCCCACGTCTGGAGATACGTTTCCAGCGTCAGCTTCTTGCCATCCTTGACCCGGATGCCGTCGGGGCCAGCCTTCCAGCCGGCCTCGTCGAGAAGTTGCTGGGCCTTCTTCAGGTCGTAGGGATAGAGGGCCTCCAGATCCTTGCTAAACCAAAGACCGGCCCACGGGCCATAGGCCACGGGCGAGAGGTCGCGGAAGATCGTTTTGACAATCGCCTTGCGGTCGCTGGCGTAGAGCAACGCTTGCCGTACCTTCAGATCATCGAGGGGCGCGTGCTTGCTGTTCATGAACACGACCAGCGGCAGGCCATCGGTTCGCGCAAGGACGACCTGATACTTCGCATCCTTTTTCAGCCGTTCGGCATCCACCGGCGGCAGCTCGCCGATCACATCCACGCCGCCCGATTCCAGCGCGGCGGCGCGGGTGGCTGCGTCCGGGTAGAAGCGGAAGGTGATCTTGTCGAGATAGGCCGGGCCAGTGTGCTTGTAGAGCGACGGCCCCCACTTGTAGTCGGGGTTCTTCGTCAACACGATCTGCTGTCTGGGCACGTAGTCCTTCTCGGAGAACATAAAGGGACCGGTGCCTACTTGGTGCGACTGATAGTCGGCCGGGCCCCATTTCTTGAACGCCGCGGGCGAAGCCATGCCGAGGTACACCTGGGCTGCGGAGTCGAGGAAGGAGACGTTCGGCTTCTCGAAATTGACCTTCACGGTATATTCATCTACGATTTCCGTGTTCTTGTACGTACCCATCAGGCCGATGGCCTTCTGCGATTTGACGGCGGGCTCCATGATGCGGTCGAAGTTCTCCTTCACCGCCTGGGCATTGAACGGGACGCCGTCGTGGAACTTGACATCCTTGCGCAGCTTGAAGGTGTAGCTCTTCGCATCGTCAGAGATCAGCCAGGATTCGGCCAGGCCAGGGACGAATTTGTAATCTGGCCCCTGATAGACGAGCGTATCGTAGACGCTGTTGAGCGGGATCCCCAACTCGGATGACGAGTGAATATGTGGGTCAATGCCTGACACCACCAGCGTCAAACCGTAGACCAGCTCGTTCTTGCCGGGCACAACGGGCGGCAGCGTGGGAACGGGCGTCGGCGCAGTGGTCGGGGCTGCTGCGGCCGCTTTGGTCGGTTCGGGCGACTTGGCAGGCTCCGGGGCCTTGGTGGCCACTGCCGGCGCCTGTGTGGGCGCTGGGGCCTTGGTCGGTTCGGGCGCTTTGGTGGGTGCAGCGGCCGGCGCTTGCGTCGGCGCGGCTGGTTGAGCTGTCGGGCCTGGCGCAGGAGCTGCACAGCCGGACAACACAAAGCCGGCGAGTAGCACTACAACGGCCAGGATGGCTATGAATCTGGAGTTCATGCTTACCCTCTCCTTTGCGTGTGAAGCTGATCTTCTTCGCTTGTGTTGAATCACGACGAAAAGACGGTGACGGTTGGCTTTCTGGTCATTTCGTATCTTCTCAATTTGTAGGGGCGCACCCTTGCGGTCGCCCCGGCGGGCAGGCGCAAGGCCATGCCCCTACCCCGGATTATTGAGAAGATACGTCATTTCCCTCCTTTCATTGGCCAATTCGGGCTCCTCTCCGCCGCACGAGCCGGTCGCTGGATCACTGTGCGGAGGTCGGCCTGCCCTGTCAGATTCTACCCTCGCAGCCGCACACCTTCCGGGTCGTAGTACGGCCGGCGGACGACCTGCGCGGGATGGCGCGCGCCTGCGACCTCCACCTCGATCGGCAGGCCCACCTGGGCCAGACCGACGGGCAGCAGCGCCAGCGCCAACGGCGCGGCCACCGTGTGACCGTAGGCGCTGCTGGTGATCTTGCCGACCGCTGCGCCCGCGTGCCACACCGCGCAACCGGTGACGGGCAGCGTCTCGTCGCCCATCGCCACCGAGACGAGCCTGCGCGTGACGCCGGCGGCCTGCTGTCGCGCCAGCGCGTCGCGGCCGATGAAGTCGCCTTTGGCGAGCTTGACGGTCCAGCCCAGCCCGGCCTCGAACGGCGTGACGCCGTCCATGAAGTCGAAGCGCATGATGTAGCCTTTCTCCATGCGCAGGCTGAAGGCTGTCTTCAGGCCCGCAAGCTGGAGGCCGTGCGGCCGGCCCGCGGCCAGCAGCGCGTCCCAGATGTCGGCGCCATATTCCGGGGCGAAGCACAGCTCATAGCCCAGCTCGCCGGTGTAGCCCGTGCGCGAGATGATCACCCGTGGCGCGCCTGCCAGCGGCGCTTCGACGAAGTCCATGGTGCGCAGGCCGGCCAGGTTCGTCGGGGTGAGCCGGCCGACGATGGCCGCGGCCGCCGGGCCTTGCACCGCCAGCAGCGCCACGGCCGGCGACACATCGGTGATGCAGACCTGCAAGCCCGCGGCGTGCTCGACCAGCCAATCATATTCGAGTCGGGCGTCGGCCGCGTTGCTGCCCCAGGCGGTCATGATCCAGAAGCGCCGCTCCGCCAGCCGGTAGACAGTGATGTCGGAGAAGATCGCGCCGTCGGGCCGGCACAGGGCCGAATAGAGCACCCGGCCGACCGGCAGGGTCGCGGCGTCGTTGACGATCACCTTCTGAACGAGCGTCAGCGCGTCCGGCCCGGCGATCTCGATCTCGCCGGTGGAGGCCCAGTCGAATACCCCGGCGGCGGTGCGCACAGCCAGGTGCTCGGCCCGGTTGCCGGCCACTTCGTCGGGCATCAGCCAGCCCTGAACAGGCGCCATGGTCGCGCCCGCGGCGAGAAATTGGTGGTAAAAAGGTGTACGTTTCATGCTTTCTCTATCAGAGAACCGGAACGCGGACGACGCGGATACCGCGGACAACGCGGACACATTCAGATTCTATCCGCGTTCTCCGCGTCTTCCGCGTCCTGTTTCGGGTCAAATCGTCAGTCGCCTGTCCTGAGCGGCCGGATCTGCTGCGCCAGCAGCTCGGTGATATCCATCACCTTGAGCCGCGCCTTTGCCTTCTGTCGCGACTGCTGAAGCTGCATCACGCAGGCCGGGCACGCAGAGAGCAAAATCTCCGCGCCGGTCGCGGCCGCCTCCGCGATGCGATCGGCGCCGGCCAGGTTCGCCATCTCGCCGAAATCCCAGCGGATCATGCCGCCCGCGCCGCAGCAGTAACCGTCGCGGCGGTTGCGCGACATCTCCACCAGGTTGATGCCGGGGATCGCTTTGAGCAACTGGCGCGGGGCCTCGTAGATCCCCATCCAGCGGCCCAGCACGCACGGGTCATGGTAGGTGACGGTCGTCTTGGGCCGGTAGCGTTCCATGCGCAGCTCGCCGGCCGCCAGCCGGTCGGCCAGCAGCTCCACGACCTCGAACGCTTCGACGGGCGCAGCGTGTCCGGTCAGCTTGTTGTAATCGTCGCGGAACGCGCGCTGGCAGCCGGGACAATTGAAGACCATCTGCCGCGCGCCGACCTGCTTCACCAGCGCCAGCGTGTGCTCGATATTCGCGGCCGCCTTTTCGGGCATCCCGCCGGCCAGATACGGATGGCCGCAGCACCATTCATCGCTCAGCACCGTGAAGTTGACCCCGGCTTTTTCGAGCAGGTTGTAGGTGTCGAGCGCCATGTTCTGCCGGGCGTAGGCCGAGGTGCAGCCGACGAAGAAGACGACCTCGGCCTGTTGATCCACCCGCGACGTGTCGGGCAGCCAGGCCAGCCGCTCGTCGTGCGGCGCTTCGTAGACGTTGTGATACTCGCCCAGGCCGCCCTCGTCGGCCAGCCCGGCCGCCATGTTCGGCGGCAAGAGGCCCAGCCGCGCCAGGTCTTC
>Ga0194125_10003627_pt1 | contig 24751 bp, 16 predicted proteins | sample TA2KigC250mmetaG_FD_148626 | JGI IMG/M metagenome (GOLD analysis project Ga0194125, IMG submission 148626) | Freshwater microbial communities from Lake Tanganyika, Tanzania - TA2015034 Kigoma Deep Cast 250m | ecosystem: Environmental > Aquatic > Freshwater > Lake | place: Tanzania: Lake... | reverse complement strand
GGGAGAGGCCATCGCCAACCGCTACGTCCTCGTGCTGCCAGAGACGGCCTTCACCCCCAACCAGGCTCAACTGGCCGTGGGCCTCTACGATTTCGCCACCGGCGAACGCCTGCCGGCCTGCGGCCCCACGGGGGAGCCCCTGGGCGATAACGCCCGCTTTCTCGAATTCGAGATCCTGCCCCGGGCCGAAACAGGAGTACCCAACCCTGTCCACTTCAACTTCGCGAACAGGATCGCCCTCATCGGATACGACCTGGACCGACGAACGGCCTCGCCCGGTGAGACCATCCACCTGACCCTCTACTGGCGGGCCCTGGCCGAGATGAAAGAAGATTACACCGTCTTCACCCACGTTCTGGGAGAAGAGAACCGCATCTGGGCGCAACATGATAGCTGGCCCCTGGACGGCGACGCTCCCACTTCAACCTGGCAGCCAGGCCAGACGATAGCCGACGAATACGAACTCACCATCTACCCCGACACTCCCGCCGACGTGTACGACGTCGAGATCGGCTTCTACCTGGCGGAGACAGGAGCCCGCCTGAGAATCGTGGGTGAGGGCGGGCGACTGCTGGACGACCGCGTACTGTTGAGCAAAGTAAGAGTCAAATAAAGGCCAAAATCCAAAGTTCAAAGTCCAAAATCCAAACCGATGACTTTGAATTTTGAGCTTTGAGCTTTGGACTTCGGATTATGGACGAGAGACCTCGCACGATCAAACAACATCTGGGCATCGTCGTCATCCTGGCGGCCTTCTTTGCCCTGGGCATCACCTACGCTGTTACCACGCCCCTCTTCGAAGCGCCCGACGAACTGCAACACTATGCGCGCATCAAACGAGTGGCTGAAGCTATTGGGTTGTTTGAATTGGATCCTGCTGTGAGCCAGCTTGCGCATCAACAGAGATATCAACAGCCTCTCTATCATCTGGTGGGAGCACTGGTTACTTTTTGGGACGACGCGGGAGACCTGCCCAGGCTGCTGTGGTTCAATCCCCACGCCGACATCGGCGTGGCCAAAGCCGACGGCAACGTGAATCTGCTGATCCACACGGGGAAAGAGGGCTTCCCCTATCGGGGGACTTCTTTGGGCGTATACGCCCTGCGCCTTCTATCGGTGCTGATGGGCACAGGCACAGTGCTTTTCACCTATTTGATCGCCCTGGAGATCTTCCCCCAGCGCCAGGACCTGGCTTTCGGCGCAGCCGCCATCAACGCCTTCATTCCCCAGTTCCTGTTCATCAGCGGCGTTGTCAATAACGACAATTTAGTGACGCCGCTGTGTAGCCTGGCGCTGTTGATGATGGTCAAAATATCTAATATCCAATATCCAATATCGAATCGCAATCGGCTATTGGATATTAGATATTGGATATTGGGACTTGTCCTTGGCCTGGCAACCCTGACCAAGGTGAACGCTTTGGGTCTGCTGCCCTTGGCAGTTCTGGTCGTGGCCATCAGCAGTTATCGGCAGCGGTCTGTCAAGCTGTTTATATCAAGCACGGCTCTCGTATTGGGTACAGTAGCCGTGGTATCCGGCTGGCGATTTGTCAGGAATTGGCAGCTCTATGGCGATCCCACCGCTCTGCAGATGTTCCTGGACACCCTCGCCCCCCGCCACCCGAAACCAACCTTGCCCCAATTCATGGCCGAGTGGGGGGATTATGGCCACTCCTTCTGGGGCCTCTTCGGCCTGGGCAACGTCCCTCTGGGAGCGCCAGTCTATCGCATCCTGGATACCCTGGCCCTGTTGGGAGCTCTGGGCACGTTGATCTTCCCGGTCAGAGCGTGGCGAAGGCGACGAGTAGACGACAGGGCCTGGATTAAGGTGCTGGTCCTGCTCGCCTGGCTGGTTATCCTCTTTGGGAGTCTGATGACCTGGGCCATCAGGATCTTGACCGCCATTGGCCGGTTCCTGTTCCCGGCTGTCTCGTCCATTTCGATCCTGCTCTGCCTGGGCCTGAGCCAGCTCGTGCCCCGCCGCTACACCAAAACGCTGGCCTGCCTGATAGCCGGCCTGATGTTCGCCATCGCCGCCATCACCCCCTTCCGCTTCATCGCCCCAGCCTACGCCAAACCCCAACCCCTCTCAGCAGCAGAGATCGCGGCCATCCCCAACCGCCTCGACGTCTCCTTCGGCGGAGCAATGAAACTCCTGGGCTACGATCTATCAATACCCAATACCCAATATCCAATACCCATTAACCTCAAACCCGGCGACTTCCTGGAGGTCACCCTCTACTGGCAATCCCTGTCCCAGATGAACCAGGACTACAGCGTCTTCGTCCACCTGCTCGACGAAAACGAGCTCATCGTCACCCAGCGGGACATGTACCCAGGACAGGGCCTCTATCCCACCAGCCTGTGGGCCGTGGGAGAGGCCATCGCCAACCGCTACGTCCTCGTGCTGCCAGAGACGGCCTTCACCCCCAACCAGGCTCAACTGGCCGTGGGCCTCTACGATTTCGCCACCGGCGAACGCCTGCCGGCCTGCGGCCCCACGGGGGAGCCCCTGGGCGATAACGCCCGCTTTCTCGAATTCGAGATCCTGCCCCGGGCCGAAACAGGAGTACCCAACCCTGTCCACTTCAACTTCGCGAACAGGATCGCCCTCATCGGATACGACCTGGACCGACGAACGGCCTCGCCCGGTGAGACCATCCACCTGACCCTCTACTGGCGGGCCCTGGCCGAGACGAAAGAAGACTACGTCGTCTTTGCCCACCTGCTGCGGGGCCAAGACCAGATCTGGGCCAGGGCGGACAGCCAACCGCTGGATGGCGCTGCTCCCACCTCCACCTGGCAGCCAGGGTGGATCATCGAGGACAGATACGAGCTAACCACCGAGCTCGACGCTCCGCCAGGCATCTATGAGATCGAAGTAGGGCTCTACCTGCCCCAGGCTGGCAAGCGATTGAGCATCCTGAGCCCGGATGGACGCCTGGTAGGTGATCGCCTCCTGCTGAGCAAAGTACGAGTAAAGTTCAAAATCCAAAGCTCAAAATCCAAACCGATGACTTTGAACTTTGAGCTTTGAACTTCGGAGGACTATGGACCAAGGACCTGGGACCATCCGACAACACTGGCCCATCGCCCTCATCCTGGCAGCCTTCCTCGCCCTGGGCATCGTCTACGACGTGGCCACACCCCTCTTCGAGAAACCCGACGAGATGTGGCACTATCCCTACGTCAAGTGGCTGGGCGACGGGCAGGGCCTGCCGGTGCAAGACCTGGCCCGGACGCAGCCTCTGATGAGACAGGAGGCCACCCAGCCCCCGCTGTATTATGTCACGGCGGCCCTGGCCACTTTCTGGATCGAGGATGACCACTGGCAGGACCTGGTATGGCTCAATCCCTTCTGGGGTTACAGCGCTCCCGGCACAGTCAACGACAACAAAAACCGAGTGCTGCATACCGATAGGGAACGCTTCCCCTATCGTGGAGCAGTGTTGGCCATTCGCCTGGCTCGCCTGGTATCGGTGATCTGGGGAGGAATCACCGTTCTGGCCACCTACCTGATCGGTCTGGAACTGTTCCCGAAATGGCGTTCTTTTGCGGCTGGTGCTGCCGCACTGGTTGCGTTCAACCCCCAGTTCGTCTTTATCGCGAGTGCAGTTAGCAATGATAGTGCAGTGTCTGCACTCTGTACCCTGGCCCTTTTGATGATAGTCAAAATCGTCAATCGAAAATCGAAAATCGAAAATCGCGATTGGGTATCGTTGGGTCTCGTGCTGGGATTAGCCCTCCTGGCGAAGGCGAGTGCCCTGGCCCTGCTGCCCCTGGCGGTGGTGGCCATCGCCGTGGCTGCTTGCCTCCAGACCTCCGAGGTCTTAGAGAGCACCTTCGCTGAGCAGATTTCCGTCAAAAGCAATGATCTTCCCCTTGAAGAGCCATCTTCTAGACCTCGGAGGTCTAGCCACTCTAAATGCCACGCTTTCCTCAAAGGATGCATCATCGTCTTCGGTATTGTTGCCCTGATAGCGGGATGGTGGTATACTTTGAATTGGCGTCTGCACGGCGACCCGCTGGGGGTGCAGATTCACCAGGAAATCGTCGGGCCCGGCAGGCCAGAGCTTACCCTGGCCCAGTTAGTCCACGAGCTCTCTCAAATGGAGCTTTCCTTCTGGGCAGCCTTTGGCTGGGGCAACGTCCACGCCCACTCCTGGATGTACACCGCTCTGCGAATTGCGGTGCGCCTCGGCGCTCTGGGGCTGGTAATCATGGCTATCGGTGAGCTGAGGAAACCGAAATTAGAAAAACCCACCCGGCTCGGCTTGGCCCTGCTCCTGCTATGGGGCCTTTTGGTGTTCGTGGCCCTGCTGCGCTGGCTGCAATGGATCTTCGCCCCCTCCGGGCGGCACCTCTTCCCGGCCATTTCGTCCATCGCTATCCTGCTCTTGCTGGGGCTGCGGCAGTTCGTCCCCAGCCGCTTACAGGGAAAGGCCACAGTCCTGCTGGCGGGGGCGATGTTCGTATTCGCCAGCATCTGTCCCGTGGCCTACATCGTGCCAGCCTACGCCAGGCCCCCCTTGCTCTCAGAAGCGGCCATCGAGGCCATCCCCCATCGCCTGGACGTGAACTTCGGCGGAGTGATGAAGCTGCTAGGATATGAGCAACCAATATCCAATATCCAATACCCCATATCCAACACCTTAAAGCCCGGCGATTCCCTGACCGTGACGCTCTATTGGCAATCGTCAGCCAAGATAAACCGAGACTACGCCGTCTTCGTGCATCTGCTGGACGAGAACGACCTCGTTTTGGCCCAGAGGAACACCTTCCCCGGGCTGGGCAGCTTTCCCACCACCCTGTGGCAGGCTGGCGATGCCATCGCTGACACCTACACCCTGATGTTGCCGGAGACGACCTACGCCCCCGGCTCGGCTCAACTGGAGGTCGGGCTTTACGATTTTGCGACGGGTGAACGGTTGCTCGTGTACGGGACCGACGGAGAACCAGCGGGCGACAACGTACGCTTCGGTAAAATCGAGGTCTTGCCCAGGTCCGAAACCGGCCTGCCCAATCCGGTGCATTTCAACTTTGGGGGCAAAGTCGCTCTGGTGGGTTATGAGATGGATCGCAGAAAGGCCGAGCCGGGCGAAGCAATCCGCCTTACTCTATACTGGCAGGGCCTGGCCAAGATGAGGGACGACTACACCGTGTTCGTTCATCTGCTGAGAGAAGGGGATCAGATCTGGGCGGGAGCGGACCGCCAGCCGCAGACACCTACCTCCACCTGGGCCAGGGGTCAAATCGTGGTGGACGAATACGAGCTGGTCATCGCCCCCGACGCCCCTCCCGACGTCTACGAGGTCGAGGTGGGGCTCTACCTGCCTGAGACCGGGGAGCGCCTGAACCTCCTCGACCAGGATGGCCGGCTGATTGGCAACCGTGTCCTGTTGAGCAAAGTGCGGGTGGAATGAACACAAATCACAAATCACAAATCACAAATCTCAGATCACAAATCGCAAATCGCAAATCGCAAATCGCAAATCGCAAACGGGGAAGCTCTAATCTCCAACCTCCAACCTCCAACTTCCAGCCTCCAGCCATCGCCCTCATCCTGGCTGCGTTTATTGTCTTGGGCGTTACCTACAGTATCGTCACGCCCATCTTCGAGGCGCCGGATGAAATCTACCATTACTTTTTGATCAAGCACCTGGCTGATGGAAAAGGTCTGCCAGTACAGGATCCTGAGAATCCAGGCTTGTGGAGGCAGGAGGGCAGCCAGCCGCCCCTGTATTATCTGATCGGCGCACTGGCCACTTTCTGGATAGATACCAGCGAGGCGGAGGATCTACTCTGGTACAACCCTCAGCGCAACGTTGGCACCCCTCTGGACCCAGGCAACAAAAACGTGATCGTGCACACCCAGAGAGAGAGCTTCCCCTTTCGGGGCACAGCGTTAGCCGTGCACCTGGTCCGCCTGCTATCGGTGCTTTTGGGGGCAGGCACGGTGCTCGTGACCTATCGTCTCGCTCTGGAGATTTTCCCCAACCACGAACATCTGGCCGTCGGCGCGGCAGCCATCAACGCCTTCATTCCCCAGTTTCTGTTCATCAGCGGCGCCGTTAACAATGATAACCTAATAACCTTCCTCTCCTCCCTGGCTTTGCTTCTCATATCACGCATCACGCATCACGCATCACGTTTCACGCATCACGCATCACGAATCACGAATCCCAATTGGTCATTGGTCATTGGTCATTGGTCATTGTTAGGTTTCGTCCTGGGTCTGGCCTGCCTGTCCAAGCTAACCGGCCTGGGTCTGTTGATCTTGACCGTCATCATCTTGATCGTGGAAGCCTACCGTCGCCGGTCAGCGAGGCCGTTGGTCGGGGGGGTGATTGCCTTCGTCGTGGCCCTGGTGGTAGGCGGCTGGTGGTACGTCAGAAATTGGCAGCTTTACGGGGACCCGACCGGCTTGAACATGATGTTGGCCGTGGTGGGCCGACGTAGCCTGTCACCGAGTATTTCGGGTTTGTGGGGCGAGTTCCGGGGACTCCGCATGTCGTTCTGGGCCCTGTTTGGCTGGTTCAGCATTCTGGTCTCGCCCGCAGCCTACGCCATCCTGGACACTGTAAGCTTGCTCGCCCTGGTGGGCCTGGGGATTTGCTTGGTGAGACAGCACGTGATTTCCGATTTGCGATTTTCGATTGCCGGTTTTCTGAATCGAAAATCGGCAATCGGCAATCGAAAATCGGGGGCGGTGGGGGTATTGATTCTCTGGCTGGCCATCGTCTTCCTGGGCCTGATCCGCTGGACATTGACGACGCCGGGCACTCAGGGGCGGCTGCTTTTCCCCGCCATCTCAGCTATATCCATCCTGCTGATGCTGGGCCTGAGCCAACTGGTGCCTGAAAGATACGCCAGAATCCTGGTGAGCGTGATTAGTCTGGGGATGTTCGTCTTTGCCACCCTCTGCCCATTTCTCTACATCGGCCCAGCCTATGCCAGGCCGCCTGTTCTCTCCCCCGATGAGGTCCCGACGGGGGTGGTGCACGATTTTGGAGAGAGAATCCGACTCCTCGGTTTCAAACTGGATAAGGAGAGGGTGAGACCTGGCGAGACCTTAGGCATCACGTTCTATTGGCAAGGGCTGGTCGAGATGGAGGAGGACTACTATCTGTTCATCCACCTGCTGGGGCGGAGGCGGGAGCTGGTGGGCAACGAGGACACTTACCACGGCTGGGGCACATATCCCACCAGCCTGTGGAAGCCGGGAGAGATCATCGCCGATACCTATCGGCTGCCCATCAGCCAGGAGGCCCTGGCCCCCAGCCTGATCCGCGTGGACGTGGGCCTCTACGAACCTTCCACCGGCTCCCAACTTCAACCTCAAAGCGTCGTCATTGGCCAGTTGAAAATGGCACCTGAAGAACTTCAAAGTTCAAAGTTCAAAGTTCAAAGTTTTAACCTGGACAGCAAGCTTGCCTTGATCGGATATGAAGTGGATAGGACTGAGTTCAGTCCAGGCGAAAAGGTCCGTCTGACCCTCTACTGGCAGGCTGAGGGGGAGATGGGCACCGACTACACCGTCTTCACCCATCTGATTGACGAGGAAGGCAAAATCTGGGGGCAGATGGACAGCCAGCCCCTGGAGGGCGATTACCCCACCTCGTGCTGGGACGTCGGTGAGGTCATCGAAGACGAATACGTCTTGGTCATCAATGAGAACACCCCAGCGGGTCTCTATTGGCTGGAGGTGGGAATGTACGAACTGGCGACAGGGCAGCGATTGCCCATCTTGAACGCTGATGGGGAAGTGAAGGATGACCGTATTCTGCTGCCGCTCAGCATAACTGTGAAACGTAAAACGTGAAACGTAAAACGTGAAACGTGAACTCATGCATCGCGTTTGACGCTTGACGTTTTACGTTTGACGTTTCACTATTTGGAGGTGTCTATGCAAAACCCTGCCTACAATCGTCTACAAGCCATTTTCATGTCCGATAAACGCTGGGTGGTGGCCCTGGCAGTGGTGGCTCTCTGCCTGGCGGTGGGAACCATCGGGGGATGGCTGATCGCCTATCTCAGCCCGCTGCTCACCGCAGCCCTGGTGATGGCCCTCGTTGTGGGGATGCTGATGCTGCGGAGCACTCAATTCGGCTTCGTGGCTCTCGTCGGCATCGTCTGCCTCCTGCCCTTCGCCGCCCTGCCCATCAGGATCGGCTTCACCCCCACTTTTCTGAACCTGGTGCTGGCAGTGCTCTTCGCCGTCTGGCTGGCCCGCCTGGTTGCCCCCCTACCCCCCCAACGCCGGGGGGAACTGAAATCTCCCAGTGGTCCCCCCCCAGAATTGGGGGGCCGGGGGGGCAGGGCCGGCCAACAGCAGGATTTCGTAACCTCCCCTCTGGCTCTGCCCATCGTGATCTTTCTCTTCCTGGCCTTCGTTTCCTTCGTGGCCGGCCTGGCCCACGCCAGCCCCACGCCCAACGCCGTGCGCCGCTTCGCCGAGATCGTGATGGGCATCGCCCTGTTCTTCGTGACGGTCAATTGTGTGCGAAGCCGAGAGGAACTGGAGCGATTGGTACTGATCATCATCCTGGCCGGCTTCGGGGCGGCCCTGATCGGGGTGGGGCTCTACTTCCTGCCCCGCGCCCTCACCGTTCGCCTGCTCTCCACATTGCGCATCTTCGACTACCCGGCCGGCTGGGGGGTGCTGCGCTTTATTCGCGATGATCCTTCGCTACCCATGCGGGCCATCGGCACCTCCGTTGACCCCAACATCCTGGGCGGCCTGTTGATCCTGGTAGCATCTCTGACGGTTCCGCAGCTTTACACCCGGCGTCCTCTCTTCAACCGCGCGCTGGCCGTACTCATCCTGGCTGTTATGGGCCTCTGCCTGATCCTGACCTTCTCGCGAGGCTCAATGCTCGGCCTGGGCTGTGCGCTGGCGCTGCTGGGCGTGGTCAAGTACCGCCGCCTGCTCCCCGCGTTGATCGTCGCCGGCCTGCTCATCTTGCTTCTACCGCAGACCCGAGAATACGTCGTCCACTTCGTTCAGGGGGTGCAGGTTCAGGACCTGGCCTCCAAGATGCGCCTCGGAGAGTACAAGGACGCTTTCATCTTGATCAGCCGCTACCCCTGGCTTGGGGTAGGCTTCGTTGGCACTCCCGACATAGACATCTACCTGGGGGTATCCAGCCTTTACCTGCTCATCGCCGAGGAGATGGGTTTGGTGGGGCTGAGTGTGTTTTTGGCCATCATGGCCATCTTCTTTAGATATACCTGGCGCAGTTGGAAAAGCATGGACCCTGATCCCCGCCTGGAGGCCATCCTGTTGGGCCTACAGACAGCGGTGGTGGGGGGGCTGGTGGGGGGGATTCTCGACCATTACCTCTTTAGCTTCCCCCATGCCGTGGCCTTGTTCTGGCTATACGTCGGCCTGGCAGTGGCAGCCGCCAGGTTAACGGCCGGAATCCCATTGCTGCGAAGCTCTTGATACTTGATTCACCAGATGCGCCCCGCCGCCTCCTGGTTGTTCAGATGGTGACGACATCTCTCGCCCACTCCTGGTTCTCCTGATACCAGCCCACCAACCGGGACACGCTTTCCCGGAAAGGGTGCTGTGGCCTCCAATCAAGCAGCCGCTCGGCCTTGGAAATGTCGGCCCAGGTAGCCAGCACATCGGTGGGATGACGGGGCTTGTACTCGATGTTCGCCTTCTTGCCAACCAGCTCTTCCACCAGCCGGATGGCATCATTCAGCACGATCGGCTCATTGGAGCCCAGGTTGATCACTTCGTAGCCCATTGGCTTCAAGGCCGCCAGCGTCCCCCGGGCGATGTCGTTCACGTAGGTGAAGTCACGGGACTGCTGCCCATCGCCGTACACGATCACTGGCCGCCCCTCGCTGATCCACTGCACGAAACGAAAGAGGCTCATGTCGGGCCGGCCAGCGGGGCCGTACACGGTGAAGTAGCGCAGCACGGTCACGTCCAGGTCGTAGAGGTAATGGTACGTATAACACAGCGCTTCGGCCGCTTTCTTCGAGGCGGCGTAGGGCGAGAGGGGACCATCGGTGTTGGCATCCTCCCGGAAGGGCCGGGGGTTGCGCGCTCCATAGAGGCTGGACGTGGACGCCTGCACGAATTTCTTCACCCCGAACTCCCGACACAACTCCAGCAGGTTCAGCGTGCCGGTGACGTTCGTTTCAAAGTAGATCCAAGGGTTCTCGACAGATTGGCGGACGCCTGCGCGAGCGGCCAGGTTGATGACGGCGTCGAATCTCGGATCTCGAATTGCGAATTGCGAAAACAGGCCTGATAGCGCCGTACGATCTGTGATGTTGAGGCGATAGAAGGTGAGATTTGGGTGATCCTTGATCTGATTGAGTCGCCAGTGTTTCAGGCGGACATCGTAGGCGTCGTTCAGGTTGTCCACACCAACCACAGTGTGACCGTCGGCCAGCAGGAACTCCGTCACCTTCCAGCCGATAAAGCCGGCACAACCGGTAACAAGATAAGTGGCCAGGACGACCCTCTCCTCATTGACGTGCCATTTGGCACTATGTCGCGTAGGTCTGCCGAATCTGCTCAAGGCTCTCTTTTATTCTCCCTGTCCCCAAACCACCGATAATCAATGTTGGGGAAGAGCTTGTCGCGTTCGTAGAGTTCTTCAACCAAAGCTGGGGCTGCCTGCCCGGCCGCGGCGAGTTCGGCCAACTGATTGAAGCGCTCCAGGTGGTCGTCGAAGCGCACGATGGCGTACTCGCGGGCCTGGCCGGTGGTCACCAGAAAGGGCCAATCGCTGGACTGCATCAGCAAAAGCTCCCGCGCGGCCTGACTCAGGACGGCGGCCAGGTCGCCGTGGGCGTCTGGATGCCGGGCCACGAGCTGTTCCATGCGGCGCTCCGCCTGGTGGATGGGCTTCCACATCCAGTGAGTGTCGTGGTTGTCCCAGGTCCAGTGCCCTCCCCCCATACCCCAGGAGCCCTCCGGCAAGGCCAGCACGTCCTCAGGCGGGTGCTCCGCGATAAAATCGCTGGCCGTGGTCAGCTCTACTGTCTCGCTCTGGCTCAGGATCCTCAGCACCTCCCGCATCCATTGGATGCCCTCGAACCACCAGTGGCCGAAGAGTTCGGTGTCGTAGTTGGAGGCGATGAGGCCGAATCTGCCGCTCTCCTCACGATATTGAGACAACAGGTCACCAACCAGCCAGGCGAAGTGGCGGGAGTGCTCGCCTAATTTGTACTGAGCCCAGTCGGGATGGTAATAATCCTTCTGTCCCAGATCAACCCGCGCCCCGGTAACCCGCCAGTAGCGGAGGCCGGAGACGCCGTCTTTCTTGTGGAACTCCAGGTAGTCGTAGTCGCCGGGATACCCCCACTCGGCCGACCAGACCTGCATCCCGGTGCGGTTGTTGCGCCCGATGACGGCTACCGGCGAGTACGCCATCTCTCCTCTGCCGGCCACGTAGTAAGGTTGGTAGGTGGTTTTCTCGGTGGGCTCTACGTAATCGGGCAGGGGCACCACGATGCGCTTGGGCACGTCCCCATAGCCGATGGCATCGCCAGCGGCCTTGCCCACCGGCAGGCCACCCTCGATGGTGTGGGTCTCGCTGAAGAAGCACCCGATGTCCAGCCCGGCCAGGAACTCCTCCAGACCGGGCTTGTAGTAGTGCTCCCCGCCGGCCTCGGCGTAGAAGGCCGGGCGGTAGGCGCACTCCGGCAGCCAGACAGCCCGCGGCGCCCGCCCGAAGAGGCGGCGATAGCTCTCCACCCCGGTCCTCAGTTGGCCGTAGATGGACGAATCGCGGGAGAGCAGGGGAAGGTAGCCGTGGGTGGCGGCGGAGGTGATGATCTCCAGGTAGCCCCCGTCCTGGAGCTTCTTGAAAGCACCCACGATGTCCCTGCCGAAGCGATCTCTAAAAGTGTCCCGGACGTTTCCGTACCAGTCGCGGAAGAAAGTGGCCAGGTACTCCAGGTGGGGCTCGTCGGCCTTCCGGAAGCGTTCGACGTCGCTCTCGGCTGCCTCGATGTTCTGCTCCAGATACATCTCGAAGTGGTCCAACACCAGGGGATCGGCCAACTGCTCGGCCAGGACGGGGGTCAGGCCGACGGTCAGCTTGATGGGGTAGCCATCCTCCTTCAGGTCGTACAGGGCGTTGAGCAGGGGCAGGTAGGTCTCCGAAGCGGCCTCGTGCAGCCACTCCTCGCCGTGCGGCCAGCGCCCCGCCATGCGACAGTAGGGTAGATGGCTGTGCAACACAAAAGTGAAAGCTCCTTTTTTCATTTGGGGTCTCCTTTTGCTCCCGTTGGATCCCTTCGACAGGCTCAGGACAGGCGTCAGATCCAGCGGTCTGGCGGCGGATTTGGCCATCCGCCGCGAGCAGTTGTGATCTATTGGTTAATTGGATTAAGTATACACTCAAAGCTGATAGTTCGCAAGAACGGGTGCAGTGGGGGAGAACAACGATGCGTTGCACCTGGCCTTAGCGTCGTCCGAGCGACTTGACGAGGTAGGGCAGGATGCGGCGGCTGAGGTCAAAATAGGTTGCTCGGTCGTTGAGCACCGCGGCCAGTAATTGCGTGACCTTGGGATTGTAGGCGCCAAGGCGGAAGCAAAGGTACTGCAGCCCATAGAAGAGAGCCACCAGCCAACGGGCGCGGCTCAGGTTGGCGCCGATCTCCCTCTGTATCCACTCCGTGTACCTGTCCAACTCCCCCTGGACGATGGCCTCTGCTGCCAGGCGCGCGCTCTTGACGGCGTAGCGAATGCCTTCACCCGATAGGGGATCCACAAGGCCGGCGGCATCGCCCACCAGGAGGGAGCGCGTTGTGTTCAGCTTCTCGGAGCGGATGTAAACCGGCAGGGGGTGGCCGTGTAATTCTATCCCGTCCAGGCTGATGCCGAACTTGGCCATCTCCCACCTCAGGATGTCTCGTAGCTTGACTTTGCTCTTCCTGAAAGCGCCGATACCGACGGACAGGTGCTCTCTCTTGGGGAAGACCCAGAGGTAGCCGTACCTGAGAGCCCCAAACTCAAACAGGGCCGTTTGCGCCCAGTCTGCTATCGGAGACAGCGGAACCTCGGCTTCGATGGCCGCTCCCATAACCTTGCCTCGCCGCAAGCCCAGCTCCCTGGCTACGATCGAATTCGCGCCGTCAGCACCCACCAGGTAGCGCCCTCTGAACTCCTGGCCGTCTTTGGTGGACACGACCACGCTGTCCTCGCCCTCCACAACCTCTGTCACCGCCGTGGCCTCTCGCACCTCGCACCTGGCTTGCTCCAGGACCAAGGCATCGAACTTATCGCGCATGACCATGAATATGGCTTCATCAGGTAGCGGTACAATAACCTCCTCCTGGCCTCGGTAGGAGTAGCGGATCCTGGCTACTTTGGCCTCAATCGCCTCGTCCAGGGGGAAAGGGAAGAGGCGGAAGACCGAGCCGGGCACGCCGCCGCCACAGGGCTTGTATCTGGGCAACCGCTCTTTCTCCAATACCAACACCCTGGCGCCCGCTTCCCCCAGGTAGTAGGCGGCTGCCGCACCGCCGATCCCTGCCCCGACCACGATGACGTCGTAATCCATTGTCCGCCTCCGTGAGGGCAATTTTAGCATCGCCAGGGGGATTTGTCAAAGAGAAGCCCCTAGACCTCGGAGGTCTCCCCACTGCGACTTGACACAAAGGTTGTCTGGGAATGTAGCTAACCCTGCTCCCAGGGGTGTCGCTCAAGACCTCCGAGGTCTTCAAGGAATCTATGACTTTCGTCATGACCCCGAACCTGACCGACGGCACTTTCGCAGATGCCCGTTTTCTGGTAAAATAAGGGTACAACGAAAGGAGGAGTACAAGTGGGACCCAGGAAGAGAAGTACGCGTGTTCGCTGGATTATCTTAGCGGTGGTGACGGTGGTGGTTGTAGCCGCCGCGGTCTGGCTGGTCAAGGAACGCCCCCTGGCGCAGTTACAGCAACGCCTCGCCCTGGCGGCTGATTCGGAAGCGAGTCAGTTTGTTACGGCCTTCATCGGCGACCTCTCCGCCAAGACGACAGCCAGCGGCCAATTGCTTCCTCAGCGGGAAGCTCACCTGGCGCTGGGGATTGCCGGCCGGGTGAAAGAGGTGTACGTCCAGGTCGGCGACGAGGTGCGGGCCGGCGATGTTCTGATCCAACTGGAGGCCAGCAGCCTGGAGCGAGCAGTGCGCTCGGCGGAACAGAGCCTGGCCATCCAGGAAGCCAGCCTGACCGAGCTGCGGCGAGGTGCTTCCGAGGAAGAAATCACGGTGGCCAAAGCGCAGTTGGAGAGCGCCAAGGCCAATCTGACTCAAACTCAGGCCGGGCTGATCAGCGCTGGCAGCGCTTTGACCAAGGCCCGGCTCGCCCGTGAGGCACTGGCGGACGCCGACGTTACGGTCAAGGCGAACCTCAGGAGTGCCCAGGCCACATTGAACAGCGCCCAGGCCAAGTTGGCCGCCCTGCTGAAAGGCGCCGACGCCGAGACGGTGGAGCAGGCCCGGCTGAATTGGGAACAGGCTAAGAACAATTTGTGGAAGGCCCAGTTGGAACGGGACGCGGTGTATGGCAATCCCGCATCTCCAGGATATGTCAGAGAGCAGATGAAGGCTGCGGTGGCCAACGCCGAGATCGCTGTACGCCTGGCCGAGATCAGCTATTTGCAGGCCCAGGAGGGCGCCACCGAGGAGGCCATCGCTGCCGCCAGAGCGACAGTGGCCTCGGCCGAGACCCAGGTGGCCAACGCCCAGGCCCAGGTGGACGACCTGGACAACCAGATGGCCCAGGCCGAGGCGGCTGTAGCTCAGGTGGAAGCCCAGGTGGCCCAGGCCGAAGCGGGTGTGCTACAGGGCGAAGCCGCTGTGGCTCAGGCGGAGGCCAATCTGGCCATGCTCCTCAAAGGTCCATCGAAAGAAAAGCTGGCCATGGCCGAAGCCCAGGTGAAGCAGGCGCAAATTTCTTTGGAAGAGGCCCAGGATAACCTGGCCAAGGCCACGCTGAAGGCTCCCTTTGATGGCATAGTCACCGCAGTATACGTCGAGGTCGGAGAATGGGCCAGCGGGCTGGCGGTGGACCTGATGGATTCCAGTAGCCTGGAGGTGGTGCTGGACGTGGACGAGATCGTCATAGGCGGCCTGGCGGTCGGGCAACAGGCTACGATCACCCTGGAAACCTGGCCGGACGAAGAGCTGATCGGGGAGATAGTTTCTATCGCGCCTAAGGCAACCAAGAGTGCCAGTGAAATCGTCACTTATCAGGTGCATCTGAGCCTGGACGCCGGCGGGCTACCCGTTCGCGCCGGCATGACGACCAACGCCGAATTGGTCACCGCCAGTCGAGAGAACGTGCTCCTCGTTCCCAATCGCGCCATCATCGCCGACCGTCAGACTGGCAAATACTACGTCAACCTGGTTCAAGGCAATACCGCGGTCAAGACCGAGGTCACCATCGGCTTGCGCGACAAGAACCACACCGAGATCACCAGCGGCCTGGACGAAGGTGACCAACTGTTCATCGGTGAGGTCAGCGAAAAGCTGGACTTCAGCCAGGGGCCACCGCCAGAGATCAGGAGATTGCGCCCATGATCGAACTGACCAATATCACCCGAGAGTACCACATGGGAACGCAGACCGTGCACGCCCTGCGCGGGGTGAGCCTGACGGTTCAGGGTGGCGAGTTTGTAGCCATCATGGGGCCGTCCGGCTCCGGCAAGAGCACGCTGATGAACATGATCGGCTGCCTGGATCAACCGACCAGCGGCACGTACAAACTGGACAGCATAGACGTGAGCCAGATGGACGATGACCAACTGGCGCGCATCCGCAACAAGCGTATCGGCTTCGTGTTTCAGACCTACAACCTGTTGCCCCGCACGCCGGCCCTCAAGCAGGTGGCGTTGCCGCTGATGTATGCCGGCTATGGCCGGCGGGAACGGCATCAACGAGCAGAGGAGGCCCTGCGCGCCGTGGGGCTGGGGGAGCGGATGGATCACCGTCCGGACGAGCTCTCCGGCGGGGAACGGCAGCGAGTGGCCATCGCCCGCGCCCTGGCCGTCTCCCCCAGCATCATCCTGGCCGACGAGCCCACGGGCAACCTGGACACCGTTTCGGGAGAAGAGATCATGGACATCTTTGACGACCTGAACGCCCGCGGCATCACCATCGTCGTCGTCACCCACGACCCGGAAGTGGCCCAACGCGCCCGGCGGAAGGTGATGCTCAGAGACGGGTTGATCGAAAGCGATGCGTGAAACGTGAAACGTGGTGCGTATTGCGTAGTCGTATTGCGGAACGGAATACGCACTACGCAATACGACCGGGAGGACACATGAACCTGACCGAAAGCCTTCTAACCGCCTTCGACAGTTTGATGACCAACAAAATGCGCGCCGCGCTGACCATGCTGGGCGTGATCATCGGCGTGGCCGCCGTGATCGCCCTGCTCTCCATCGGCCATGGCGTCAGCGCCTCTATCCAAAGCGAGATTCAGGCCATCGGCTCCAACTTGATCTCGGTCATGGCCGATACGGGTAAAAGCGGCGGCTACCAGACCCTGAGCGTGAGGGACGCGGAAATGCTGGCCGACCCTTTCTACGCCCCAGCAGTGAAGGATGTGGCCGTCGTGATCCAGGGCTCTCAGCCGGTGGTCTATGGTGGCCGGGACACCCGCGTCACCGTGGCCGGCATTACTCCCAACTACCAGAATATGCGCAACCAGACTTTGGAATTGGGCGATGGGCTGACGCAAAACGATCTGGACACCAGGGCCAGGGTGGCCATCCTGGGGGCCAACGTCGCCGCCGACCTGTTCCCCGACGGTGAATTCCCCATCGGCAAGACCATCAAAATCAGGGGTGTGCAGTACGAGGTGATTGGCGTGCTGAAGAGCAAGGGCGGGGTGGATTTCTTGACGGAGGACGATCTGGTGTATGTTCCCTTCACCACCGCGCAGAGCCGCCTCTTTCGCGTGCGCACCCGTAGCGGCGAGCCAGCGGTGCACGCCATCGTCGTGCAGGCGCAGAGTGAGCAACTGCTGAACAAAGCAACCCAGCAGATCAAAGACACGCTGCGCGAAAGCCACGGCATCGCCTACCAGGCCGACGACGACTTCACCATCCTCAGCCAGACCGATGTTCTGGAGGCGTTCGACGTCATCATGGGCACCCTCACCATCTTTCTGGGCGCCATCGCCGGCATCTCGCTGGTGGTGGGTGGCATCGGCATCATGAACATCATGCTGGTGAGCGTGACAGAGCGGACGCGGGAGATCGGCATCCGCAAGGCCGTGGGCGCGCTCAAACGCGACATCCTGGCCCAGTTCCTGATCGAGTCGCTGGTGCTGAGCCTGATAGGTGGCTCGCTGGGGATCGGTTTCGGGATCGTCATTTCCAACCTGGTGGGCAATCTGTCCACCGATCTGATTCCGGTGGTGGATGTTGGCACCGTGTTGATGGCCTCCGGCTTTGCCGCCGCCGTCGGGCTGGTCTTTGGCATCTATCCCGCCTGGCGAGCGGCCAGCCTGCGGCCCATCGAGGCGCTACGGTATGAGTGATCGGGCTGTCAGTAGCGGTAAACAGTCTCCTGTGCCGGAGTCCCGAACTTGTTCGGGTCCCACCTCAACAAGTTGAGGACTCCATGTCGCTTTGAGGATGGAGAATGAAATCACTGCGACGGACGATCCATTTCGTTAAACCTTACCAAGCGCAGGCCGTCCTGGCCCTGGTGTTGTTGCTGGGCATGGTGTTTGCCGACCTGCTGATCCCACGGTTGACCCAACGGGTCATTGACGAGGGGATTGCCAGGCAGGATATGGGAATGATCCTGACCACCTCCCTGCTGATGCTGGGGGCGGCGGTCGTCAGTGCCTTGTTCTCGGTGGGCAACACCTTGCTGTCGGTGCGAGTGGGCATGGGCGTGAGCACGGACTTGCGCAGCGCACTCGTCCGCAAGGTGCAGACGTTCTCGTTCGGCAACCTGGACCGCATCCAGACCGGCCAACTGCTGGTGCGCGCCACCAGCGACGTCAATCAAGTGCAGATGATTATGCAGATGTCTCTGCGTATCCTCACCCGTGCCCCGCTGTGGATGATGGGCAGCGTGGTCATGTTGATTACCACCAGCAGGCAGTTGGCGTTGCTGATGCTGGCCCTGCTCCCGCTGATCGGGATCATCATCGGGTTCTTTCTCACCAGGGCGCGCTCGCTCTTCTTGTCGGTGCAGCAAAAACTGGATACCTTGAACCAGGTCATGCAGGAGAATCTGGCGGGCGTGCGGGTAGTCAAAGCGTTCGTGCGCGGCGAGCACGAAAACGCCCGCTTCGACCAGGCCAACCGCGATCTGATGGCTGAGAACATCAAAGTGATGCAACTCGCCGCCGCCTTGCTCCCCACCATGCTGCTTCTGGTGAACCTGGCTGTGGTGGGTGTAGTCTGGTTGGGCGGGCAGTTGGCCATCACTGGGGATCTCACCGTGGGCCAGATCGTGGCCTCGATCAACTATATGGCGTACTCACTCTTCCCCATGATGATGCTGGGAGCAATGACCGTCCCCCTCTCTGCCGCCGATGCCTCCGCCGCGCGCATCTGGGAGGTGCTGGATAGCACGGCTGAGGTGCAAAACCGCCCCAACGCACGCCCCCTGCCCAACGTAACTGGGCGTGTGGCCTTCGAAGGGGTCTGCTTCAGCTACAACCGTAGTAACGACTTTAGTCGTTCCGAAGGCGCAAGAGCGACTGAAGTCGCTACTACGTCTGCCAGAGCGACTGAAGCCGCTACTACGTCTGCGACTGAAGCCTGTGGTGAGCGAAGTCGAACCATCGCTACTACGTCTGATGAGCTGGTGCTCAAGGACGTCAACCTGGTGGCCGAGCCGGGCCAGACAGTGGCCATTTTGGGTGCGACCGGTTCGGGCAAATCCAGCCTGATCCACCTGATTCCTCGCTTCTACGACGTGGAGCAGGGCCGGGTGACGCTGGACGGCGTGGACGTGCGCGACATCCCGCTGGATGTGTTGCGCGCGCAGATGGGCATCGCGCTGCAAGAGACAGTGCTGTTCAGCGGCACCATCCGCGACAACATCCGCTATGGCCGCCCTGACGCCAGCGACGAAGAGGTGATCGCTGCCGCCAAAGCCACCCAGGCCCACGACTTTATCATGGGCTTCCCCGATGGCTACGACACCCTGGTCGGGCAGCGGGGGGTGAACCTGTCGGGCGGCCAGAAACAGCGCATCGCCATCGCCCGCGCCCTGCTGGTGCAGCCGAAAGTCCTCATCCTGGACGACAGCACCAGCGCCGTGGATGTGGAGACAGAGGCCAAGATCCAGGCCGCGCTGGACGAACTGATGGCTCAGCGCACCAGTTTCGTCATCGCCCAGCGCATCAGCACCGTGCTCAACGCCGACAAGATCGTGGTGCTGGATCGGGGGCAGATTGCTGCCCAAGGCACCCACGCCGAACTGATGGCCTCCAGTCCCATCTATCGGGAGATTTACGAATCGCAGTTGGGGGAAACACACGTGATGCGTGATGCGTGAAGCGTGATGCGTGAAGCGTGATGCGTGAATTCACGTTTCACGTTTGACGTTTCACGTTTGACGTTTCGCGAGGGTAATCGTCCAATGGCCAGACAACAGCCACAACCGGCCCAACCCTCAACCGGCTTGCCCGGCCCCGCGGGAAGAGATCATGGGGCGAGAATCGAAAAAGCCCGTGACGTGCGCGGCACTTTGCGGCGGCTGCTGGCCACCTTGCGGCCCTACAAGTGGGTGCTGGTGGTCGTGTTCGTCCTGGTGGTGGTGAGCACCCTGCTGGATCTGCTGGCCCCTTTCCTGATGGGCCTGGCTATTGACCAGTTCATCACCGCTGGCGATCTGGCCGGGTTACTGCACATCGCCTTGCTGATGCTGGCCGCCGACCTCGGCGCGTGGCTGACCAGGGCCGGCCAGAGCGTGGTGATGGCCAGGGTCTCCCAAAGAGCGATGCGCGTTCTGCGCCGTGACCTCTTCGAGCACTTGCAGACCCTCTCCCTCAGCTTCTTCGACCGCCACCCACACGGGGAGTTGATGAGCCGCCTGACCAACGATCTGGATGCCATCAGCCGCGTGCTTGCGCAGAACGTGACGGAATTGTTCAGCGGATTGCTCACCCTGGCTGGCATCCTGGTGATGATGTTCGCCATCAACTTCTGGCTGGCGCTGGGCTCGATGATCGTCTTCCCGTTCATGATGTGGCTGGTAGGCTTCGTGGGCCAACGCACCCGCGGAGGATTCCGTGAGTACCAACTGCGGATCGGCCAGTTGAACGGCAAGCTGGAGGAAATGTTCAGCGGGCAGCGGGTCATCGCGGCCTTTGGGCAGGAGGCCAGCACGCTGGCCGATTTCGACGCCGCCAACGAGGTAGTGCGTCGGGTCGGCGTCCACGCGCACACTTATTCGATGTTGATCCCGCCGCTGATGGGCATTTTGAGCAACGCCAACATCGCCGTGCTGGCTGGGCTGGGTGGCTGGATGACCCTGCGGGGCTGGGCCACCATTGGCACCCTGGCCGCTTTTTACAACTATTCGCGCAAGTTCGCCGCCCCGCTGCGCCAGTTGGGCGACCTCTACAATCAAATCCAGTCGGCATTGGCCGGGGCGGAGCGGGTGTTCGAGATGATGGACGAGCAGCCGGAGCTCACCGACTCACCCGATGCCGTAGTCCTGAATGACGTGGCAGGCGAGGTGGTGTTCGAGCACGTGGACTTCAGCTACGTGCCGGGCATGCCGGTGCTCAAGGATGTGAGCCTGGCCGCCAAACCCGGCCAGACCATTGCCCTGGTCGGGCCGACGGGTGCGGGCAAGACAACCATGATCAACGTCCTCAGCCGTTTCTACGACCTCCAGGGCGGAGCCATCACCATTGATGGCCAGGACATCCACCAGGTGCAGAAGGATTCCCTGCGCCGCCAACTGGGCATTGTGCTGCAAGACACCTTCCTTTTTTCACAATCGGTGATGGAGAACATCCGCTACGGGCGCCTGGACGCTACGGACGAAGAAGTCTTCGCTGCGGCCAGGCTGGCCAACGCCGACCAATTCATCCGTCGCCTGCCCCAGGGCTACGACACCGAGCTTTCGGAGCGCGGTAGCAACCTCAGCCAGGGGCAGCGGCAGTTGCTGGCCATCGCCCGCGCCGTCCTGGCCGATCCGGGCATCCTGATCCTCGACGAGGCCACCAGCAGCGTGGACACCCGCACCGAGGCTCGCATCCAGGAGGCGCTCCTGCGGCTGATGAAAGGGCGCACCAGCTTCGTCATCGCCCACCGCTTGAGCACCATCCGCAATTCCGATCTGGTGCTCGTTATCAACGATGGCCGCATCATCGAGCGCGGCACCCACGACGAGTTGCTAGCCCAACGTGGGTTCTACCACAATCTGTATATGAGCCAATTCAAGGGCAATGCTACGTAGGGTTTGAGGTTGACAAATTCGTGGTATCATATATAATGCCAGACATGGAACAGTACCAAATCGTCATAGACACAAATGTATTGGTGGCAGCTCTACGGTCGAGTCGAGGTGCTTCTCACAAGCTGCTTCGACTCATCAACAGCGATAAGTTCGAAATGAACGTTTCGGTTCCTTTGGTTCTGGAGTACGAGGCGGCAGCTAAGCGACTAATCGGGGAAATACCACTTACGGAGCGTGACATAGATGACATTCTCGACTATATTTGTGCGGTAGCTAACCGGAAACAGATTTTCTATCTTTGGCGCCCTTTCTTGAGAGATGCGAAAGACGACACGGTATTGGAGTTAGCTGTCGCTGCGAGTTGTGACTTTATCGTTACTCATAACAAGAAAGACTTTCAGGGAGTGGAACGTTTTGGACTTGAGGTCGTGACACCGAAAGAATTCCTGGAGGAGATAGGAGAACTACCATGAGTACCATCAGTCTTCGCCTGCCCAGTTCACTGCATGAGACTGCACGCGAGTTGGCAAAGAAAGAAAGCGTCTCCGTGAATCAGTTGATTACCTTGGCTCTTGCCGAAAAGATCGCGGCGCTTATGACCCAGGACTATCTTGAAGCACGAGCGCAACGAGGAGACCGGCAGAAGTTTGAAGGAGCCATGGCCAAGGTGGCGGATGTCGAACCAGAGGAATACGATCGCCTCTAGTTGGCAGCGGCCCGACAAACAGCCAGCAGAACAGTCAACCAGTGGGCATGACCAGCACATGCAGTTGAGCGCGATGAATCAACCCCTGGCTATGCGCGAGGCGCTACGCATCTTTCGCCTGGTATTGATTGTCAAGATAGCCTTCCTCGGCCTGGGCCTGCTGGTGATACTGGGCTTAGGAACCCCAGCCCAGTTGGCGCTCTTGCTGCGCGCGGCCCCGACGCTGTTGCTGGCCCTGCTGGTGTTGCCTCCGTGGCTGGAGCGGGCTCTGGGGCGGTGGTTCCTGGCCCTGGGTCTGGGCCTGGACGTGTTCTTTGAGAGCCTGCTATCGGCCCCCTTCTTTTTCGAGCGGCGGTTCTTCTGGCTCCAGAACCTGGACCTGTCGGAGCCGATGATTCGCTACCTGACGGAAGCCCCGCTGACAGAGCCTTTCTTCTTCTTGCTGATCCCCCTGGTATTGCTGGCCTGGGGCTATGGCCGGCGGGGCGCGGTGTGGGGCAGCACCTGGGCCACGATCCTGCATCTGGGCACCGGCTGCTGGGCGTTGCAGCAAGACATCCTGGCGCGGCCCTTTTTCGCTGGCGCGCTGATGCGCATCGCCTTGCTGTACCTGGTGCCCCTCCTCGTCAGCATCCTGGCGCGGCGGGAGCGAAAGCAGCACGCCGAATTGGAGACTGCCCACCAACGCCTGCGCCGCCACGCCGCCACCGTCGAGCAGTTGGCCGTCAGCCGCGAGCGCAACCGCCTGGCCCGCGAGTTGCACGACACCCTGGCCCACTCCCTGGCCGCGCTCTCCGTGCAACTGGAAGCCCTCCGCGCCCTGCTGACCAACGATCCCGCAGCGGCCCAGGATGCATTGAACGGGGTCACGACCCTGGCCCGAACCGGGCTGGAGGAGTCGCGGCAGGCCATCCAGGCCCTGCGCACCGATCCCCTGAAGACATTGGGCCTGGTGGGCGCGCTGCGGAGCACCGTCCAGGCTTTCCAGGCGCGGAGCGGCGTCCAGGCTGACCTGAGCGTGGCTGGCCGGGAGCTCGATTTGACCGACGAAGAGGCCCAGGCGTTGTTCCGCATCGCCGAGGAGTCCCTGACCAACGTAGAGCGTCACGCCGCCGCCCAACAGGTGGCCGTGCGCCTGGCCTTCGGCAACGATCGCATTGACCTGGTGATCCGGGACGATGGTGTAGGCTTCGACCCTGATGCCGTGGACCCCGACCGCTACGGCCTGACCGGGATACGAGAGCGGGCGGCGATGATCGGGGCGACGCTCAAGGTGCACAGCCGTCCGGGTAGTGGGACCAGGATTTGGTGTTCGTTGGAGAGGTAAGGTGAGTTCGATCCGCGTTCTGCTGGTAGACGATCAGGAAATCGTTCGCCAGGGGCTGACCACCATCCTCAAGTACGCGCCAGGCATCGAGGTGGTGGGCCAGGCTGGCGACGGGGAAGAGGCGGTGGCCCAGGCCCGCGCCCTGCGGCCCGAGGTGGTGCTCATGGACCTGAAGATGCCCCGGCTGGGAGGTATCCCGGCCACGCGGCGCATCTGCACCGAGCTGCCCGATACCCAGGTGATCATCCTCACCACCTACGATGCCGACGACCTGGTGTTCGAGGGGATCAAAGCGGGGGCCAAGGGCTACCTGCTGAAGGATGCGGCCAGCGAGACATTGGTGGAGGCTATCCATGGCGTGATGCGGGGGGAGTCGCAGCTCGATCCCAGCGTGGCGCGCAAAGTGCTGGGCGAGTTCCAGCGGTTGGCGACCGAGGCGCCAGCCCGCAAGCCTGCGTTGGATACACAGGACGAGCTCGTCATCGAGCCCCTTACCCCCCGTGAGGAGGAGGTGCTCCACCTGCTGGTGGAGGGCCTATCGAACAAGGAGATCGGCGCCCGCCTGCACCTGACCGAGGGCACCATCAAGAACTACGTCAGCAACATCATCGCCAAGCTCCAGGCCAACGACCGCACCCACGCCGTGGTGCTGGCCATCAAGCGTGGGCTGCTGGACCTGACCCAGTGAAACACGCCTATAAGTATGAAGGTGCCAGGCACTTTCTTCTTTGGAAGTGCCTGGCACCTTCATGTTTACTCGGACAGGGCTTGCTGCACATCCTTGAGACTCTGTTTCAATAGTTCGACATACCGGCCCAGGTCCGTCTCCGCCAGGTCCACCACGATGGGCACCCTAACATGGAGAGGTACTGTGGTGCTGACCGGCACCTGGCGATCTATGTCAATCGGCACAGTGACGTCAACAGGCACCTCCAGCGCCAGGGGGAAGGTGATGTCCAGCGGGATGCTCAGGCCCAGTTGAGAGATCTCAAACACTACTTCTGTACGGATCTCCTCGCTGATGGGGATGGTGGCCTGAAGGGGGACCCGCAGGTTCTCTTGAAAGGGAACCACGGCCTTTACGGGGATGTGCTGACTGATCTGTACGGTGTACTCGATGGTCGCCTGGTCGAAGGTTTCCAGCTCTTCGAGGGTTCGTGACAGCGTTTCCCCAGCTACTTGTTGCAGATGCTGAAGCCGTTGCTGCTGTGCCCAAGCCTGGTCACGGAAAATCAGCAACTGCCAGATGCTATACACGTTCAGCGCAAGGGAGAGGATAATAAGGAGAATAAGCAAAAGGATGACGATTCTAGCA
>Ga0194125_10003626_pt1 | contig 24751 bp, 25 predicted proteins | sample TA2KigC250mmetaG_FD_148626 | JGI IMG/M metagenome (GOLD analysis project Ga0194125, IMG submission 148626) | Freshwater microbial communities from Lake Tanganyika, Tanzania - TA2015034 Kigoma Deep Cast 250m | ecosystem: Environmental > Aquatic > Freshwater > Lake | place: Tanzania: Lake... | reverse complement strand
AGGTACTACTCTACTCAGCGCCTTCGTCGGTAAAAAGGCTGTCAGCTATTCCTCGCTGGGAAGAGCTACTACCACAGTCCGTGGTGCCAGCCGCGTTATGAAAGAGGCACAGGATGTGGCACGCGCCAAAGATACACTGGCAACCTATCAGCAACAGTTACAGGAGCTGGAATCCTCCTTCAAGGCCGAAATAGAGGAACTACAAACCAGGGGCGATCCGCTTACAGAAGAGCTGGAGCGCATACTCATGAGGCCAGCCAAGAAGGATATCTTTGTCCGCCTGGTGGCACTGGCCTGGGTGCCTAACTGGCAAAGTGCCGATGGCAGGCTGACGCCCGCATGGTCTTAGATAGTGGCAGCGGATTTTAGACGGTGTGAGAAATTCATCAGTAAACGGCTTGGGTGCTAAATAGCAAGAAGGAGGTGAATTTGTTATGAAAAAGTACCTGGCAGAGTTGATAGGGACGTTTGTACTGGTTCTCATTGGCTGCGGCAGTGCTGTCATTGCTGGAAAGGCGATAGGTTTCGCCGGTATCTCGTTTGCCTTTGGCTTGGCAGTGCTGGCAATGGTGTACGCAATCGGCAGCATATCCGGTTGCCACATCAACCCGGCAATAAGCGTGGCAATGCTGGTAGCAGGAAAAATGAAGTGGAAAGATACGCTGCTATACGTGGTCTTCCAGTGCATAGGCGCAATTATCGCCGCTGGCATCCTGCTATTAATCGCCCAGGGGCTAGCTGGATATTCAGTAGCCGCTAACGGTTTGGGACAGAACGGCTATGGGGCTCATTCGCCGGGGGGCTATTCGCTGATAGCCTGCCTTATCGCCGAGATAGTGCTCACCGCCATATTTCTGCTCGTCATCTTCGGCTCCACCAGCAAGGATGCGCCAAAGGGCTTTGCTGGCCTTTCCATAGGGCTTTCGCTGGTTTTTATACACCTGGTTGGCATACCGATAACAGGGACTTCGGTCAATCCAGCCAGGAGCCTTGGCCCGGCGGTGTTCGCCGGAGGCGCAGCCCTCTCCCAGCTCTGGCTTTTCTGGGTAGCTCCGCTGGTCGGCGCTATCATAGCAGCGGTCATCTGGAGATACGGTTTCGAAAAAGAGTAAACGCCTGCTGAGCTAGCAGATAGAGCAATCCCAGCACTACGCTTCAAAGAGAAGGGGGTATAAAGCGCCTTAGCTTTGGCGTGCTGGAATCGGCGACGGGGAGCGTAAGCTGTTGGAGGGCTAGGACTGGTCTGGCTTGATTCGACGCTGGAACCAGGCGGCTATGAATATCAGTACGCCGCCCAGCATGATAGAGACCAGTATTTTCACAATCTCCGGTATGTCCATGGTCAGGAAAAAGGTGAGCGTCAGCACACCGGAGACGCAGGCAAGTATGTAGCTCACCACGTGAGCCTTTATCGGCTTTCGCCTGGCTGCCCGCCAGATTATCCAGCCGATGAAAGCCAGTGAGCCGAGAATTGCTACTGCACCCATGCCAATCACCAGCCCCTCTCATCGAAGTATTTCCCCAGGAAGACGAACATGGCCGTGGTGAGAGCCAGGCAAGCCAGCTTGCCGACCTCGGAGAGATACTTGATGTACTCCGCTGCCAGGAAGCCAACTCCAGCAACGCAGAGCAGAGTCCCGAAACCATAAAGAATATAAACTCTCATGCTATTCTGCCCTCTTTACCTTACAGGTGCCGGCACTGGAACGGGTGGTATCGTCCCTTTTTCGGGGTAACTCGGGGTCTCCGGATAGTAGCTCAGAATTATCTTTCGTTCTACATCCCCAAAGGTAACGCGTACCGTGAGCTCTCCATATTCCCCCGCCTTAAGACCTGCTTCCCCGAAGTCCTTAGCCGTGACCGTCCAGTTCAAAGTTGCCTCGTCGAATGAGGGGATGATTACATCCTCTCTGTGTAGTTGTGCTACTTTTTCGCCGCCTCTCCAGATAGTCGCTTCCACAGCAGTGGAATAGGTGGAAAAGGTGCGGTTCTGAATCTGGTACTTAAAACCGATTGGCTCGCCCCATCTAGCGCTGGTGCCGAAGCCCGACTCCTTGACCCACCGTTGCTGCCACTGGTCGGGCTCTATCACCTGTTCCCGCTCCTGGACGGTAAGAATGAGCTTATCATAGACGCCCATATAGCCATCCACCACAAAAATGGCTAGGATAGCAGCAAAGCAAGCCAGAGCCAGATACAGATAAAGATTCCTGATTTTCATAGCAAGCTTGGCTTATTATAGCATAGGTTTAATAGGGTATCTTCAGAATCAATAACTGAAGTAGAAGGATTGAATATGTCTTACCACATGAATTTGGAATCAAAGCGAAATGCCATAAAGGCAACTGCTCCGACTAGTCTAACATTATGACATTACCATAGTTGTCATAAGCATCACTGCAGGTGAAGAGCAAGATTTGATTTTCTTTAGCAAGTTCCTGCAGCAGTGGTATCGTTCTTGCTAACCGCTTCTGGTGGAAGTTAACAAACGGGTCGTCCAACAGAAGGGGCGGTTTCTTGCCTTCTGTAATCAGATTTACCAGTGCAAACCTGGCACAGATATAGAACTGATCCTGTGTGGCACGGCTCAGGTGGTGTACACCTACCCAATCGTTTTTCTCCGGGGAGAAAGTATGGATGGATAAGTCACTTTCGTCTATTTCAACTTGACTATATCTGCCGTCAGTGATCATGGCGATATATTTACTCAGTTCGCTCTCTAGCATTATAGCTGCCCTAGAGAGCGTATGTTTGTGGGCATCGTCAATGGCCGTTCGCGTTATCTCGTATACTTTTTGTTTGCGGGCCCAAAATTGTCTCTGCTGCTTAAGATGGTCCAATTCTTCCTCCACGCTCGCCAAATGATCGGTATCGGCATCGGTGAGTTCAAAGAATTTCTCCAAGCCTGTCTTAGCAGCCTGTAATTGGTCTCGTTTCGTCTGGAGGCCCTTGACATCATTGTCAATCTTCTGGAGATCAAGCGGCGTGAGCTTAAAGCTAGCAAGCTGATCCAATTCCTTTTGCTTGGCACTGACCCTAATATCCAAATCTAGGTTCTCAGTCTCGTACTGAGCCCAGTCTTGGTCACCGACTATAGCCCGTAATGCGGCATTGACTTCCTTCACCTCGCCTAGTTTTTCTCTGTAATCACCCAGCTTCGTCTCGTACTCCTTGTAGTCATCAAAACCCCAGGATCTCAGCAACTCCCTGAGCAAGTTTACCTTGCCCTTGAAGTCTTCGTCTAACTGTGCCTTCTTTTCTCGGGTTGACTTCCCCTGTCTCTTCCATGCCATGTATGAAATTAGCCAGTAGACTACGAGGAATAACCCCGCCACTGCTGCAATAGCTGAATAAACACTGGCAATCAGTCCCCCCAAGCCGGCAATTGCCACTACTGATCCTGATATGAGAATCCAGCGAGATGGTCTTTGTCTTTGCAGTACAGCCTCAGCTCCGTGTAGAACGGCCGTTTGTCTTTCCAGCTCTTCTAACTGTCTCCTCACGTCTTCCATCTGTTTTGCCTTTTCTTCAGTTCTGTCGAAGAAGACAAATTCTTTCAACTGATCATTTAATCTGTCAGCTTTAACCTTAAAATCATTTGCTTTTTTAAAGGCGGTATACTGGGCCTTGTCGCCGTCGATACCCTTCTGAAGCTCGATCATTTTGTTGTTCTTGTCAAGGATTTCTTTCTTGGCGGGAAGGTCTTGGTCTATCTGTTCCAGTTCCTCTTTGACCTTGTCAAGTTCTTTCCTGTTGGCAATCACCCTATTGACTTTGTCTTCATGGATTGCCTTCTCACGCTCAAGGCTTTCGATCCTTTCATTGAGCCGGAGCAAATGTGCATACGGCCCTTTGGCCTCTTTGCGATGCGTTTTGCTTTGCAGTCTTGAAACGATTGTTGAAACGTCGACCTCCTCTGCCCCACTAACCGTGGCCTGCAAGCGTTGAGTAATGGTGCCAAAAGCCTTTTGTTTTTCAGTAGCTGTTGCACCCGGCGGAATCAGCCCTATCAGTTCGTCTTGCCCTATGCAGGCCGTGCTCTCAAAGAAGATCTCGGAAGGACAGCCGGTGAATTCGGTGACCCTAGTTGAGATAGCTCCCTTACTTGTAATCGTAGCCTCATTGGACCCGAGGCGGATAAGTTCGCATGTTCCGTGTTTCAGACTCTTGACTATTCGATAGGTCGCCGAATCAATCTGAAACTCGAGTTCAACTTCCCAGAGTTGGTCTGTACCCCAACTTGTCAGCTCAACGATGTCTTTCTGTGTCGTCGTGGGATCCTGGAACAGGGCTTTCGTTATGGCTATCCGAAGAGAAGACTTACCTGCTTCGTTGTCTTCGCCCTTGATCACGTTCAACCCAGAGGAGAAGGCTATTTGCGTCTCCTTCTTGATGCCTCGAAAGCGTCTAGCGACAATACTCCTTAGGATCATTCTATTACCTGCGAACGGCCGTGCAACAAAGCATAGCCGAGTTTCAAGGCTTCCTCATACAGCGCCTTATCTTGTTCATCAGTAGAGGCTGCGATCTTGTCACGCATTGACTTCATGAATCTGCCGATGACGGTTTCCTCAGGAAAGTTCTTGTTCGCTACCTCATCCAACTTGGGATGCCACTTATCCACAACACGGAGACAGAAGAACTGCCCGCCCAATCTCTCCTCTATCTCCTGGCCGTTAAGGTCTAAATCCATGGAACAGAGGCCGAACAGCGTTACCTTCAGAATCAAGTCTGGATTGCCCTTAGCTTGGATCGTGTCAACGATGTCATCTATAGATTTCACAGGACCGACGTCTATCGTCATTTCATCGAATTGCTTACTCCCCACACGAACAGGGGCCACGTTGGCCTTTCCTTTCTCGGGCATTGTGACTAAGTTGACACTTCCTGCCTCCTTCTGGTTCATATATATCGGCTCGGGTGCCCCACTGTAAGCGACTCTTGTGTTTCCGGCGGTGAACTCCTTGAATCCATGCCAGTGGCCCAAAGCGAGGTAATCTAGTCCAGAACCTGCGATCTCGCTCATGTCAAGAATCATCTCATCTTTATCAATCAATCCCTCTATTTTGACAGAACAGTGTGCCATCCCTATGTGGAACTCCGAATCCCTAACCAGCGATAGCCCACGGAATGGATTCTCGCTTGCGGACTCATGACTAAAAACCTTCCCGTACACCGTTAGACCGAGGGCACTATAAGTCTGTCGCTCCTGTCTTGGGGTGAATACTACAACGTTCGGAGGGAAACGCACAAATCGGTATATGGAGTCCTCACCGTAGCTGTCATGAGTTCCCGTCCCCGGTAATATGCAGATTGGGACACCTCTTTCCTCGAGTTTTCTAAATGCGGAAAGCACCTTGGCCACAACGATCCCGTGAACCCGATTAGTGTCGAAAAGGTCACCCGCGATGAGGAGAAGAGAAACATTCTCTTTTATGGCGAGGTCAATGATTTTGTCGAAAGTCGTGACTAGCTGGTTTCTATACTCCTTGCCCTTCTCGCCCAGCAGAGGGAATTCTCGGCCGAGGTGGATATCAGCGGTGTGCAACAGTTTAATCATTGCTGTTTTGGAAGGCTCTTGATATAAGTATGCCACAGTGTCGGCATAACCTCCAGAGCATGGCGGGATGTTGCAACTACGTTATAATAAAGCCAAGAGATGCTGACAGCTTGCCACCGCAAGCCTGAAGGCGAAAGGAGGGGACGACCATGATGTGGAACTGGTTGGGAAACGGATTTCCTTTCTGGATGGTATTCGGCGGATTGTGGATGCTGCTGTTCTGGGGACTGGTCATCTGGCTTATCGTCTGGGGAATCAAGAAGATTACCGAAAGCACCAAGGGCAGCAGCGGAAAGAGCCCCCTAGATATCGCCAAAGACCGTTATGCCCGTGGCGAAATCTCCCAGGCAGAGTTCGAACAGATAAAAAAGGATATTTCCTAGCTCCAAAATGGCAAAACAAGGAACCTCGGCTGCGGACAAGGCCACTGAAATCGCCAGGCGACGGTACAATCGAATCGCCCCACTCTATGACCTGATGGAGGGGTTGGTGGAGAGGTCAAGCTATGGAGGCTGGCGAAAGCTCCTCTGGAGCAAGGTGGAGGGAAAGAAAATCCTGGAGGTCGGCGTGGGCACTGGTAAGAACTTCCCTTTCTACCCCGGAGGTACAGAGATAACAGCCATAGATTTCAGCGACAGGATGCTGAGCCGCGCCAGAGAAAAAGCCCAAATGCAGGGTGTAAAGGTTAACCTGCAGCAGATGGATGCGCAGGACCTCAAATTCCCTGACAATGCCTTTGACACAGTGCTGTCTTCATTCGTCTTTTGCTCAGTCCCCGACCCCGTACGAGGACTGCAGGAAGTGGAGCGGGTGTGCAAACCAGGCGGCAAGGTGGTGTTGCTGGAACACGTCCTCAGCGCCAATCGTATCCTGGCCTGGCTGATGAACGCGGTCAATCCGATGGTAGTGCGGATGATGGGCGCTAATATAAACCGCAGGACAGCGGACAATGTGGCCAGGAGCGGACTGGTGGTGGAACAGGTGACCGACCTTGCTGCCGGCATCTTCAAACTCATCGAGGCCAGGAAGAGGGGAAAATCAAACACCAAATATCAAAGTTAAAAATGGCAAATCAAAATTAGAAATTGACAATAACAGAAACCAGCACGTATATTGTGGCCATTAGCCAAGACAGGGGGTAAGCTATGAGTGGAACAAGCATTGCCATTGCGGTTGTCGTGGTCATCGTGGTTGCGGCTGGGGCAGCTTTCGGCGCCTACACTATAGGCAGGAACAACGGCTACGAGCTGGGCTTTGCCGCCGGCGAGACGGATGGCCTCAAAAAGGGCGAGCAAGACGGCTATACTAAGGGATACAGTGAAGGCCAGACCAAGGGATATGCGGATGGCCAGGCCGCCGGCCAGAAAGCTGGCTATGAGCAGGGATATAACAAGGGACAGCAGGATGCTCATCAGTCCTACGAATCTGGAGAAAAAGAGGGCGAGAAAATTGGCTATAACAAGGGATGGTACGCCGGGTGGGGATATGGCTGGCAGCAGGGCTGGTGGGGCGGCTGCACCACTTGCTGGCAACGCTGTGGCCCGTTTGTATCAGGAGGCGCCGGGCAGCAGCCGCCCTCAGGCCCATCAGAGTCATGGATACCTCAAGCTCCTGCTGCTCCACCACCACAATAGTAGCTTCGATAAAGCGAGCGCTAACGCTGCCTTCTGAAAAGATAGGGGTCACCTGTCCTTCCCACGAAGGACCTGTGGGCAGGTGACCCCTAAACAAAGGTGCACAGGATGATGAACAACTGCCGACTATTGGCTGTTGACAATGGGCAGGGCTATGTGCCGCCTGGCCAGTCCTCTTCGCCGGGAAGGTAACAGGTGATTCCCTCCCGGGCTAGCGTCTGCTGAGCTGTTGCTAACGCCTTGTCAATGTTTGTTTTCAGCTTTGGCCCAGGTTTGATGTCCAGCCATACCCTCTTCGATTCGCCCAGGTTGTGATAAGGGATAAGAGTTAGCTGAAATAGGCTATTCTCCTTCAGAAGACCAGCCCATCCCTCAAGGTTTTCCCTGGTATCGGTCAGGCCCGGGATAATGGGCAAGCGCGGCCAGAGCACAGGGCCACGTCTCTCTGCCGCCAGCGTCGCCAGGATACGAAAATTCCGCTTGATGTCAGCATTGCCCATGCCGCATAGACGCCGGTGTTGCGCATCGTCGAAGACCTTCAAGTCGAAAAGGACCAGGTCGATGTTTGACAGCAGGTTCCATACCGGTCCCTCTAACTCCAGTCGCCGACCCCGCCTGCCATCGGCAGACGGTTTGCCTGTCTGCAAATCCCCACCGGTGTCGAATTGTCCGCATGTTTCTATCGCCAAATGTATGCCCTCGCTTTTCAAGCTGCGTGCAAGTTCGGCAGCAAAGCCAGCTTGCATAGTTGGCTCCCCACCGGTGAAGGTAACGCCGCCCCCTGATGACCTGAAAAAGGGATACTCAGGGCGGAGCTCTTCCATTATGGACTCTACGGTTTGAGGAGTTCCAAAACACACCAGGGCGCCGCTTGGGCAGCGGCTAACACAGGTAAGGCAAAGACGGCAGCGGTTGCGGTCTCTCTTGCCAACAGCCAGCATAGCTTTTTCGCTGCAAACATTGACACAGGTCTGGCAGTTGATGCAGAGATGCGCCTTGAAGCCTAGCTGTTGCTCGGTGCTCCATGATTCCGGATTCTGGCACCAGACACAGCGAAGCGGACAGCCTTTGAAAAAGACCAGACTGCGTACTCCTGGCCCATCGTGCAGGCAGAAGTGCTGGATGGAGAAGACCAGCGGCTGTGTCCCTGCACCGCTATCCGGTTGCGTGTGCAGTCCTCTCAATAATCTCATCCTGGACAGCCGGCTGGAGGTCATTGAAATAGGCGCAGTAGCCCGCCACGCGAACAACTATCCCGGGATAGGCGGCAGGATTGGCCTTAGCCGCCCGAAGCATCTCACCATCCAGAACGTTCACCTGGAGCTGCATTCCGCCTTGGTCGAAGTATGTATCGAGGAGGCTGCGCATGGCGCGCTGGCCACCCACTCCTTGGACCACCTTCTTGTCGAATTTGAGATTGAGTGCGACACAGTTAGCCCACTTGCTGCTGTCCAGCGCAGCCGCCGAGCGCAGCACGCCCGTAGGTCCGCGGCACTCTACGCCATCAACCGGTGATAGTCCATTCGACAGTCGCCAGCCGGCAGGCCGGCCGTTGGGCATAGCTCCGGTGATTCGGCCGAACCCCAGGTGGCAGGTCATGGAGTAAATCCCGGGCACATAGCGGCCTCCGCGGCTATTGACATGGGATTTAACCGCGTCAGAAAAGACATCAGCAGCCAGTTGAACCATGCGGTCTACCTCCGCATTGCCATTTCCATAGCGCGGCAAGCGATTTGCCAGTTCAGTGCGGAGGGGTTCTTGCCCACGGAAGTTGGATTTGAGGATGTTGACGAACTCTTCCAGCGTGAAACGGCGGTCGTCAAAAACAACTTTCTTGAGGGCATAAAGCGAATCGCCCACGTCGGCAAGGCCAACTGCCTGGATAGAGGTGAGGTCATATAGTGCCCCACCCCAGGTAACGTCACGGCCAGACTCAAGGCAACCTTCGGTAATCATGGAATTAACCGGCGTAGGCCGCCAGATGCGATAGACCTCCTCCAGCCAGCCGATCACCTTGGCCATCTCATCTACCGCGTTGCAAACCTGGGCACGGAAAGCATCCACCACATCTTCAAATGTGCGCATCTCGCTGACAGGAGGCGTGGCAGCCCCCATCCTGTGCCCGGTGAGGTTCCATCCCATGGAACGCTGCCCTCGGTTGAGTGCCAACTCCAGGCACAAAGCCAGGTTGAAAAGAGCGGCGTCTGAGGAGTTGTAGGTTCGTCCCTGGCTTCCCATCTCCACGCAGCCGATTACCGCATAATCTCGGGCATGGGCTGTGGCTATTCCGGCTTGCTCCAGGGCTTTAACCACAGCCGAATCGCCGAAGAAAGATGGCTTACCACAACCGAGCTGGACCACCTGCACTGCCTTTTCCAGGAACCAGGCGGGGCTTCCTTTATGCACTCTGACATGCAGCGACGGCTCACGGGTGCGGATTTGCGCATAAGCATCTAGGAAAAGGCCGGACAGCTCATTGGTCACATCATTTCCTCGAGTGTCTGTCCCCCCCAGGGTAATGCCCTGTGCCACACCGTTGCCGCTGAAGAACTGGTCTATGCGCTCGGAATACAGAGGCATCGTCTCGCAGGCTTTAAGCTCGAAGCTGGCCAGTAGCTCGGCTGCCTTCTCCGGAGTGAGACGCCCGCTCTCAATGTCACGGCGATAGAGATGGTAAAGAGCCTGGTCGATACGTCCGAAGGACAGACCCTGCTCAAAATCTTCAAGATTCAAAGCTATATGGACAAGCCAGCAGGCCTGAAGACCTTCCTGCAAAGTCCGGGCTGGTTCGTAGGGCACGTGGCGGCAGGCAGCGGCTAAATCCTGAAGCTCTGCCCGGCGCTCTGCCGTTGTCGTTTCCTCTTTAGCCAGCCGTTCGGCCTCATCCGCCAGATTAGCAGCCATCTGTCGAATTCCGGCGATGGTAATTCGAATAGAGCGGTAAAAGGCAATCTGGTCATCGGTGAGAGGAGTGCCATCGTCCATCACCCCGGTCTTCAGGCGTTGCTCTGCCATCTCATCGGCGCGACGGAGGCCATGATGAACCACGTTCCAATAGCCCCCGACCTGGTGGGCAATGCCTGCCTCCTCGGTTATGAAGTAGCGCTTGGCCCGAAAGAAATCCAGGAAGTGCGAAATCCGACCAAAGCGGAGCAGAGTCCGCCCACCGATACTGCTCCTGATATAGCGTAACCCCACGCCAAGCAGCCGCCACTTCTCGCCAGTGGTAAGCTTCAGCGGTATCCTTCGCCGCTCCAGGCGGAAGATGTCCTCCAGTATGTTTATCGAGCCACCCTCTGGATAGTAGTTGCCAGCGATGCGCCTTGAGGTCATGTTGCCGGTTATGAGCTCACCTGCGTAGATGCGAGGCTTGCGATGGGCAAAGATATAAGACAGTACCAGGGCACGCTTGACCAGGGGGTGTTCTGCTTTAGCCTTGCGCCCCTCAGCAGAGCGCCAGAACTCTGCCATCAGAGTTGGCCGTTCCAGGCAAATAGAATAAGGCGTGGCAAAAAGTTCCGCTTTGATTCCTGCTATGCGTTTCGATGGCTCGAAAAAGGGGCCAGGTTGTTTAGTTTCTTTTGTCAGGCGAGATGTCGGCTGTTGTGCAATTTTCATCTTTCCCCTCCTATATGCCCTGGTGCCGAAGAAAATTATGGAAGTGATTCTGGAGGATGAGACGCCTCCCTGAACAGGATTATATGGGGCTACAGTTGCCGTGTCAAACCACCAGGATTTTTATTTCAGACAAGTTGGTTACTTATGCCCGACCTGTAATACAAACTGGGATAAAAGTCACATACAATAATTCTCATTTGACCTACAATTAAAAAAGAGTTGAATCGGAGGTGAAACTATGGAGAAGAACACTAAAACCGCACTAATTATCGGTGGCGCTGTCGTTGCCGTTCTGATAGTGGTATCTCTGCTTTGGGGAAGCCTGTCAGGATGGCGAAGCGGAAGCTGGGGTATGATGGGGCCAGGGATGATGGGTGGTTTTGGATGGGGGTGGTTTATGCCAATAGGGATGATTCTCTTCTGGGGGCTAGTCATCTGGGGTATCGTGGCGCTGGTACGTGGCGTCGCTACGCCTGGCAGCAGCGGGTCGTCCAGGGAACTGGACTCGGCTCTGGAAGTGCTCAAGAGGCGCTATGCCCGCGGTGAAATCAGCAAAGAGGAATTCGAGGAAAAGAGAAAAGACCTCGTCTAAAAGGGAACAAGCCCAGACTCCTTTGCACTCTCGCCAATTGACGCGGTGGGGCTTGAGGTGGTTGTTAGGTAAGCAAGCTACCTACACTGTTATCCCTGCCAGTGCCTTGGCTGCCCTGATGGCTGCTTCTCGATGTGGCTGAGTCCTGGAAAACTCGTACAGCATCATCTTGCAAGCCTGGCCTGAGCCGCCGCCGTGTGTGGCCGAGTGCAATATGGAACCAAGTCCCCAGGAGATATTTTCGATGAGCCGCACCATGCGTACCCTGTGCTCCGCCGGCACCTCGTCCACGCCCTTGAGAAACCTCTCCAGGTAAGGAGCTATCTCAGGGTTCTTCATCTCCTTTTCGCCGGGGCAGCAGGCCAGGATACCGCCGGTTATATCTTCTGCCAATCGAATCAGGTCAAAGACCGCCCTGGAAGCATAGTATTTGGCGTTATTTGCCAGTACAGGGTCGGATATGTAGCCGGCATGAGGCAATTCAAATCCTCTCACCGCCGCAGCGATGCCGCAGGAGTACATGGTCTCGGTGATGGCTATCATATCGGCTATCTTATCTTTGACATGCGCCACCTTGTCCAGGCCGTTGTACTCGGCCATGAGCTGCACGGCAGCGGTGAGCACATCAGCCCAGCCCGACTTGCAGCCGCCGGTGGTAGGCCGATGGGAGGCGCCGAACAGTCCTACTACCTCGTCCACGTACTCCACCTCACCGCAGAGGAACACGCGCTCCCAGGGGACAAAGACATCGTCGAAAACGGCCACGCACTCGTGGACGCCGTACTTGATGTTCCCCAGGTCTATCTCCACGCCTTCTCTCCTGCGGTCATCCTGTGACTGCCTGACCGAGATATGGATGATTCCCTTAGCATTGCCTGGCACAGCGCAGGCCACGGCATAGGCTTCATCGCCTTTGCGATGTGTGGTGCTGGGAAGCACCAGCTTCTCGTGGGAAAACACCGCCCCGGTCTGGTGCAGCTTGGCACCCCTGAGCACAATGCCGTCCTTCCTCTTCTCAACCACCCGCAGGTACATGTCGGGGTCGGGCTGCTGGTGGGCTGGTATCTTGCGGTTCCCCTTGGGGTCGGTTATAGCCGGGCAGGCCAGGAAATCGTTTTTCTGCAGGTACTTAATCCACTCGGTGAAGTTATGGTGGTATTTAGTCCCCTTTTCGCTGTCTATCTTGTGGGTGATGAACAGGATAGGTGCAAAGGAGTTCTGGACGCACCTGAAGGAGCACATGCCCAGCCGGCGGTTGCAATAGCGGGTGATGCTCACCTTGGCCACCAGGTCATCCACGCTCTGTGGCACGTGCTGGAACAGGGGAATCGGCTCGCCGCTGAAATGGGACTTGGTGATAATCTTGTCCTGGATTTCCGGGTCGTGGGCAAAGTCGAAGGTTGCTGCTACGGCATTGGCCGCTGCCCGCACCGCCGGATGCTCAAGGGCGTTGTCCAGCTTGCCTCCATCGATGTAGATGGAGAACTTCATCTTATCGATGCTATCCAGGTATTCTTTGCCGGTTCTCATGTTGCTCCTCCTCCGAGAGTAATTCAGGTATTATAGCATCAGCGCAGATTTTCTGAATTTCCAGTCCCAGTCCGAGACTGTCCCAAAATCCCAACTGAGCGAAGTAACTAGACCCTTCACTCCGTTCAGGGCGGCGAGTGTACGTTCAGGGTGACAGGTGGAAGCCGAGGATTCCTCAGTCGTCACGAGGGAATGGGGGCTCTCTCACAATGAAATGTAGCTTCCTTACCCGTAGTGGCTTCGTACCTTTGTAGAAAGCTCCGATAGCAACCGCAGAACCTGCACTGCCGCATCGGGTGAAAGCATCCCCAGAGCACACGATGGCGTGAGCATGCTTTGCGTAACTATCTGCTTGAAGGGAACGCCATCCCGAGTAAATGGTGCCATAGCCTCCCCTAGCCTGTCATTCAAGCTCGATACCGTCTCCCTGGCTAATGCATCCTCGTCATTTGGCACAATGCCCCAGGCTACGGCAGAACCTCGCTCCAGGAAGACTTTGACCTCAGACGGATAGCAACTAAGCGAATCGGCATAGTTGTAGGCATCGAAGCTGAGCACGTCGGCGCTGGTCTTGAGCAGCAGCGACCAGTTGGTGGTACCACAGCAGTGTATCCCTTTAAGCCCTTCTATGCCACTGAAGACTTCCTCGAGCAACGTCGTCACCTGTTGGTCGGGTATAGCCACGAAGGCTGTACCCAGTGAAGTGAGGTAAGGTTCGTCCACAAAGATGAGCGTGTGGGGCGAGATAGCTTTCAGGAACCTCTCCTGCCACATGGCTTTTAACCGCAGGAATTTGGCCAGCGCCTCCGCCAGCAGGTCATCATAAAGAATACCCCGTTGTTGCCGGTCGGTGGTGCATAGCCCCCAGCTAATCGGGCCGGTTATCTGCCCCTTAATGACCTTGGGCGTCTGCAACTTGGCATCTGCCAGGGCATACAAACCGGCAGCATACTTCTCACTGATACCATAATCATCGGCTTTATTCTCCGAGGCAGCAGTGTAAAGCTGCTCTAACTGGGCATCAAAGTCCGGCTTGCGCTCCACAAAGAGCTTGGTTCCCTCTAGCACCAGGCCGGGGAAGTCCTCGCTGAACTGAACATACATGTTTTCAAGTTGTGAGCGCTGGGGCAGTTGTGGCCAATGTGGGACATCTCGCAGATACCTGGCCACAATGGAACATGCCTCTTTGGGGTCGGCATGAGGCATGCTGCCTATGGCTGTGGGCAGACAATTGAATTCGGCTTTCATGTGATTCAGCTAATTCTAAAGAATACCTTTCGAATTGTAAAATTGCCCTTGCAAGCTTTGGCATGGCTTGTTACAATCAGTGCCAGTCCTGAGGTGCCTAAATACCGGGCACCGACCTGTAATTATTCCCAATAGTTTTGACTTGGGCTGGCAGAATACGTATGAAGCGCAACTGGCTCATCCTCGCTCTAGGCATCTTGCTGCTAGTGTCTTTGTCCTGTGCTAGCGGGCACGAGGTGGGCTTTCCTGAAAACTTGCCCGTGGCCAGGGATATTTCCTCGCTTGAAAGCCGCCTGTCCAGTGCTGTCTCCTCCTGTGACAGGCTGAGCATGAAGACAATTGGCCAGATAAGCTACGGGGCATATCAATCGCCTGTATGGGTAGTTTCCTTTTCACCGGCAGTCATTAAGCGCAAAGTCCTGCTGAGCGGTGGTATCCATGGCAATGAGCCTGCCGGTGTGGAGGCTATGGTGCAGATGGTGGAGATGCTGGCCAAGGACCCCGAGAAGTACGGAAACATAGCCTTCGATATCATCCCCGTCGTCAATCCCTGGGGCTGGAGCCATGACATACGCTTCAACCAGGAAGGATGCGATGTTAACCGGGACTTCGCCACATTCAAATGCCAGGAGTCCGCTGTCATCAGGGACTTTGTCAACGGCAAGAGATATACCCTCATCATCGATAGCCACGAGGACCCGGATGCTAAAGGGTTCTATATGTATCAGTATGCCAACCCGGATACGTGGTTGAGTCGGAAGGTGATAAATACGGTGAGAAATCAGGGCTACCCCGTGGAGCAGGATGTAAATATGATTATCTTGAGAACCGAAGATGGCCTAATCAACGCTCCATTATGGGGGCTGTGGTATATGAAATTGACCGGTCAACTGAGCATCACCAACTATTTTCGCCTGAACAACAGCAATAACGTTTATACTATTGAGACACCTACGAAGCTTGCTTGGGAAGACAGGCTGAATATGCATAGGAAAGCGCTGGGAATTCTTCTGGACAGCCTCCAAACAACTATAAGGTAATCAGCGTGGACTTGAAAACAATGCTGGAGAAGGAGGCCAGAGTTGCGGGTGCAGCCTATTTCGGCATTGCCGACCTTTCGCCGGCAAGGCAAGGTGAGATAACAGCCTACGAAAGGAAGCTGATGGCACAATACCCGCTGGCAGTTTCTATAGGGGTATCTTTGCTGGATGGCATTGTGGATGGAATCGAAGTCCAAGGCGACAGCAATGCCCTGAAGAATTACTGGTTTCACGTTTACGAGGTCATCAACCCCCTCATAAACAGCATTGGAATACGCATAAGCCACATAATCGAAGGCAGGGGATACAGGGCACTGCAGGTTCCTGCCAGCCACACAGTTGACACCGCTAACCTGTGCGGGCTTTTCTCCCACAAGATTGGGGCCAACCTGGCAGGTCTGGGCTGGATAGGCAAAAGCTGCCTGTTGGTTACTCCAGACCGAGGCACCAGAGTCAGGTGGGGCACCGTGCTAACAGACGCTCCCTTAGAACCGGACAAGCCATTCAGCGGCAAGGGATGCGGCAGCTGCACCCTGTGCGTGGATAACTGCCCTGTCGGCGCCTTTACCGGTAAGCACTTCTCTCCTTCAGAGCCGCGAGAGGCCAGGATGGACGCAAGCAAATGCTCCCGCTACCTGTTCCAGGAGCAGAAGCGCAAGGCCGGCGCAGAAGCCTGCGGCATGTGTGTCAACATCTGCCCCTTCGGGCGCAAGAAGTGATTGCCATAGCAACGTTAGAATGCCGGTTTTGAAATCGAGAGGTGATTCCATAGAACCGTTGCTGTTCCGGAAGTATCCTGCCCTGAAAGGCCACATCGCATGGCAATCCCTGGGGAATTTCCCCACGCTGGTGCGAAAGCTGGAGAAACTGGGGAAGGAAATCGGCCACCAAAACATCTGGATTAAGCAGGACGGTAAGTCCTCGGATGCATACGGTGGCAACAAGGTCAGGAAGCTTGAGTTCATACTCGCCGGGGCGCTGCGACTGAAGCGAAAGGCGATTATCACCTTCGGCGGAATCGGCACCAACCATGGCCTGGCCACGGCTATTCATGGCAAGCGCCTGGGCTTGAAAACGTTGCTGGTGCTGGTGGACCAGCCGGTTACGACACATGTGCAGGAGAACCTGCTCCTCTTCCGTCACTTCGGAGCTGAGCTTTGCCGTGCCCATAATACCTTAGGTGCAGGGTTGAGGACCGTTGGATACTTCCTGACCAGGCCCGGGCTTCACTTCGTGCCCGCCGGTGGCTCGTCGCCACTAGGCGCTTTGGGTTTTGTCAACGCCGCCTTCGAGCTAAAAAATCAGATAGAAGCCGGACAGCTTCCCGAGCCGAAATACATCTTCGTAGCCCTAGGCTCCAAAGGAACACTGGCCGGGTTGACGGTGGGGTGCAAGTTGGCAGGGTTGCAATCGACCGTAATAGGAGTGCGCGTTGCTTATTATTGGTTGGCAAACGAGAAAAACACGGCCAAGCTGGCAAATAACGTCATCAGCTTGATGAGGAGACATGACAAGGCGGTACCCGATGTCAGTTTTAGCGAGAAAGACATACACGTAGTTCACGACTTCTTCGGCGAAGGCTACGGTTTTGCCACGCACCAGGGCAAGGAAGCTCTGGAACTGCTGAATCGAACCGAAAAGATAGAGTTGGACTTGACCTACACTGCCAAGGCTTTCGCCGCCTTGCTGGACTTCATCAAGAGACACAAGGAACTCAGCAACACACCCGTCCTTTTCTGGCATACCTACAACTCGGTTGACCTCACTCCCATCGTTAAACAGGACCATGACTATACCAAATTGCCCAGGTCATTCTACGATGTCTTCCAGACCAACCTGATTTCCTATCTCTAGCACATATTAAGCGTGAAGAGGTGACATCATGGCTAAGGCTACGGAAGAATCCGAACTGGGACTGAAGCGAGAGCTGGGGCTGCTGGATACGGTATCCATAGAAGTAGGTGGCATAATCGGCGCCGGCATCTTCGCTCTCACCGGCATGGCTATTGGCATGTGCGGCGCCGCAGTCCCTATCGCCTTCCTCATAGCCGCCTTGCCCATGGTCTTTGCCATCATCCCTCTGGGCATGCTGGCCTCGGCCTTGCCCACAGTGGGCGGCAGCTTCAGATATCCCAGCCGTATATTCTCTCCCTTCTGGGGATTCCTAGGAGTGTGGGGAATTATGATGGGCATATTGTTGGGAGGGCTGCCCCTCTACGCCTATACCTTTGCCGACTACCTGCTGGTCCTGTTCCCCTCTTTATCACGAGTAGCAGTGGCGGTTGTTGCCCTGACCTTTTTCTTCCTGGTGAATCTGGTGGGCATCAGGACTGCCGGCAGCGTGCAGGTGGCTATGTTTGTCATCTTGATGATAGCCTTGCTCACCTACATCGCTGGCGGCTTGCCCAACATCGAGATTTCCAATCTGACCCCGATGTTTTCGCAGGGATTCATGGGCATTGCCATCGCTTCAGGCTTGCTCTTCTTTGCCTATATGGGGGCTAACTTCATCATAGACCTGGGAGCTGAGATTAAGAACGCAGGCAGGAATATACCCCTGTCCTTTGCCATCTCCATCCCCATCGTCATTGTAATCTACACCCTGATTGGACTGGTGGATGTGGGCGTGGTTCCCTGCGAGATGACCGCCAACCAGCCACTATCCGTATCCGCCGGCAAGTTCCTTGGCGGGCCACTGGCCACTTTCTTCACCGTGGGCGGCGGGCTGCTGGCCATGGCCACTACCCTGAATGCCACCTTCATGTTCGGCGCCCGCTACATCCTGGTCTTTGCCGATGATGAGGTGGTGCCCAAGTGCCTGGCAGCGGTCAGTAAGCGGTTCGCCACCCCTCACTGGGGTTTGCTGTTCATGTTTCTGGTTTCCCTGGTCGCCATGCCTTTGGGCACCAGCTCTCTGACCATCTTCGGCATCACAGCATCCATTGGCTCCATCGTCTTGCTCATCCCCATACTCATCGCCGCCTTTCTCCTTCCCAAAAGGATTCCCAAGGTCTATGCTAAAGCGCCTTTCAAACTGAAGGGTGTTTGGCTCTGGCTGCTGCCAGCCCTGGCCATACTATTCGGCGTCTTTTTCGTGGCTGCGCTGGGGATGGAAAGCCCGCTCGGACTTGCTCTATTCGTCGCCTGGATGGTGGTAGGCATCATCTATTACTTCGTGAGGAACCGCTATCTAAAGGCAAAAAGAGGAACCGGCCTGGACGCCATAGCTAAGAAGGGCATATAGCCCAACTTCCAGTCTAGAGTCACCAGTCGCTAGTCGCTAGTCACCAGTCACAAATCCCACGTCATTTAAGCGAGAAGGCTCTCTGCCTTGAGGTTGATCTCCCTCGCAATTATGCCAAAGTGCCTGTCTGCATGAAGCAGGGTAAGATTGTGCAGAATGGCAACAGCCGCAATCACGATATCGGCATAAGGGATTGTTTTGCCTCTGCGACGCAGCTCAAAGGCAAGGCTGGCTGCTTCTTCCCATTCTGCTTTTGCCAATGGGATGGTGTGTAAGGCTTCAAGCCTACTCTTTAATCGCTTGAATTCCGCTGGTGACTTGACACCGCCCAGAAGCTCAAGACAAATCAAAGGAACAATGACCACCCTATTCTCGGCGAGCAAAGCCTCTATTCTCTTTTTTACATCAGGGTCTGCCGCTTTCTTCAGAGCTAAGACCCAGGCAGAGGTATCCACCAGAACCAACTCACTCGTCACTGCGCAACCTCTCCAGCTCCTCCAGTGAAAGCTCTATATCAAACGTGCCTAATTCTCTCCTAAAAGCCTCCATATTCTTGCGCCGCACCAATTCGCGAAGTCCGGTCTCAATAGCTTCTCGCTTGGTTTTTACCCTGGCAGCCTCCATGGCTTCCTGAAGTAGCGCTTCATCTATAACTACAGTGGTTTTCATTGCTGTATCTCCTGGCCATATTATCCATACATCCCAATTATACTGCTAATGAATATGGCCTTTCAAACGAGCGGCTTTTTTAGCTTCGAGTCCTATGTCTGGAACATTGGGAATTTGAATTTTGATATTGTTTGGAATTTTAGCTATATGTACTTCCCAATAATCAACTTCAGGTCTTTCTTGACCTGCTCCGGCATCAGCTTGGGGTCGGTGATGATGGCGTTCTCCAGAGCCTTGGGGCAGATACAATCTCTGGATTTAGGCAGGTGAGACACCGCTTCTTTTAGTATCTTCTTGGCGGTTTCGATGCTCTTTCGCAAGTTAGCCACCACCATTTCCGCAGTCACCACCGCGTAGGTCTCCTTCCAGCAGTCATAGTCAGTGACAATGGCCATGGTGGCGTAGCATATCTCCGCCTCGCGTGCCAGCTTGGCCTCGGGCAGACCAGTCATAAAGATGATGTCAGCCCCCCAGGAACGGTACATCTCTGATTCAGCCCTGGTGGAAAACTGTGGCCCTTCCATGACGATACAGGTGCCGCCGTCATGTGCTCTCACCCTGAGCTTGCGGGCCGAATCATAGAGTATCTTGCCAAGCGCCGGACAGAAGGGGTCGGCAAACGGAATATGCCCCACGATGCCCCTGCCGAAGAAGGTATCATTGCGCAGAAAGGTGCGGTCGATTATCTGGTCGGGGATGACTATGTCCAGCGGCTCGATTTTCTCCTTAAGGCTGCCCACGGTGGCTACGGAGATAATCCATTCCACGCCTATGGATTTTAACGCATAGATATTGGCTTTAGCCGGCAGCTCGGTAGGGCTGATGTAATGTCCCCGGCCATGACGGGGGAGAAAGGCCACCTTCACACCGTCCAGTTTGCCCAGTATGATGGCATCGCTGGGGTCGCCGAATGGTGTCTTTATTCTTTCTTCCTTAACATCGGTCATGCCTTCTATCTGGTACAACCCTGTGCCGCTGATGATTCCAACTTTAGCTTCGGCCATTTTTCTAACCTCCATCCTTTCCTAAGTCAGGTGGGACATCTGGTCGATTTTACCGTCGTAAGTGGTCTACGGAATTTTGAGATTCGAGCAGAAGTGGCCTGGATTATACTCGGAAAAGCTACCAGTAGCAATGCGGAATTCAGGAGACTTTTGGCACTTATTGATGAAAGCCTATCCTATTGGAAATCCATTTAGCCTGCCCATGTCCACACTTCTATTTTTCTCCCACATGCTTGATTGCAGCAGAGTTGCCAGATTAACGTCCTGATTGGTTATCTTGAGTTTGCGCCGAATCTTCTCCCGATGGCGGTTGATAGTGACTTCCGATACGCCCCGCATTTCGGCGATCTCTTTAGTACGCATTCCATTCCGGATCATGTTGCAGATGGCGATTTCGGTCGGCGTCATCGAACGGTAAGCTAGAGATAACTTGCTGATGAACGGTGAGGTTATCTCCTTGAGATTACTCTGGAGCATCTCCACATATTTAACCTGGGTAGGGGCTAACTGCAAGGCCAGGGCGCGCAGTATAGGCATAAGGATTTTTTCGACATTCGTTTTAATATCGTGGTAGATTTCCTCCTTCTCCTGTTCTATCCGGGAAAGAAGTACACGCAGGGCGGTATTGGCTTCCTGTAGAGCCTGGCGCTCCACGGTCAATTGTCGGTTGGTTTCCTGCAACTCTATCTCTGCCGAAATCCGAGTGGCGGTGGTGCCGATCTGCTCTGCTACCGCATCCAGCAGAGCCCGTTCCTCTTTCAGAAAAGGCCCCTCATCAGACGGCGGGCATTCTTCCAGGTAGAAAATTGCCACCTCACCCACCGGCTCGTGATACATATAAATCTGTGCCGATTGCCGCCATTCGGTCACCGTGAATCTATCGCTGGTGTAGGTCTTTCCCTTAAAAAGGATGCGGGCGCAGGCGACTTCTGGATATTGCCATGCATGTGGCAAGAAGTTCACAAGCTCGTGTAGTAGTTCGTCGAGAGAATACAGATGTCGCTCAGCTAGTTGGGAAACACCATAAAGGCAGTTCAATTCTTTGATGCGCTCCCGCAGAGCGAACTCGACCTTGTCAGGTTCGGTTTCGTCATGAAAAGGGATTCTCCACAGAAGAGCCAGGTCTTTCGAGGGGAAAAGCAGGCGCTCATCGGCAGCGTCAGAAGAAGGATTTTTTTCATTTTCCATTAGTAGCCTCCGCTTGACTGCCTATATTATCAGGCAATATTTGTGCATTTTTTCCGTATGTACATCACTGAGCCTATCAATTATTCTAAGAGCAGTCAAGTCAGCTCTTATTGAAGGAGGTTCACATGTCGCCCCAAGCACTCGAACAAATCCTTGAAGGACGCCGCAGTCAACCGAGTCAACTCATCGAAGTTCTCCAGGATATTCAAAAAAGCGATGGTTACATATCCCCAGAGTCTATGAAAGCTGTGTCACAGGGTCTTGGTGTGCCTCTTATTGAGGTCTACCGCGTAGCTTCGTTTTACAAGGCTTTTCGGCTAAAGCCATCCGGTAAGAATGTTCTCACCATGTGCATGGGCACGGCTTGTCATGTCCGTGGCGCTCGATTTCTCCACGACCACACTACCGGCCAGCTCGGAGTTAAGCCAGGCGAGGTCACCTCTGACGGTCTCTTTTCCGTTGAGCATGTTAATTGCCTGGGGGCCTGTGCGCTGGGCCCCATTGTTGCAGAAAACGGCTCCTATCATCACCACATGACTCCTGCTAAGCTCCGCAAACTGATAGAGACGCTCAGCCGCCAGCAAACAGAGGAGAAACAAAGTGTCCAGACTCAATAGTTTCCGCGAACTGGAGCATTTGCGCGAGCAGCTTCGAGAGCAACGGCAAAGTATTGCTACTACGGTGATGGTGTGCGGCGGTACTGGCTGTAAGGCTTCGCGTTCCCAGGCTGTCGTTGACGCAGTCAGGGAAGAGTTAACACGGCAGGGGCTGGACATGAAGGTACGCCTGTGTGTCACCGGCTGCCACGGTTTTTGCGAGCAAGGCCCCGTCATCATCATTGAACCTGGCAACGTATTTTACTGTCATGTCTCACCCGATGATGTGTTTGAGATTGTTTACCAGACCGTAGCGAATGGGAAGGCTATCGAGCGATTGCTTTATACGGACCCGATTTCAGGGGTGACTGCTCGTACTATGGCTGAGGTTCCCTTTTACCGAGCGCAGGACCGACAGATACTCTCCCAGAACCTCAACATCGATCCCTGCTCAATAGAGGATTATATTCTGGCTGGTGGATATTCTGCTCTGAGCAAAGTGCTTCGCGGCATGACGCCGGAGGGTGTCATCAAAGAGATTGTCTCTTCAGGGTTGCGAGGGCGTGGCGGTGGTGGTTTTCCTACCGGGCGCAAGTGGACCGAGTGCTGGGAGGCACCGGGGGATGAGAAGTACGTGATCTGCAACGCGGATGAGGGTGACCCTGGAGCTTATATGGACCGGTGCGTGCTGGAAGGCAATCCTCATCTGGTCATGGAAGGCATGATGATTGGAGCCTGGGCGGTTGGCGCCAGGAAAGGATATATTTACGTCCGTAATGAGTATCCGCTTGCGGTCAAGCATTCCCGAATAGCGGTAGAGCAAGCCCGTAAAATCGGCCTCCTCGGCGATAATATACTAGGCTCGTCCTTTTCCTTCGACGTGGACATCGCCAGGGGCGGAGGCGCCTTTGTCTGCGGCGAATCAACTGCCCTTATGGCATCGGTGGAAGGCAAGGTTGGTGAGCCCAGGCCTAAAGATGTCCACACGGTGGTGGACGGTCTTTATCACAAACCCACTGTTCTCAACAATGTTGAAACCTGGGCCAATGTGCCGTCCATTATCATGAACGGTTCATCGTGGTTTGCCTCTAAAGGAACCAGTGGCAGCAAGGGCACCAAGATACTTGCGCTCACTGGCCATGTCAAGAATACAGGCCTGGTCGAAGTGGCTATGGGTACACCCATTCGCACCGTTGTCTATGACATCGGCGGAGGCGCTAATAATGGCAATCGAGTCAAGGCGGTACAGACCGGTGGACCATCGGGTGGGTGTTTACCGGTAGATATGTTCGACCTTGCGGTCGACTTTGACGTGCTTTACCAGGCTGGCTCCATGGTTGGCTCGGGCGGTATGGTGGTTATGGATGAGGCGACCTGCATGGTGGACGTAGCCAAATATTTCCTGAACTTCCTGCAGGACGAATCATGTGGCAAATGCTTACCCTGCCGGCTGGGGATCGACCGCATGCTTGAGATAATCACCGACATCACCGAAGGCCGCGGGAAGCCAGAGCAGCTTGACCTGCTGCAGGAGCTTGCCGATACGGTTGCTCAAACTGCCCTGTGTGGGCTGGGAAAGACGGCGCCCAACCCGGTGCTCTCTACCTTGCGTTACTTTCGACCGGAGTACGAAGCGCATATCAACCAAAAGAAATGCCCGGCCGGTGTCTGCAAGGCCCTGGTTACATATTCAATCGAGCCAGATAAGTGTAACGGATGCGGTGTCTGTCTGCGTGGATGCGTGTATGGGGCGATCAGCGGCAGTAAGAAGCAGGTGCATGTAATTGACGCCGAACTCTGCCAGAAATGCGGCATCTGCCGAAGTGAATGTAAATTTGATGCGGTTAAAGTTGCTTGAGAAAACGAGGTGTTGAAATGCTAAAACGTGTTGACGTTAACATAGACGGAGCTATCATCCATGCCAATAAAGGGGCTAGCGTGCTCGGCACCGCTATAGAATATGGCATCTGCATTCCCCACCTGTGTCATGTACCCTATCTATCCGACATCGGCGCCTGCCGTCTGTGCATTGTGGAGCATGTGGTCAATGGCCGTTCCAGTGTCACCACTTCCTGCACCTTGAAAGTGGAGGAGGGCATGGTGATTATGACTAATACGGATAGAATAAGGAAATTACGCCGAAACTTGGCGGAGCTGCTGGTAGCCCAGGCCCCCAACTCCCGTGCCATTCAGGACATTGCCCTGCGCTGCGGTGTCAAAGAAGTCCGCTATCCCTTTCGGAACGCAGATTGTGTTTTATGCGGACGCTGCGTGAGAGTTTGCGACGAGGTCTGGAAAGCCAGGGCGATTGGCTTCGTGGGACGGGGCAGGGACCGCCACGTGGACTATCCCTTCGGCGTCAAGCCTGAGTTCTGCAAGAAGTGCGAAAGCTGCATCCAGCTCTGTCCCATGACCATCACGCCGTGCAATGGCCCCATGAAACCCGGGGAGGAACGCCTCTGTGGAAACTGCGAATCCCAGCTAATAATCGCCGACGAGATGGTGGGCAGTTGCGTGTGGTGCAAACTTGGCGAAAGCTTCGCCTGCGGACGCTACGTCTAGAAAATGGCATCCATTCCACCTTCGCACAAAAGACTGTGCTAAAATCGAGGCACGCTAACGGAGGTGAAAGATGGGTTTCTGGAACTTGAAAGAACTAGCGCTGGACGAATTCCGCCCCGGCATCTGGAGCAAGGTGGAATCCGGCGCAAACTTAACTATGGCCTTCATGGAGATATCAGCCAACAAAGAAGGCGCTACCCACGACCACCCCTTTGACCAGTGCGGCATAGTTATCGAAGGCGAGATAGAGATGTCCATTGGCGAGG
>Ga0194125_10003625_pt1 | contig 24752 bp, 24 predicted proteins | sample TA2KigC250mmetaG_FD_148626 | JGI IMG/M metagenome (GOLD analysis project Ga0194125, IMG submission 148626) | Freshwater microbial communities from Lake Tanganyika, Tanzania - TA2015034 Kigoma Deep Cast 250m | ecosystem: Environmental > Aquatic > Freshwater > Lake | place: Tanzania: Lake... | reverse complement strand
TGGCAAGAGGGCTAAACGGCAAGATGGCAAGAGGGCTAAATATAGTTTCTTGCCTCCTTGCCGTCTTGCCGTCTTGCCTCCTTGCCGTTCTCATTCACAATTTCGGTTCTATTTACCAAAGTCAAGTCTTTCTAAAAGAAAAGTTTGGAAAGAAAAGTTTGGTTACCTCACCTTTTTAGCTCTAAACGTAATTTTAAATGCTGTTCCATGACTCCTATCAAGTTCGATGGTACCTTTTAGCTGATTTACTAAGGCAGTTACTAATTGCAAACCTAATGATTCTGGGTTTCGGAAATCCAAATTTTGTGAGAAACCAACACCGTTATCGCTGACAATCAAGGTAAACGCCACATTATTATCCTCCGTAGGAACACCCGTAAATGCGATACAAATCTTGCCTTCCCTGTCTCTTGGAAAAGCGTGTTTCAGGGAATTTGAAACAAGTTCATTGATTATCAAACCACAAGGAATGGCTGTATTAATGTTGAGTGAAACATCATCATCGACATTTATATTCAGGGTGATAACACCTAAATTATCGACAGACTGGAACAAATAGCCTGTCAGGTTTCGGATGTATTCATTAAAATCAATCCGTGATAAGTTTTCAGACTGATATAATAGTTCGTGGACAAGAGACATTGTCCTGATACGGCTCCGGCTTTCATTTAACGCTTCAAGAGTTTGTTTATCCTGGACATAGTTGGACTGAAGGCCGAGTAGGCTGGAAATAATTTGCAAATTGTTTTTGACCCGATGATGAATTTCCCTAAGAAGCACCTCTTTCTCTTGGAGCGATGCATTGATTTGCTCCTCTGCCCGCCGGAGTTCGGTAATGTCCTTAATCGTTGTAACAATAGTGGTAGGTTTTCCGTCTACATCTTTTATGAACGATACATTGGAGATAACAGGCATCTCTCGACCATCCTTTGCGATGAGAATATATGGTGTGCAAGGAAAAACTTTTCCTTTTAGAACAGCTCTAAGGGATGCTCTAATTTTTTCAAGGTTTTCTGATTTAATCAGTTTTTGCACAAGAACAGCAGCATCTTTGCCAACCAGTTCCTTCTTTTCATAACCCACCATTTTTTCAAACGCTGGGTTAACGGCGTTTACTTTCCCGTCCATGTTAACTAAAACCATCCCATCCTCCATAGCCTCAATGGCTGCTGTTTTTTCCTTTTCGGCTGCAATTGCTACCATTGCTTTGGCTTGAGCTTCCTCAACTTGCTTGAGTTCGGTAATATCTTCAAACATCAAGAGGAGTCCCATGACTATATCCTGGGAGCTGAACAGAGGTGACGCTATCAGATTGATATAGCTTGTTTCTGGGTTGCCCTCGTTAGAAATCCCACGTCTTACGACGGAGGCTTCTCTTGGATTAATTTCTAACGGGGTGAGCCGGACTTCGACTGAGAGCGAATCCTTAGTAATCAGGACATCTTGTAATTTGTCTATAAGCTCTTGAGCATATTGCCGCTTGAAAAAGACGCAAAATAGGTTCTGGACGTGCAATCCCAGAAAATCTTCGGCTCGCACTCCGAAAATGCGCTCCATGGCGGGGTTCATGCTGGCAATAACCAACTCGGAATTAATAGTCATCGTGCCTATGGGGATACTGTTGATAACGCTGATGTAGAAATTGCTTAGAAGTTCATGTTCTTTTTGCATAATTTTAGCATCTTTCTATTCAAGCACTTGACATTGAATTGTTGTGCTATCACTAATTTGAGAATCCGCATGGTGACTATATTTTCGCCTGCCTAAGTTTGCTTCGCTCAGTAGTTTGCTTCGTAAACCACCCGAAGGCAGACGGGTCTGATACGTGAAACGTGGTTCGTGATTAATCACTCCTCACGTTTCACGTATCATGCCAGCCACCACACCGTCCCCATACGCATCAAGTTAAGACCAAATCTGCAGGTATAATGCTGTTCCTCCCCCTTGACGGGGGAGGCCAGGTGGGGGTGAAAGCGGTGCTCTCGATTATGTTCACCCTCCCCTAACCCCTCCCGTCGAGGGAGGGGAATTGACAAAAGACGCTTAACTTGATGCGCATGGCCAGCCACCACACCGTCCCCCTCCCCCTTAATAAAGGGGGACAAAGGGGGGCAGGGGGGTTGTTTATGCTCATAAGCGGATGAATTTTCTCACGCATTTAGTGATAGCACACTTTTTCTGAGTTCCGAAAAAAGTGCAGAAGTATAGATTTACTAAATTCATGTTTAGAAAATCTAACATCTATATTTATAAAATTTAACATTTTTAGGGTTAGATTGTCAAGCAAAAAACGTATCTTTTGGAGAATTTTGGCAAGTTTTTTTGAAAAAATTCCCAAACCCTTATTATGACTTAAATATCATTTGCAACGAGCTCGGGAGGAATATATCCACAAGAATTAGTTTCTAGGCGAGACTACTGCTAAAGCCTTAGAGATTTTCTCGATAAGGTTCTCCGGGGTAAAAGGTTTGGTTAGGTAGTCGCTGGCACCAAAGACATTTACCCCAACAGTTGATCTATGGACTGCGACTTAGAGGTCAATATCACCACGGGAACCGCGCCAATTTTCCCCTGGCTCTTCAATTGTCTCAATACTTCCCAGCCATTCATTTCGGGCATCATGATGTCGAGGATGATGAGGTCGACCCGTTGTTTGGTCAAGATTTCTAAGCACTCGGCACCGTTTTTGGCAATAAGGGTCGAATATCCTTTCAGGTCCAGAATAAATTGGATAACATCTAGTATCTCTTTTTTGTCATCAACGATTAATATTTGCTGTGACATTCTGTTCACCACCTTTTACTTCATAAGGAATGTACACTGTCAAATAAATTATGACAGGTAGCCGAAGTCGCCAGACCGTAGGGAAAACCCGAATTTGGGCAAACTCGGCTACAATGTAATAGTCAAATAAAATTCGGTTGAATAAGGCTGTTGCAGAAAATAAAACCTTCCACTTTTTTATCCGCTAATTCACGCGAATATTCACGAAGAAAAAATATTCGCGTAAATTCGCGCCGATTAGCGGATAGAGTTTGAAATTGGAAGGGTTATTAAGTTGGAAACGCCTAATTGATAGCTCGGCTCAAAGTATGGTATAAATCATTTTTCGCGAAAATGCAACTGCTCAATAGACGAAAACCAAACGACAATCTATTCGGTTGTCACCTTTGCCAGCGCTTCCCGCAACTTACTAAGCGTGACCGGCTTACTAACGAGGCAGCCTATGCTCTCTGGTATCTCTTCAGAAACTTTCATTATGTCGCCAAAACCAGTCAGCATGATGACGGGGACTTTCGGCGTAAACTGTTTGATAAGTTCTGCCATCAGTATCCCGTTCATGTCAGGCATCGCTCTATCAGTTACCACCAAATCGAACTTGCCCTTATAAAACTTTTCCAGTCCTTCACGTCCGTTGGTCGCGGTCTCCAAGGTATGCCCTTCTTCGGTCAGATATGCTGTCAATACATCAAGCACCAGTTGTTCGTCGTCAACGAGAAGAATATGTAGCGAACGTATAGTCGCTTCTACTTTCTTTTCTTCACCTTCTGCCTGTTCTTCTGTCTGGATGGGCAAGCAGATGGTGAAGGTTGTTCCCTTGCCAGATTCGCTATCAACATTTATCATTCCTCCATGCCGTTGGATGATGCCCAAAACCAATGATAGCCCCAAGCCAGTCCCGCGCCCCGCCTTAGTGGAGAAGAACGGGTCAAAACAACGCCGGCGAACCTCTTCAGTCATACCGCTTCCAGTATCGCCTACCTCAAGAACAACATACTCGCCATTGAGATAGGTGCGAATAGTTATTGACCCGCCGTTTGGCATAGCGTCCACGGAGTTGAAAATCAAGTTGGTCAACATTTCCCGTAACTGCGATTCATTGCCACGGATACGAGGGACTTCCTGCAAATCACTTGAGATACGGACGGTAATGCCGGCTGCCAACGCTTGATTTTGCCACTTTGGCTGGGTTAGCTCAATGGTTCGCTGGACCAGTTGGTTAAGGTCGATAGGTATAAATACTTCGTTTTCTGCGCGGGTGCGGTAAAACTCGGACAAACGCTTGACTACCTCCGCGGCGTCATTTGCCGAAGTTCTTATCGCGCCAAGTAACGTCTTCACTTTTTCCTTGTCATCCAGAATTTGGGGGAACGTAAGCATTACATCAGAATAGCCCAATATTGGCACCAAGGCGTTGTTAACGTCGTGTGCAATGCCGCTTGCCATCTGTCCCAGTGCGCGCAAGCGTTCCTGTCGGATGATTTGTTGCTGTGTTGCGTTGAGTTCAGTCAGTGCCTCCGACAGGTGGCGGGTGCTCTTTAGCAGTTCTTCCTGTGCTAACTTTTGCTCGGTGATGTCGTGGTCGATTCCAACTACGCATTCCCTGGACCCTATCTTGAAGGGAGTAGCTGTATACTCTACATAATTCTCTTTCCCATCGGGGCGTATCCACGAAAAAATACCTTTATATGGTTGTCCCGTTAGCAGTTTCTCTATATTTACAGCTTCTTGTGGAGGAGTGTTATGACCCACTTGAATCTTTCGTGTGTCACTAATCTGTATCAGTTCCTCAAGCGAGTAGCCGGACATTTCGGCATATTGGGGATTGGATTCTACAAGTTTCCTGCCGCCATCTTTAAGTTCTTCATAGATGCTAATTCCCTCTTTTGCATTCTCGAAAATCAGCCGATACTTCTCTTCCGACATTTTTAATGCCTCCTCCGCCCGCTTACGTTCGGTGATGTCGCGCGCCACGGCGAGGATAGCCGGTTCCCTCTGATATTCAATACAGTGGGAATTGACCTCTACGGGAATAATCCTCCCATCCTTACAACGATGCACCAACTCCACTATAGTGGTTTCTCCAGCCCATATCCGCTTCTGGTTGTCCTTCATCACCAGGTGGTAGTCCGGATGGACAATATCAGCAGGGGTTAAGCGTAAAAATTCTTCGCGGCTGTAACCCAATCGCTGAAGTGTAGCTTCGTTGCAGTCCAGGAACTTACCTGGTGAATTATAGATGGCCACTGCGTCGCTGATGCTCTCAAATAGCTGCCTATAGCGTTGCTCTGATTCTCTGAGTGTTTCCTCTGCCTGTTTGCGTTCGGTGATGTCACGAGTAACAACAACAACATGAGTAACCGTTCCACTTTCGTTATAATAAGGATAATAGGATACATCGAAATAGTTTAGCTCAGAGCCAAATTTAAACTGTGTTTGATAATGCACATTATCTCCTGCAAAACACTTATCTATACACCCTTTTATGGTTGTGTTAAATATTTCTTCTCCCCAAATATCTGCCACAGTCTTTCCAATAATTTCTCCCCGTGCTTTATTATGAGCTTTGTAGTATGGCTCATTGACAACTTCATAAGTATAATTTCGGTTGATAAGAGTCATTAGTTCCCTGGTAGTATTTGTTATGAATGTGTATTTCTTATATATCTCTTCTGCATCCCTGTACTTTTTTTCTAATGCTTCCAATTCAGCATTTCGCCGGCGCAGTTCCGCTAATTCACTTATAAGCTGTTCTTTTGTCTTATCCTCATCTTTCATTTGGAACCCTTTTCTCAGTTGAAATTAACCCTTGATTGCTTAACGGAAATAGTAGCATATTTTGGGAATGAAGTCAATCAAATTCATAAATTACAAATTCCCAATCAAATTTTGCCAAACAATTTATTTTACAGTGCACTACTGCGCTGTAAATTATGATATTTTTGAGAGATGTAACGCAAACGGTTCACTTCGTTCACCGACGCCTTTCTCCGAAAGGTCGGAGACCTTCGGCTTACGGTTAGTTTGCGATTCTGCTGGCACAATCTAACAGCTCGTGCTATAGCGGTGCCAAGGAAGATAAAAACTTCCTTATTAGTGACGAAAACGAATTCAAAATCCAATTCCCGTCGCAACTGAAGTTGTTTCGCTACTATGCACTGTATCACTGTCTTTCAGCCTTTCCATTGTTTCTATCGAAGAAATTAACACGCGTAGAGCAATATAAATCAAGTCTACATTAGCGACAGAAATGGTTATGTCACCTGTGATGGTGACACCTTTGTCAAGCACTCTGTCTAAAACTTCTAATAATGTAACTTTCTCTTTTGAGATTATAGCATCTTTAGGCATTTGGTATTCTCCTTAATTCGACAATGTCATATTTTATTGTATAGACATTCAGATTATGTTTTAGAAAATGAATAGCGTGATAAAGGGCGAAAGGTAAGTTTTATGCTACAATATTAACATAAAAAAAGTTTGGAGGAAAAAGTTGACAACAAGAAATAAGAGGAATGGAAAGTTTGCTCAAAGGAAACACTAAGGAACAGTGTAAAAGAACCATAGGGGACGTAAACCACAGGGAACGAACCATTAACATGACATTAGTTCAAGAGTCTCGGTTATCGGGACGCTAAACTTTTTACAAAGTTGTATGGCGGCCACGGGCCGCTGACCACCAATTCATATCCGAAGGGATGTTGTTCTTCTTGAATTTTTGCCAATTCATTGTTAAACGCTTCCAACTCTGATGGCTTTATCAGGTATGCGGCGTTGAGTATCATCGGTTCTTCTTTGCCTGTAGCTTTGGGATTAAGTACTTCATTCTGTCGGGACTCGACGGCGCATTTGGCCAGACGGTCATAGGTTTCCTGGGACATATCGTGCATTAGTTGTCGCAGTTCCTTTTCCATAACCATATCTCTTTTTCGTTTAGCGAAATAGGCTACACCTGGAGATTTTGATTTTATCTCTTCATTAGACTGTTGCCTACTCTTCTCTTCTGCCAACCGGTCAACATCGCCATATAACTTAACGCCCCATTCTGATTTACCTGCAAAGTAGTCTAAAGACTCTCGGAGTTCATTTTTATGCTCTTCTAAAAAGCGAATTATACTCTCCTCAGAAGTATAAAGCGTACAAAATTTCATTGGAATAACGGTGTTTTTGGTCATTACGCTTCTGATTACCAATTCGTGATATCTGCTTTTCGCTTCAAACCAGGATAGGTCACCACTTCCTGCTTTCTTCGTAATTTCCACCTCATTGAATTCAGAAAGCGGTACTTGACTCACGATTGCGCTTAATCCCTGATTACTTAACGAAAAAACAGGTCCGTTTTCGGACTCTGCAAGGCGGAGATTTTGACCGTCAATTCCTTGGATATCAATTTCTTCACCAATATCACCATCTATTTCATTTGTAACACAATAAACGTAAAGTCCGTCTCCGCGGAATTCGGAATTCGGAAGTTGGATTTCGGAAGTAACAAGAGATTGTCCCACTTTCTCACTTTCTCGCGTTTGCACTTTTGCTTGTTGTAATAATTTTTCGTTGCGCGCAATACGCGATTTGATTTGCTCAATTTCTTTCAACGTTTCTTCAATCTCTGGGGAATTCGGAATTTTTTTCTCTTTAACAGATATAGCTGCTTCTACATGGTTTACGACAGTGTTCGCAAGGCTCACCAACGACTTCGTCTTTTGGCTTGCTTTGTGCCGCGCCATGTCCTCAGAGGGTACATTGACGTCCGAGAGTGGCTGTTTTTCTTTTAGTAAAAAAGGTTGATGGAAACTTTCAACCTTTTTTCTAACAATCTCGGCAATTGCAGTTTTCAATTCTGTTTTGACCATTTCAAACGCTTCTGCTTTTGCTTCTTCCAAGAGCTTTTCTATTTCAGATTCCGAGATGATAAAATATTCTTCCATATTATATACCCTATAAAACCAACACCGTGTCTTTAACGTTTGGTAGCCGAACTCACCAGAGTTCGGGATTCAAGTCATTTGCTCCCGAATTCTTGCGCATTCGGCTACGGTGTCATGGCTGCTCAATAGAGAAATGCCATTCTACTAAGTGATTGACCTGAATATCATCGGGCAATTTTTTTTCTACCTCGTGCATTACTCCAATAAACAAAATTCCGACCTCGCCATCTTTGAGGGTACTATCTATGCGCGCAGCGATAAAATCATCACGTTTTTGAAGCAAAACTCGGCTTTTTTCCCGATACTCTTCCAGGGCGCGTTTAATTTCTGCTTCTGTTTTGCCAAACTTTTTTACTAAAAAGTTTGGTTGGGAAATGGCTTTGATATAATTGTATTCTTCGAGTAGAAGGGCGGCGTCTTCAGTTCCTTCAAGCGTTGCACCCTTTTCTACCAGAAGTACAACAAGTTGGTGATTTTTACTACCCCGCGACGCCAAATCTCGCACAATATCCAATTCGTGACCGCAAACGGGCAAGCCATCCTGGTAGATACGAACTTGTCCGTAATTGAGTCGGTGGTCTACTGAAGGTAAACTATTGAGTGGAGTGAACATATTTAAAATTTGCTGGGTTATTTCAGTCCAGAGGTCATCTACCTTTTGTCGATGTCTATTCCAACGTTGTTGTGAAGGAAATTGTGAGCGAAGCGATTCTTTTAACGAGCCCATGTCAGCTTCTGTGTGCATTATGGGCACACACAATAATTTTCTCATGATAACTCCTGTGATTGATGATTGATGATTGTTGATTGTTGATTGTATAGTTCAATCATCAATCGACAATCCTGATTAGTTTCACGCTTCACGTTTCACGTTTCACGTTTCAAAATCTCCATTGCTTTTACAAAATGGTCCATGCGGATTTTAATTGATGAATAATCTGGTTTTCCGTTACTAAGATTATCCTTGTTCTGTAGAAACTCTCGAATTGCCAGCATTGCCGCTCTACGGCAAATTAATTCAATATCCGAGCCGACGCGGCCATCAGTTTCCTTTACAAGTCTATCCAGGTCAATGTCATCTGCTATCGGTTTATTTTTCGTATGCACTTCAAAAATTGCTCGTCGTGCGGCCTCATCGGGAACGGGCAACTCAAGGAGTAAATCAAAACGCCCTGGTCGCAGTAGGGCTTTGTCAATCATATCCAGGCGGTTGGTGGCGGCTAATACCACCACTCCCCGCATATCCTCTATCCCATCCATTTCAGTCAGAAGTTGGCTGACGACGCGTTCGGACACATGAGAATCGCCGGCGCCACCACTACGAGAAGGCGCCATTGCATCCAGTTCGTCCAGGAAGAGTATACAGGGTGCAGCCTGGCGGGCTTTTTTGAATACTTCGCGAACCCCTTGCTCGCTCTCGCCCACCCATTTCGTTATCAACTCAGGGCCCTTAATCGAAATGAAATTCGCTTCGCTTTCCGTCGCTACAGCTTTTGCCAGCATTGTCTTTCCGGTTCCAGGCGCGCCGTGTAGCAAAATTCCCCTTGGAGGGGTAATGTTTGTATGCTCAAAGGCATCACTATATTTTAGCGGCCATTCTACCGCTTCTTGAAGCTCCTGTTTAATTGATTCCAGACCGCCGATGTCATTCCATTTCACATCTGGAATTTCTGTAAATACTTCCCGGGTCGTAGATGGTTCGATTTCCGCAAAAGCTCTCATGAAATTATCCATCGTCACTTGCAATTCAAGCAATGCTTCGTAAGGTATAGACGCCAGGCTAAAATCTATGTTAGGGATTATGCGGCGTAACGCTACCATAGCCGCTTCTCGGCATAGAGCTTCGAGGTCAGCGCCGACATATCCATGTGTGATTTCGGCGAGACGTCCCAGATTAACATCATCACTCAGAGGCATACCGCGCGTGTGAATTTCAAGAATCTCTAAGCGCCCGAATTTATCGGGGATGCCGATTGCAATCTCACGGTCAAATCGTCCGGGTCTACGTAAAGCCGGGTCAAGGGCATTTGGAATGTTGGTGGCGGCTATTACAATTAGTTGCCCGCGGTCCTTCAATCCATCCATCAAAGCCAACAGTTGTGCTACTACACGCTTTTCTACGTCGCCGATGACCTTTTCGCGTTTGGGAGCAATGGAATCAATTTCGTCAATGAAAACAATAGCCGGCGCGTTCTTCGCAGCCTGGTCAAAGATTTGCCTTAGTTTTGCTTCCGATTCTCCGTAAAATTTATGAATCACTTCCGGCCCGCTGACTGATAGGAAATAGGCATCTGTTTCGTTCGCGACTGCTCTGGCGATAAGCGTCTTACCACAACCGGGAGGGCCAAGCAACAACACACCTTTCGGGGCATCTATGCCAAGTCGGTCAAAAATTTGTGGATATCTCAGGGGCAGTTCTATCATTTCTCGCACTCGCTGAATTTCTTTGTGCAAACCGCCAATGTCCTCATAAGTAACTTTGCCGCTTCGCGCCGGAGCGCCTTCGCCTTTAGCGTCTTCCTCTTTAATCCGAATCAATGTCCTCGAAGATATAATGACTGCCCCATCAGGGATAGTAGAATCAACTTTGAAATCCTGAATTTTAGAACCGAATAAAGTCGCGCGTACTCTATCGCCCGCCATGATGGGCATGCCTTCCATCAAACGTCCAATATATCGACTATGTTCTTCTTCAGGACGCGCGCCAAGAAGCGTCATTGAGCTTAAAACAATTTTGTTTGCCGGGTGAGCGTCTATTTTCCGAATCTGCACTTTATCATCTATTCCCGTCTGAGCGTTATCGCGAATGATGCCATCAATTTGAATAATATTTTTGCCACGGTCATCCTGATATGTCGGCAATACCTTGGCAACAGTGCTTTTCTTACCTGTAATTTCTATAATTTCACCTAATCCTACACCAAGACGCTTCATATCTTCTGGGTCGAGCCGGGCTATACCGCGACCGACATCTTTGGGAAGCGCCTCAGATACTCGTAGTGTAAGTGATGGTATAGAATCAGAACTCTCATTTTTGTGAATGTCTTTTTCTTCTGTAAGCATTCCTTCTTTACCTCCAACAATTGTTCATCTCGGTCAACATGGAAAGTAACTATAGAATAGACTTAATCATCACCTTTCATCAAAGACTTGAACCACCAGAGCATAATGCGATTGGTTATCTTAGAAGGGGCGATTAGAAATTTGATTTTAACACTTGTTAAGACGTTGATTTTAGACTTTTTCACCTTTTGCCTTTCTCTTTTCTCTTTTTTCTTCATTTCGAAATTTGCGAGAAGAAACCGCACACGAGAGATTAAAACACTCTCGCGGTAAGGCTTGGTGATAAAGTTGTCTGCGCCTAAGCCTAAACCTTTGAGCCTATCCTCACGGTCAGAAAGCTTGGTCAAAAGAATAATCGGAATGTCGGCAAGGTTCTCATTTTCCTTCATCTGCCGACACAGTTCATAGCCATCCATATCTGGCATGATGATGTCGCTGATAACCAGCGTCGGCTTATGCCCATTCATGTATGCGAGGGCTTCTTTGCCATTGTTAGCAACTGAAACCCGATAGTTGTACTTTTCAAGGATACGTTGCAGTTGTAAAGCTTGTGTCGGGCTGTCTTCGACAATCAAAATTTCAATAGGCTCATTTATAACTCTTTCCTCCAATTTCATAATCTACTTTTTACCAAACGCTTCCAGCGCCATTTTGAGGCGCTCAAGTTCTTTTTCCAGGACCGCGTATGCTTCCTCGACCTGAGCTAAGTCCCCATTGCGCCCTATCATTTCCAGTTTAAATGCTGCTTCGAAAGCGGGCTTAGCAACGAAGATACCAACCGAGCCTTTGATAGTGTGGGCGGCGCGCATGAGAGTTTGGCTGTCACCCTGTGCGATAGATGTTCGAACCTGGGACAGCAGCTCTGGATACTCTTTGAAAAACGCTTCCACTAATTCCATCAGAAGTTCCGCATCACCATCAACGCGGTCAAGAGCGGCAGTTTGGTCAAATATTTCATCAGCTTGTTGCGCCGCTGACTTTTCTGTCGTTGCTTTGGCGGGAGCACCAACCAGACTCTCAATAGCATCGAAAAGTTCCTGCGCTTTAATCGGCTTGGAAACGTAGTTATCCATACCTGCCTCTAAACAACGTTCTCTATCGCCCTTCATAGCATGGGCAGTCATGGCGGCAATTGGTATATGTACACCTGTTGTCTTCTCTTTCTCACGAATGACAGCAGTCGCCTCAAAGCCATCCATCTCAGGCATCTGCACATCCATCAACACTATGTCAAACGCTTCTTTCTCAAGCGCAGCAAGCGCTTCTTGGCCATTTTTAGCGACCGCAACCGTATGTCCACGCTTCTGGAGCATTCGGACCACCATCTTTTGGTTGACGGTGTCGTCTTCAGCTAAAAGAATGTGGAGGCTCCGTTCGCTTTTGTCTAACGAAGGACGAGCAATTTGTTGCGATAGGTCTTCATCTTGCGGCGGAACACCTATAGTTGTCATGATAGCGTCCTGGATGATGCCATCGATGAAGTTCGTGACACCGGGCAACGGTATTTTCCGATAGACTCTAATTATCCAAAGTTAGAATCTCCAATTTAACTTTGGAGGTGCCGGAAGCAATCATATTAATACGGCGCGCTGCTTCCTTAGAAAGGTCAATAATTCTATTTTTAACAAACGGCCCCCTGTCATTGATACGCACTATCACAGTCTTTCCGTTTTTCAAATTAGTCACACGCGCTAAAGTGTTGAACGGCAAGTATTGGTGGGCGGCGGTAAGTTCATTCAGGTCACAGATTTCGCCGTTTGCGGTCACTTTGCCGTGGTGTTTGACGCCATACCAGGAAGCAATTCCTTTCTCTTCAAAAACTACCTTGACTTCTGCTTCAACTACTTCTTTCTCCAACATCTCTAATTGCCTGATAGCTTTCCTATTTTTTTTGCTGTACGCTTTTCTGTCATTAAGCCACGCGATTACCTCGCCATAATAAGATTTATCTATCCCATTAGCCTTACCTTTACTCTCTATAGCCCCGTAAAGACTAGAGGATACTAAACAACTGGCAAAGCTAAAAAGTGCAACCAGGCATAAAGTTAAAATAGCGGGAGGTCCATGATTCGTATACATAAGATTCACCTACCTTTCGTAATAACAGAGCAAGGCAAAGGCAGAACAAAGGTTGCTTAGTCAATTGATAAAACATGTTGTTTCTTTTCAAACGCCTCGGACTAAAGTTCAAGGCTAAAAAGCTAAAGTCCACTAAAAGTGGACTAGCCGCGCCGGTGCAGTCGTCTTTTTAGACGACTTAAGCTACTTAGCACCGCTTCTCCCGATGCTTCCGATTCTCGAAACAGGTCGGGACAGGTCGGTATCTTCGACCTGTGAATTGATTCACAGGCTTAAACTGATGCGCATGGGTCCATCTAACTTTCCAACCCATGTGTATCAACTTAAGGTCGAATAACGTAGGTAGATAACTCAAAAAAGCCGAGGCTAAAGCCATCGGGCTTAGAGAACGAAGTCCTACGGGCTATATAAGTCCAGCCTCTACGAGGCTTGGCTCTTGTAGCACGGGGATTTATCCTCGTGCGTTGTCATTATCCATCCGTTTATGCTTAAGTTGATATGTATGGTCCATCCAACCTTCCAACCCCTACGCCTTTTCCAGCTTAATTTCAAGAATACCATTTTGATACGATTTGACCATTGTTTCTTCCTTTACCTGGCTGGATAATAGCAATTCTTTGCTATATTTGCGCTTGTCATTTTCGGCTGAAATAGTGAGAATATCCCCTTTCACTTCTACTTTAACTTTGTCCTCATGGATACCAGGTAGTTCAGCGATAACTTGAATCGTACCTTCTTCTTCAAAAACATCGACAAGTGGTTCACGGACTTCCTCAACCACAGGGCCTTCCGGCGTCCGTTTGATGTTCCCAAATGGTTCCACCGTGAAGGTTCTCTCCGCTTCACCTCTGCCGAGACCACCGAAACGCACTGATACACCATAAACGCCAGAAAGATCTTTCAATGGCCCTGTTCCTTTGAACTCTTTGACTTGCTCAAATATTTTACCTTCCGCTTCTGAGAGCCTACTTTTCATCTCCGATATCCTGCTTTGCGCTTCTGAGATTTCCTGGCCCTTATCTGCTAAATTTTGTGCTAATTCAAGTAGGTTCCCTAACCCTTTGAATAGGCCACCTAAACCCAAATCAATATTTATCTTACCTTCCTCTTTCTTTTCATCTGCCATTGTTAGTTCTCCTTTTTAGTGTTAAAATTAAATCTATTGCTTCAGTTATGTTCGCTTTACTGCATAAAATGCCGACAGGCATAAAAATGCTAAGAGGGTTGAAAGCTAAATTTCCAATAAGATTGCTTACATCTACCACTTTAGATTCTTCTAAAATTGATTTTATCAAATTTAGTGAAGATAGAGCTTTCCCACATGGTTGGTTGTGTCCTTTCTCCCAGCGATTAACTGTAGCAAAGGACACACCAAGTATGGTCGCAAATTTTTCTTGAGATAGATTTAATTGTTGTCTTAAAATTTTTATTTCATTAGGATTCATGATAATAGTTATAACATTGTTATAACATTTAATCCCAAAAAATTTTTGCTCTTGCCGACCAAAATCAAGATATATCTCTTCCAGGAAATTTGGTTCTACTTTACTGGCATAACCTTATGCTACAGCTTTAGTCAGCGAAATCAATTTCTCATTCAATTGCTGGTTTTCTTCTTCCAATTTTTTGACCTTAGATGATAAATATGGGTCACTTTCCCACCAATCTATTCCCATCTCTTTAGCTCTTTCCACAGATGCAACCATGAGGCGTATCTTGATATTCAAGAGGTCTATATCCGCAATCTGAATTCTAATATCCCCCGCGATTACGATTCCCTTATCAAGAATCCTTTCAAGGATATCCGCCAGACTGGTTGATTGAACTGAGTGTGTGATATTATCTTGCATAGTATCTACTCCTTAGACCTCACGCAACTTTCTTTTGTCGCATGTGGAAGCCGAGTTTTTCACAAAAACTCGGCTTCTATTTAGTGGTCCATCACATATTTATACAACGAAAGTGCCGAATTCGTTGCGCCTTCTTTTTGGTATGCCTCCGCAATCCTCAATAGCCCCTCTTTTGATTCTGCCTCCTCTGAGGTTTCAGGGGCCATTTCAATCAAATCCTTGTATGTTGCGGTCGCCTGATATATGTCTCCCTTTTTCTCCCAATTTATCGCCATACCGAGTATAGCTCTTCGGGCGGCATCCTCCGCGTTCACCTTTGATATTTCTACCGCCGCAGAAGGTTCAAGTGCCGCTTCTGCATCCTTATTTTCTGTCTCCGTAATGGTAAAATGTTCTTTCATTTTTTCTCCTCCAAAGAAACCCGTTTTCTTCGAGAAAACGGGTTTTTAATGGCTATGCGCCCTGTTCCAGCGCCTCTAACCTATCCAAAATCTCTGTTTCCCGTTCTTCATATTCTTCCTCTGAAATTTCGCCCATTTCCAATCGCATTTGCAATTCCAGAAGCTTTTTTTGCAATAATTCTTTACTGTTAAGTTCTTGGTCGACAATTTTGTAGATTTCTTTGAAAACCCCTGTGAATCCCTTAAATGGCATCAACAAGATGTCGTCGATTAGTAAAGCCATAGTGAATCCCCCTTATATCAATGTAGCCTAAAATTCTATCCTGGCAGCTAATTGCCACCTTGCCCTCTTGCCCCCTTGCCATTTCGTTATTCAAGCCCAAGTTCCGAAATATTTATCACGATATCAACAAAGTTGTGAGGCGCAACAGGCCCGACGTATTTAATGATTAATCTATGTTCTTGTTCCTTGTCCAATGCCTCTACCTGTTGGTCAAAATCTGCCTCTTGAGATTCATCAACGAGGAAAGATGCATTAAGAATCATTCGATCCAAAAGCACTCGATTTTCCCGGTAATCAACACAGTATGGTTGAAGACGTCGTAGGACTTCACCAGCTTCTTCTTCCCTTTTTCGTGTCATAGCCGCCTCAACCATTTCTCCTACTCGTGCTCGTTGCCAGTGAGTTTGGTCGGGAGGCAGAGAACTTTTCATAATCTCATCCCTAATCGTTCGAATCTCCTCATTTTCACTTAAAATCTCCTCAAAGATTACCTCTTCCCTCCAGATAACTTTCACACCCAATTCAACCTTCCTTTTCATTTCTGCTAAAGTTTTCTTGAATTCCAGATACCGTTTCTCTAACAGCACCTGAATCAATTGTTCATCTTTAGCTACCGTGCCAAATCTGACAGGAAGGACAGTGTAATATTCCATCACTTTTTCTACAACATGTTCGTGCGTTATACTATTTTCGCGGCTGACGCGGTATTTCTTGATGGGGGCTGTACTGACGACGGCTGCTATGTCTTTGTAATTGACGGTGGTTACTTGGGGTTTATCCTCACCTATTCCAAGCAAGCCGAAGTTAACCTTCTTATCAGCATCTATTATACAGTATATATATTTACCAAATTCCATCATTGTCGTCTCCTTGCTCTCTATCTCCAAGTTGAAATTTTGAGACATAGGTGAAACGTGATGCATGATGCGTGAAACGTGAAACGTGAGGCGTGATTAATCTTCACGCTTCACGTTTCACGTTTCACGTTTCACATTTCACGATGGTATCAACGGCATTATTCACGAATATAGTGTTTTCTATCTGCCCCTTCCTAAAAGAGTATCTGTAATTTTCACAATAGATTTCTAATATCTCATAAGCCTCCGCAATCTTCTTGAACCTTTCCCCGTCTTCGCCGGGATATCCCACTTGAGCCTCTACCGCTTTTTCGACGGACGTCTCAACTTGTTGAGGGAAAAGCCCCGAACAAGTTCGGGCTTCCGACTTTCCGAAAACTCTCAAAGGGGGCTGGGGGGATTTGTCTGGATGATACTTAGCCGCTAACTTTCGATAGGCAGCTTTGATTTCTGACATGCTGGCTTCCTCGCCAAGTCCCAAAGTTATTCTGGCTCTATCAATCAATTCAAACTTAGGCATTGTAAGCTCAATGCCGACGAAACTATAAGGAGGCATGGGGCCGATGTACTTAAATGGGAACTCCTCTTCGTATTTATCGCTAATCTCATTCACTTTAGCGTCGAATTCCGCTTCTCTCTGCTTCTCTACAAGGAAAGCCCAATTCATTATCATATCCTCTGCTAAGAGCTTATTGGACGTGAAATCTACCGCGTAAGGAAGCAGATAATTCTGGATATCTGTTATGACATCATCATGCTTTTGGGAGATTACGTCATGAATTTTTTTCCCGATAGTTATTCGCGCATGAATATCATTGTTTCCTGAAGTTGCGAACTGTGCCATAAGCTCCTGGATTTCGGCATTGTTGGCAACTATTTCTGGGAGCGCGGTTTCTTCATCCCAAAAAACCTGGACGGCTAACTCTACCCTGTCCCTGAATTTATTGAAAGCCGATTTGAATTGGATACATACCCTATCCAACATCTCCAAAACCTCATTTTTATCTTCAGCGGCGGTGCCAAATTTCATCGGGATAACGGGGTACTTCTGCATGATAAACTCAATAACCTGCTGGTGCCTGGCAAGATACTGTTTGAGAGTTTCTTCACCCTCTTCGTCAAATTGATTAACATCAGTTTTGCTGACGACAGCGGCAATCCCATCAAAACTAACGGTAGTTACTTCTTCCAAATCGATTCCAATGGCTCCGAAGGAAATTTCCTCCCCGTGCCTTCGCTTTTGGCCCCATTTAGATTCATTTGGTTCAATAACACAGTAGATATATAATCTATCTGCTCTCATCTTTCATCCTTCCAATTTTCCTGACATCCTAATATGAGTAATGAGTGATGAGTGATAAGTGATAAATACTCATCACTCATTATTTTAATATTCAAGTTTTATCGTCTGCCAGTCTTTCTTGTCATATTCCTGTTCTTTGTCAGTCCCTTCGTTTAGCTTACAGGCAATTTCTGACCTACTCTCGGCTCCCCTGGTTTTCCGTCTCATCTCATTGAGAACTGCTATATCCACTTCCGAGCCCACTAATTCTAATATCAGGCGCTTAATTTCCTCCACGCGGCTCGACCTCTTTTCAATACCCCTCTGGTTCCTTTCAATCTGTTGAGTCAAAATCTCAATCTCATGTCCCAGCTTACGTTTTTCTACATCTAACGTAAACACATCTAAAAATGTAGAACGGTGTGAATAGGGCATTGATGGATGATCCATACTTCTTTTACCTTTGAGATCTTGCATTCCACGAGGCCCATGGATATCCTGCATTCCACGTCGCATTTTGATACCTCCCCATCGATTTTTACTAAGAATCATTGCTTCTTAGGCCTCCACTTTTCCTGCGGCGTCAGTTGAATTTTATTCCTTGGAAGCAACCTAAGTTCAGCATGTTGACCTGGGTTTATATTGAGCGCTTTGACGACATTCTTAGGAATCGTTATTTGTCCATTTTCGTCTACCTTCAAAAGAGCACGTATTAAACTCATTATATTCACTCCTTTTGAAATTTTTTCGCCAGAAACCCGTTTTCAAGGAATAAAAAAATTCCTTAGTGTTTCTTTTGATTAAATTTTTCTTTTTAAAAGAAAAGTTTGGTCGGAGAAAACGGGTTTCTTAATTATTCACCAGCAGCCCCCGCCTTCTCCAGGGGATAACTTAATATTTTCCCACCTACCTGTGCTGTACCTTGTGCGGCAGGCAGGTCAACCTGGCAATAGTGGTCTACCAATTCAAGGATAGTATCTTTTGCGCTTGTATCTTTAGCGCGTCTGCCTATCCGAGATGTTTCAGATGACAGAACATCAGTGCATGTCTGCCGAAAGATTCCATCCTTCGCGTCGATTGCGGCATTTCGAACTTTGATTATTTTCGCTATCATAATGCATGCCCGGATGGTAGGAGCAAAATCATATAGGTATTCTCGTTCTCGGAATCCTCTGACGATACTTACAACTCGCCTTGCCTCTTCCTCTGATAGTCCAGACTTGGAAACAGTGATGGCGAGTTCTGTCTCTTCATCAAAGTGGTCAAGGTCGAGAGTTACCATTCTATCCCGCAAGGCATCCTGACTTTTATGCACGCCTGCATACTCTTCAGGATTGCTGGTGAAAATCGCCGTAAAGTTTGGGTCAACCTTCATATAAATCTCTCCGCCTCTGGCAGCCGGTAAAGACATCATTTGCTCTTGTAGGATAGCCAAAAGGATGTTGTTTGCTTCTGGTCTTGAGCGCGTAAATTCATCATAGACTAAGGTGAAGCCATATTTACATGCGACGGTTAATCTATCATCTATCCAGTTTTTGGTCATGTTCTCTTCTGTTTTCAGCACAGAGTGAATAAAGTTATCAACTACCTTTCGTTTGCTGTAGCCGCGTTCCCCGCCAATCAGATCGGAGGTTGTGAATTCCTCATCGCCATGTATCAATACCATTGGACGACCTATTCGGTTGGCGACGTGCATTGCCATAGTCGTTTTGCCAGTGCCAGAGGGACCTCGAAAGTGTACGGGAAAACCCGCCCTAATGATAGCCAATGCTCTTTCTGTAATATCCTTGACATAAGGTGTTTCTACAAATCCTTTCTCTGAACGCGGTTCTATTAACGTTGTGATTTCTTTCATTTTTATCTCTCCTTCCAAATTCCTCCCCCTTGACGGGGGAGGCCAGGTGGGGGTGAAATCAGACCTCACCCATGCACATCAATTTAAGGTCAATCTCGCAGTCCCCCTCCTTCCTCCCCCTTGATGGGGGAGGTTAGGTGGGGGTGAAAGCAGTGAACCTGCCTTATTTCACCCTCCCCTAACCCCTCCCGTCAAGGGAGGGGAATTATGGAAAACTCGCTTAACTTGATGCGTATGGGGTGAAATCAGACCTCACCACTCTTCACCCTCCCCTAACCCCTCCCGTCAAGGTAGGGGAAATGGGAGGATGCTTAACTTGATGCGTATGAGACATGTTGCCGACATGCCCCTACTCTTCGTTGTCAGGAACAACGCCGCTGCCATGGCAGACGATGCATGGCAAATTGCTGCCGTGAATAGATGCTCCACTGCCATGACACTTTGGACATACAACTACCGGTTCTTTGACCGTCTGCACCCCTTTGCCCATGCAAACGGTGCAGGTCAAGCGAGTGTGAGGATGCACACCAGTGCCATCACAGAACGCACATTTCCTGATAGGTTCTTCTAATTGCACAACCTTCCTGCCGCCGCATACGGGGCAGAGAGAGAAAGGAGATAATAGGTCAAAAGGGTCTATCCCCTCTCCCTCGCAGAAAGCGCACTCAATTCCCACTATTCCACCCCTTTCATCCCCCCGTTGACGGGGGGAAAGAGGGGGGTGATATTCTACCTTTATGCTCATTTCGTTGTTAAGCATCCCTTCGCTACGCTCAAGGGCAAGCTTTAGGTGATGGCTCATAAGAATTCTCCTATTCCGGTGTTTCTTGTTCCGATTCTTCAGCGGGCGCTTCTTCGACGGCTGGAACGCCACTTCTTTTGCTCTGTAATATTGTGGCAAGTTCTTGCCACTCCTGCGCCATTCCTTCGCGTTCAGCCCTCATCTCAGCTATCACTTGGTCGACGGCTGCAATTCTATCAGATTTATCCTGCGCCAAGCTAGCTCTCAATGCTTCACTCATCCTCTTATGTGCAGCATCCATATCCGCCAGCGATTGGTTGACGGCTGCGAATCTATCAGATTTATCCTGCGCTAAGTTGGCTCTCAATGCTTCACTCATCCTCTTATGTGCAGCATCCATATCCGCCAGCGATTGGTTGACGGCTGCGATTCTTTCGGATTTATCCTCCGCCAGGTTAGCTTTCATGGCTTCAGTCATCGCCTTGTGTGCGGCATCCATATCCGCCACCAATTGTTTGACGGCTGTGGTTCTTTCGGATTTATCCTCCGCCAGGTTAGCTTTCATGGCTTCAGTCATCGCCTTGTGTGCGGCATCCATATCCGTTATCAATTGTTTAACGGCTACGATTCTTTCGGATTTATCCTCCGCCAGGTTGGCTTTCATGGCTTCAGTCATCGCCTTGTGTGCAGCCTTCATATCCGCCACCAATTGTTTGACGGCTGTGGTTCTTTCGGATTTATCCTTCGCCAGGTTGGCTTTCAAGGCTTCAGTCATCGCCTTGTGTGCGGCATCCATATCCACCAGCGATTGGTTGACGGCTGCGAATCTATCAGATTTATCCCGCGTTAAGCTAGATCTCAACGCCTCACTCATTCCTTTATGTGCGGCTTTCATATTCTCCAGCGATTGGTTGACGGCTGCGAATCTATCAGCCTTATCCTTTGTCAAATCGGCTTTCATAGTTTTACTCATCTCTTGCCTTTCAGCAGCAAAGTTGCTCAAGGTCTTTGCTGTCCCACTGACTAATTCGGCAACTGACGTTACTCTCGCATCATAAGATTTGAGAATATCCTCGCAAAGTGCTTGCATTGCATCTATACCATTCATTATGATTTCCTCCTTCAATTCAGGTTATATATTTTATTTTGACTTTGTCAGATTTCATCATAGCCTAAAATTCTATCTTGGCTGTCATAAAATACTGGTGGGGACAAATCCGCCGCCACTACGGAAAATTAGGCTACAAACCCATTATCCATGTCCATGAACAAACGAATTGGATAAAATATTCCTCCTGCATGTTCTATCACGCTGGACTTGTTTGCTGCATGCAGCGAAGCCTATTCTTCTTCAGCTTCCTGTTCCTCTACTTGTAGATATAGGCCGCTGCCGGCAGGATAATAAAGGATATCAACTTTGGCAACTTGACCTGATTCCACAAGATTTCTTGCTAACGGTATAAGCGACCGCCATGCCACGCTTAACTCCTCACCGATGTCAACAAGTCTTATCCCATCTGGGCGAGAGTTAATAATAGACAACATTCGATTTTGAAGCTCTTCTCGCTCTTCTAAAGGTGCGACCTCTTTCTCTACTGGTGGCGCTTCCTCTTCTTCAACAGGCAGCGTTTCTTCTACTGGAACTTCCGCTTCAACTTTAGGAGCCGTCTCTTCCTCTGCCGGCGGCGCTTCCTCTTCAGCAGGTTCAGCAGGCGCCGCCGCTTCCACTGGAACTTCTTCTTCAACTTCGGGAACTGCTTCTTCCTTTACTGGCGGTGCTTCTGGGGGAACTCCGGCTCTCCGCTGCTGCATTATCTTCGAGAAATTCCGCCACATTGCAGCCATGCCATCGATTTCCTCTTTGTAGCTATTCAGGAGTACCTTGAATTCCTCAAGTCTTGCGGCTTCGGCTTCGGACCTATCGGCTCTTGCCTTCGCCAATGCTTTATCCAGGGCATTTGCCATCTCTTGGTGTTCATTGTGGGATACTTTCAGAAATGATGTGACTTGTTCCTCGCGTTCTTTCTGCTTTGATTGAATATCGTTCAGCAATACCTTGAAGTTCTCGGTTCTGGATGCTTCGGCTTCAGAAAGGGTTGTTTTCACTTCGGATTTCCGCTCCCTTCGCCGTCCTAAAATAGTATCCAGCAAAGAATTGAAAGTTGCCAGCCGGGATGCTTCGGCTTCGGAAAGGATACTTTCCACTTCGGATTTCCGACCTATTCGCTGGGTCTGAATTTCGTCCAACAAAACGCCGAAAGCACTCAATCGCGCAGATTCATGGTAAGCGAGGTTTTCCCTCAACTTATCGCTCATCTCTTTCAGTTCATTGCTCATCTCTTGACGCTCCTGACGAAAGCGACCGAACGTTTCCTGCGCATTGTTGACAATCTCTTCCACTGTTGCCACACGAGCATCATAGGAAGCAATAATACCTTCCTTTAATTTTCGCATATCGTCCACTCTTGACATTAGTTATCATCTCCTTATTTATCTTTTGTCGTTGCTTTGACTTTGTTAGATTTCAGGCAGAAGCCAAGTAGCATAGGTCTTCCCGATAGATCGGGACAGACTCTGACCTGTGAACACAGATTGGGAGATTTATGCTACAATTGGGTCTCCAGCCTAATTTAACAAAGTCAAGTTACTCAACATTTTAGTATTTCTTAAAAGCAAGAATCGTGCCAAAGCCATCTTACCTTTGAATCCCACACTATGACTAACACATAGAGAAAATTGTCAATTTCTCCAATGTGGGATATCGCACAGTTTTTAAGATTATTTCATTTGATATCGGTTGGAAAACTCTTTAATCTTAAATATCATGCCTTGTGCAATATCACACATATCAACTGTGCGAAAAGCAACACATACGGGTTAAAAAAAAGAGCGTTGAGTTCACTCACATTTGATGTTATTCCACGTAGCGTCTTTTTCACAAAACGTGAAACGTGAAACGTGATGAAAGGCCACGAAAGTTTACGTGAAACATGAAACTCTACGCTTGTAGTTAATTCTCCATGAATCCAAAATTTTTCATCCGCGTCCGCAGTGCATATCGACTAATCCCCAGCCATGCCGCCGCTTTTGTCTGATTCCATTCTGATGTCTCCAAAGCATGCTGGGTGAAGGCTTTTTCCACAGATTCTAAGGAAACATTCTCTGCCGGCATTGTCAATGTCAAGAAGCCATTTCTTCTTCCGATTATAGGGAGGTCACCGTTATCAAATTGAGGATGTGAATCAAAAGGCAGGTGTTGGGGTAGAATAAGATTTCCATTTGCCAGTATAACAGCTCGCTCGACCATATTACGCAATTCTCGAACATTGCCAGGCCAATCATACTCTAAAAGCAATTGCATAGCGGCGAACGAAACGCCCTTGACATTTTTATGGCATAACGAGTTATACTGCTCAATATAATGCTGAACCAATGGCAATATATCCTTTGGACGTTCTCGAAGAGGAGGCAGGTAAATGGGGAAGACACTCAACCGATAGTATAAATCCTCTCTAAAATGACCTGCTTCAACTTCCGCTTGTAGGTCTTTATTGGTAGCAGAAATAATACGGATATCAAGCTTTATATCTTCCGTTCCGCCAAGTTTGCGAATCTTTCGTTCTTCCAGCACTTTCAGAAGTTTAATCTGGGCCATCAACGGCACTTCACTTATTTCATCTAAAAAGACCGTTCCGCCATTGGCGACTGAGAGCAGTCCCTCTTTGGAGGTTTTTGCGTCAGTGAACGCTCCTTTTTCATAGCCAAATAACTCGCTTTCGAATAGCGTTTCTGGAATGGCAGCGCATGAAACCTCTACAAACGGGGCATTGCGCCTGACGCTATTGTAATGAATCGCTTTCGCCAGCACTTCTTTACCTGTGCCGCTTTCACCTTGCAGTAGCACTGTCGTAGCGTCGCTTGAAATAACTTGCGCGGTTATTCGAAGCACATCTTGCATCTGCTTTGAGACAGCTATAATGTTCTCAAACTTATATTCCGTACATTCTTGTAAGAGGCGGGCCATCGTTTCCTTTTTCATCGCCCTAAGCTCTAAAGCATCCTTGACGGTAACCACCAGGTCATTAACTTCAAGTGCTCTATTGGCAAAATCATATACAGCCTGTTCGAGCGCCATGAGTTCCTCTTCAAGCCCTATTGGCCCAGTAGGAATAACAATTAGCATCTGCGGGTCGAGCCTTTCTATCTGCTTGAGAAATTGAATCCTGCTTCCGTCCTCAAAGTCTGAGCCAAGAAATATTAGATCGAGAGGGTATTCTTTTGTTCGCTGGATTGCATCTTCAAAGGAAGCGGCGCAAATCACTTCAAAATTTTCCGCACGAAAGAACTTTTCCCAGAATATTCTGACAATATCATTATTTTCCAATAACAAGACAATAGGCATCAGAAAACCCTTCTGCTAAAAACCCGTTTTCTCTGAGAAAACGGGTTTATTGACCGAATTCCAGGCAAAAGAAATGGGGCTCAAGCGAAAATGTCGTTTGAAAACCTTCACTTAGAGCCCCACTTCTTTACCCCCCCATACGCATTAAGTTAAGGACAATTTCGTGAGCATTACGCTCGTTCCTCCCCCTTGACGGGGGAGGCCAGGTGGGGGTGACTAAGAGATGAAT
>Ga0194125_10003622_pt1 | contig 24772 bp, 20 predicted proteins | sample TA2KigC250mmetaG_FD_148626 | JGI IMG/M metagenome (GOLD analysis project Ga0194125, IMG submission 148626) | Freshwater microbial communities from Lake Tanganyika, Tanzania - TA2015034 Kigoma Deep Cast 250m | ecosystem: Environmental > Aquatic > Freshwater > Lake | place: Tanzania: Lake... | reverse complement strand
CGCCAAACTGAGCCTGGTGCAAGCCGGGTTCTCCGCCCGCTTCTGGACGGTGACCGCCGTCAGCCTGGCGGTGAGCCTGCTCACCCTGTTCTCCATGACCAAGATCTGGGCCGGGGCCTTCTGGGGTAGCCCGGAGTCCGGCAGCAGCGCGTCGTGGGGTGAACGCCGCCGGCTGATGATCGGGGCCACCGCCCTGCTGGTGCTGGTGAGCCTGGTCGTAGCCGCCGGCGCCCAGCCCTTGCTGGACTTCGCCGCACGGGCCGCCGCCCAGTTGCTGGACCCCACCGCCTATGTGAACGCGGTGCTGACACCATGAGGGAGCGGGCATGCTGGTAGTGGCCAACGTGACCATGGGCATCCTGGGCCTGGCCGCCGCCCTGGCCCTGGTCCGCCTGGTGCGAGGCCCGAGCCTGGCCGACCGGGTGGTGGCCCTCGACGTGGTGCTACTCAGCCTCGCCGGAGGGATCGCAGTGCACGCGGCGCAGCGCGAGTCCGAGGTCTTCCTGCTCACCCTGGTGGTGATCACCGTGGTGGTCTTCGTGAGCACCGTGGTGATCGCCCGGTATCTGGAAGGGCGGGAACAGGGATGAGCCCGGTGGACATCGCCGCCGCCGTCTTCTTCGGTCTCGGCGCCGCCCTGGTCACCGTGGGCGCGGTGGGCCTGGTGCGGTTCCCCGACCTCCTCGCGCGCATGCACGCCGCCACCAAGGGAGCCAGCCTCGGTCTGGCCCTGCTGCTGGTCGGCGCCGCGCTGGGCATCGGCGACCCCGCCGCCGGCGCGCTGCTCGCCCTGGTCGCCGCCTTCCAGTTCCTCACCGCCCCGCTCGCCACCCACCTCATCGCCCGGGCGGCGCTGGGACCGGCGGCGGGCGCCGTCCCGGAACCGCCCCCGGAGGACTCGCCCGCCGAGGAGGACGCCGCGGCCCTCCCCGGGCGCCGCGGGCTGCGGTGGCGCCATCTCGCCGTCTGGGCGGTCCTCACCCTGTTCTGGCTCATCGTCTGGCGACGCTTCTCGGCGGCGAACCTGGCCGCCGGGGCTCTGGTGTCGGCCGGGGTGCTCCTGGTATTCCGCACCCTGGACCCCCAGCCCCCGGTCGGGCGGCTGCATCCCTGGCGCGCCCTGGTCTTCCTGGCCTACTTCGCCAAGGAACTGGTGATGGCCACCCTGGTGGTAGCCGCCGAGGTGCTCACCCCCAACAACGAACGCATCAACCAGGCCCTGGTGCGAGTACCGGCCCGGGTCACCAGCGACACCGTGCTCACCTTGTTGGCCAACGCCATCTCGTTCACCCCGGGAACCATCACGGTCGACGTCACCCGCCACCCCAGCACCCTGTACGTCCACATGCTCCACTTCCGCGGTGAGGGAGAGGTGCGCGCCGCGGTGGCCGAACTGGAGCGCCACATCGTGCTGGCCTTCGGCACCGAGCAAGACCGGCGGCGGCTGACGGCCGCCCCGCCTCCCACCGCCGACTGAGCCGCGGGGCGGCTCGGCGCCCGTCGACGCCGGCCGCGTCGTTTCTTCGGCCGGTGGGGGCGGGGCCCGGCTCGCCCCACGGCCGCGGCGTAACCTCCCCACCATGTGCGACACCATGGTGATGGTCCGTCCGCAGGGAGTCCTCTTCGCCAAGAACTCCGACCGGGACCCCAACGAGGCCCAACTGCTGGAGTGGCATCCCCGGCGCACCCACCCGGCAGGGGCCGCGGTACGCGCCACCTGGATCGAGATCCCCCAGGTGCCCGAGACCCATGCCGTGCTGCTCTCCCGACCCTTCTGGATGTGGGGAGCAGAGATGGGAGCCAACGAGCACGGGGTGGTGATCGGCAACGAGGCGGTGTTCACCGACCAGCCGTACGCTCGCGTCGGCCTCACCGGCATGGACCTGCTGCGACTGGCCCTGGAGCGGACCACTACCGCCGCCGAGGCGGTGGAGGTGATCATCGGCCTGCTCGAGCGCCACGGGCAGGGGGGTGGCTGCGGCCACGAGAAGCGAGGTTTCACCTATCACAACTCCTTCCTGGCCGCCGATGCCCGGGAGGCCTTCGTGCTCGAGACGGCGGGCCGGCTCTGGGAGGTGGAGCGGGTAGAGGCGGGGGCGCGCAGCATCTCCAACGGCCTCACCATCCCCGGCTTCGCCGACCGGCACTCCGACTTCCTGAAGACCCGGGTGTCCGCGTGCCGCGCCCGGCAGGCTCGCACGCAGGCCCGGGCGGGCGAAGCCGCCGACGCGGAAGACCTGATGGCCGTGTTGCGCGATCACGGCGCGGCGGCTCCCACCTACCGCCTCCTCAACGGGGCCATGGGGGCACCCTGCATGCACGCCGGGGGCGTCGCGACGGGCTCCCAGACCACCGCCTCCTGGGTGGCGGAACTCACCCCGGCGGGGGCGCGCCACTGGGTGACGGCGACCGCCGCCCCCTGCACCGGGCTGTTCAAGCCGGTGGAGGTCGGACGGCCCCTCGACCTGGGCGCCTCCCCCACCGATCGCTTCGACCCGGGCACCCTGTGGTGGCGCCACGAACGGTTCCACCGCCGGGTGATGCGCCACCCCGAAGCCGCCTTCCCCGCCTTCGCGCCGGAGCGCGACGCCATCGAGGCCCGCTGGCTGGCCTCGCCTCCCGACCCGGCCGATGCCTTCCGGGAAGCCGACGAGGCCCGGGCGCGCTGGGAGGCCGCCCTGCCCGATGCCGCCGATCGCCGCCCCCGGTTCGTGCGGCGCTACTGGGCGGTGCGGGACCGGAGGGCCGGTCTGGGCCGCTGAAGTGCCCGCCGGCCCGAGCCGTCAGGACCAGTAGCGCGCCAGGAAGTCGGCCGTGCTCGGGATGACGTGGAGCACGGTGTCCACGAGCAGCCCGAGGACGAACCAGCCGCCGAAGCGGCGGTTGTGGAAGAAGGCGGCCGCCGAGAACCAGGTAGGCCAGGCCGGGTAGCCCTCAGGAGGCTCGGCCGGTCGGGGCCGGTTGAGCAGTTTCACCGCCTTGAAGGCGTCCCCGGACGCCAGGAAGACGATGAGCATGACCGGCGTGAAGTAGCGCAGGCCGACGAGTGACGCCACGACGGCGTAGATGAGCAGCAGGGCCGCCTGGTCGACCCGCCGGGCGGCGGCTTCCCCCACCCGCACCGGGAAGGTACCCACCCCCTTGGCCGCATCGTCGTCTCGCTTGTCGATGTGCTTGGCAACGTTGATGGAGGCCACCCCGAGGCCGTACGGGACGCCGGCCAGCGCCACCTTCCAGAGGTTGCCGAGCGGAGCGCCGGCGATGAGCGCCAGGGTGAGGTAGACCCCCCCGATGAGGATCGGCCCCCAGATGAGGAAGATGGTGAGTTCGCCCAGGCCCCAGTACTTGAAGGGGTAGGTGTAAGCCAGCAGCGCCACCGCCCCGAAGGCGAACAGGCCGATGACCCAGGGGTCGAACCCGGTGGCGATCAAGGCGTAGACGCCGGCCCCGGCGGCCAGCACCCCGCTGACGGCGAACCACCGCAACTGGGTGCCCCGACCCCAGAAGCCCTGCACGAGCGGATGGACGCCGTACTGCGTGCGGAAGTAGTCCCCCTGATCGATGCCCCGGGAGTAGTCCGTGTAGTCGTTGAGCAGGTTGTTCGTGCCGTGGGCCACGAAGAGGCCCAGCGTCAGGACGACGAAGGGAACCCAGGAGAACACGTCGTCGCGCCAGGCGAGCAGACCGGCGATGACGCAGGAGTAGACGGTGACCAGAGTGACGGCGGAACGGGTGGCGATCAGCCACTTCGAGACGACGTCGAGGGCGTCCCACTCCCGCTTGTCGTCCATCTTGATGAGCTGCCACGAGGCTTTGCGCCACATCCCGAAGTTGATGCTCATGAGTTCCTCGCCCCTCGATCGCCGCTGCGTCGGCACGATACCCGCCGCGCCGCCGGCAGGGGGCGTCGACGGCGAGGCTGTTCCTGAACCGGGCTAGCGTCGGGCCGTTTGGAGGCCGCGCCCTGACCGAGATCACCGCCCCCCCCGCCCAGCTGAGCCCCCGCCAGATCCGGCTGGTGTTCACCGGCCTCATGGCCGGGATGCTGCTCGCCGCCCTCGACCAGACCATCGTGGCCACCGCCCTCCCCACCATCGTGGGCGAGTTGGGCGGCCTGGAGCACCTGTCCTGGGTGGTCACCGCCTACCTGCTCACCTTCACCGCCTCCAGCCCCCTCTACGGGAAGATCAGCGACCTCTACGGGCGCCGGAGGGTGTTCCAGTTCGCCATCGTGGTCTTCCTGCTCGGCTCCACTCTGGCCGGGTTCTCCCGCTCGATGGCGCAACTCATCGCCTTCCGCGCCGTCCAGGGCTTCGGGGCAGGGGGCCTGATGGTGATGGCCCTCACCATCATCGGCGACATCCTCTCGCCGCGCCAGCGCGGCCGCTACCAGGGCTACATGGGTTCGGTGTTCGCCTTCGCCAGCGTGGCCGGCCCCCTGCTCGGCGGCCTCTTCGTGGATCACCTCACCTGGCGGTGGGTGTTCTACATCAATCTCCCCATCGGCCTCGCCGCCCTGGCGGTCACCTCCTTCGCCCTCAACCTCCCGTTCGCCCGCCGGCCGCACCGCATCGACTACGAGGGGGCCGCCTTGCTGGTGGCGGCGGTCTCGTGCCTGCTGCTGGTCACGGTGTGGGGAGGCAGCGAGTACGCCTGGGGGTCGGCCACCATCGTCGGGTTGGCCTCGGCCGGGGCCGTACTCCTGGCGCTGTTCGTGCTGCGGGAGCACTACGCCGCCGAACCCATCCTGCCCCTGCGCCTGTTCCGCAACCGGGTGTTCTCCCTCACCGGGGGGGCCGCCTTCATCCTGGGCCTCTCGATGATGGGCGGTGTGCTGTTCCTGCCGCTCTTCCTGCAGGTGGTGACCGGCGCCAGCGCCACCAACTCCGGCCTGCTGCTCCTCCCGTTGATGGCCGGGATCGTCGTCACCTCGGTGACCACAGGGAGGCTCATCACCCGCACCGGCCGCTACAAGCGCTACCCCGTGGCCGGGAGCCTGCTGATGGGCTTCGGCCTGTTCCTGCTGGCCCGCATGGACGTGAACACCACGCGCCTCGAGGCCTCGCTGTTCATGCTGGTGCTGGGAGTGGGCCTGGGCATGGTGATGCAGGTCCTGATCATCGCCCTGCAGAACGCCGTCGAGCATCGCGACCTGGGCAGCGCCACCTCGTCGAACACCTTCTTCCGCTCCCTCGGCGGCGCCTTCGGCTCCGCTCTCTTCGGGGCGATCCTGTCGGCCCGCCTCGCCTACCACCTGCCCCGGCTGCTGCCCCCCGGGAGCGCCATCCCCGACCCCACGCGCCTCACCGGCAGCCCGGCGCAGATCCGCCTGCTGCCCCCCGACGTCCAGGGGGCCGTAGCCGAAGCCCTGGCCCGCTCGATCGTCGGCGTCTTCAGGTGGGCCATCCCCTTCGCCCTGGTTTCCTTCCTGCTGGTGATCGCCATGCCCGAGCATCCTCTGCGGGACACGGCGCACATCGGCGCCGCCCCGGACGGGCCCGCCCCGCCGGCTCGGGAGGAGGCCGCACGGACCGGGCCTACTCGGCGGAGAACTCCAGGCCGCGGCCGTCGCCGGTGAGCACGCGCAGCGTGGTGCCCTCGATCTCCCAGGTCGTGGCCGCCTCGAGCACCGCGAAGACGAAGGACTCCTGCTGCATGACCGCCGGCTCGCAGCCCATCTTCGTGGCGCCGATGGCCCCCACCGACAGCGTCCCCTCGCCGAAGGTCGCGGCGGCGAAGTACCGGTTGCACCCGCCGCTGCCCGAGATGCGCCCGGCGGTGTCGTCCACCTCCAGCATCGGCTCGGTGCCGGCGACGGTCGAGGAGGCGGTGTCGCCGTCTATGAGGGTGGTGAGGTGCCAGACGGTGCCGGCCAGCGGCCGGTCGGGTTCGGGGACGAAGGGCACCAGGTCGATCGAGGCACCGCCGTCGGAGGCCGCCAGGGTGAGGCGATCGGCTTCCAGGGTGAAGGCGGTGACCCGGCCCAGGGCGGCCAGGAAACGCGCCTCGCGTTCCATGACAGCGGGCTCGCAGGCCATCTCGGTGGAGCCGATACCGGTGATGGAGATCCCCCCGGCGGGCAGGGTCACCGTCCCGAAGTAGAGATTGCAGCCCGCGGTGCCGCCCACCCCGCCGGCGTCATCGAAGTCGAGGGTGAGTCGGACGTCGGCAGGGAGAGCCCCGCCGACACCGTCAAGGGTGAAGCCGGCCACCACCCAGCGGGAGCCGGGCAGGGAAGCGGACGAGGGAGGGTTCACCAGCACCTCCTCTTCGGCGCAGGCGGCCAGTGCCAGCGTCAGCGCGAACCACGCCGCCACCATGCGATGCATCATGAGCCTTCCTCTCTGGGTCTCGCCGGTTCGACGGCCCCGGCCCGAAGTCCGGTTCCCGCAGCGAACCCACGCGATCGACCTAGCATCACTGAACCGGAGTGTCTAAGCGCGCGTCATGGGCCCGGGTCAAGCATCGGCTGATCGGTACGCCGCTGGCTTCGGCGGAGCACGAACACCAACTCCTCCCCAAGATCCTGGCCCTTCCCGTCTTTGCCTCCGATGCCCTCTCCTCGGTGGCCTACGCCACCGAGGAGATCGCTCTGGTGCTGGCCTTGGCCGGGGCGGCTGCCCTCAGTTCGATGCTTCCCATCTCCCTGGCCATTGCCGCCCTGATGGCAATCGTCGTGGCCTCGTACCGCCAGACGGTGCGGGCCTACCCGGACGGGGGCGGGGCGTTCATCGTCGCCCAGGACAACCTCGGCCGTGGCCCCGCCATGGTGGCCGCCGCCTCTCTGCTCACCGACTACGTCCTGACGGTGGCGGTGTCCATCTCGGCGGGCATGGCGGCAATCACTTCGGCGGTGCCCGGCCTCATGCCGCACCGGGTGACCCTGGCCGTGGCGGTGATCGCCCTCATGACCGTGGCCAACCTGCGGGGAGTGCGGGAGGCCGGCCTCCTGTTCGCCGCCCCCACCTATGCCTTCATCGTCATAGTGCTCGTCACCCTGGCCACAGGTTTCGCCCGCTGCGTGGGCGGGAGTTGCCCCGAGGCCGTCTCTGCCGGAAGCGACCTGCCCCCCCTGGTCTCCGGCCTGTCGGCCTTCCTCTTGCTCCGGGCCTTCGCCTCGGGAGCCAGCGCCCTCACCGGCACGGAGGCCATCGCCAACGGGGTCCAGGCCTTCCGGCCACCCAAGCCCCGCAACGCCGCCCTGACCCTGGGGATGATGGGAGGCCTGGCGATCATCATGTTCCTGGGTATCACCGCTTCGGCCCGCCTGTTCGACGTGCGGGTGAGCGAAGCGACCATCGACGAGTTCGGCACCGTCCTCTCGCAGATCGGCCGGGCCGTGTTCGGCGCCGGGGCCGGGTTCGTGGTGCTCCAGGCCGCCACCGCCGCCATCCTGTTCCTGGCAGCCAACACCGCCTATCAGGGCTTCCCCCGGCTGTCGGCCATCCTTTCGGCCCACCGCCTCATGCCCCGGCAGTTCCGCCACCGCGGCGACCGTCTGGTGTTCTCCAACGGCGTCGTGGCGGTCTCGGTGCTGGCCGGCCTGCTCATCACCGCCTTCGGCGCCTCGGTGTCGCGGCTCATCCAGTTGTACGTCGTCGGCGTCTTCACCTCCTTCACCCTGAGCCAGGCCGGCATGGTGCGCCACTGGCTCCGCTCCCGGGAGAAGGGCTGGCAACGGTCCGCCGCCTTCAACGCCGTCGGGGCGGCGGCCACCGCCGTGGTGCTGGTCGTGGTCATCGTCGCCAAGTTCACCCACGGTGCCTGGATCGTCATGGTCGCCGTGCCCCTATTCGTGGCCGGGATGGCGGCAGTGCGCCGGCACTACCTGTGGGTGGCCTCCCGGCTGCGCGCCTCGCCCCAGGCCGACGGCGACGCCCCGGCGCCGCATCGGGTCGTGGTACTGGCCTCCCGCTCGGGCCGGCATCTGGAGCGTGCCCTCGGCTACGCCCGCCTGCTCCACGCCGACGCCCTCGAAACCTGGCACGTGCGGGAGTCGGGTGATCGGCGCCTGTGGCCGCACTGGCAGGAGCGTCATGCCGACATCCCCCTGACGGTGCTCGAGGCCGAGCCCGGCGGCGTGGCGGCAACGTTGCGGGCGCGCGTGCGGCGGGTGAAGGAGGAGGTACCGGAGGGCCTGCTCACCGTAGTGGTTGCGGAGGAGATCGGCGCCCGGCGCTGGCGCCACCTCCTGGCGCATCGCGCAGGCGCCCTGGGCATCCTGTGGGCGCTGCGCCGCGAGTCGGGGGTGGCGGTGGCCGACGTCGGCTACCCGCGGCCGGGGCGTCGAACTCCTCACGGACGCCTCGATGCCCCCTTCCTCTTGGTCAGCCGGCGTCTGGTGCGCTTGGCCGGCACCGCACTGGACTTCGGCCTGGAGGCCACGACCCCGTTGCGGCACATCCAGACGGTCGTCCTGGTTTCCGAGGTCACCGCCCCCACTCTCCGGGCCCTGCAGTACGCCCGCACCGTTTCGCCGGGCGCGGTGCACGCCCTCCACGTGGAGATCGAAGCGGAGCAGCGGGCCCGGGTCGAGTCGGCCTGGCAGCGCCACGGCATCCAGGTGCCCCTCGAGATCGTCCCCAGCCCCTACCGGAACCTCACCACCACGGTCCTCCGGTATCTGGACCGGGCGGCGCGTCGCGCCGGGCCCGAGACCATGCTCAACGTCGTCATCCCCGAGTTCCTGGTCGCCTCCGGGCCCGGGCGATTGCTCCACAACCAGTCGGCGCTGTGGATCCGCGCCGCCCTCTACGCCGACACCCGAGTCGTGGTGACCTCCGTCCCGTGGGCACTCGGGGAGATACCGGCCATCCCGGCGGCACCCGCGTCGGCCGGCTGAGGGGCCGCCCCCCGGGACGGGAGCCTGCTCGGGGGATAGCATGAGGGCGCCGGGCGAGTGTCCGGCCACCCACCCACAAGGAGCCTCGCCATGCAAGCTCCCGGTCACCATCCCCCGGACTGCCTCTCGATCCGCGACGGCCGCCTGTTCATCGAGGAGTGCGACGCCGCCGGCCTGGTGGAGCGCTTCGGCTCGCCGCTGTTCGTGTTCTCGGAGGGCCAGATCGTCGACAACTACCGCCGCTTCCGCGACGCCTTCGCCCGGGGCTGGGCCCACGGCCCGGTCGACGTGATGCCGGCCATGAAGGCCAACACCCTCCTCGCGGTCCGCCAACTCCTCACCAACGAAGGGGCCGGCGCCGACCTCTACTCCCCCGAGGAGTTGGAGGGGGCGCTGCGCACCGGAGTCGATCCCGCGCGAACCTCGGCCAACGGCGGGGGCAAGAGCCGGGAGCACCTGCGGCGCTGCCTGCAAGCCGGGGTGCGCCTCACCGTCGAGGACCTGCACGAGATCGACTGGATCCAGGAGATCGCCGCCGAACTGGGCCTGGTGGCCAAGATCCGGCTCCGCGTGAAGCCCACCCTGCCCAACCTCTGGCGCCGCACCGACTTCACCCAGCTGTGGATCCCCATCGACCTCGGCGTCCAGGTGTACAAGTCGGGCATCCCGCCCGAGTACCTGGTGGAGTTGGGCCGAAAGGCGTTCGCCGCCCCCAACGTGGACCTGGTGGGGCTCCACTTCCACGCCGGCCGGCACCACCCGAGCCTCTGGTTCTGGGAGGGGATGATGGTGCGCTTCGCCCGCCTGGTCGGCGACCTGTGCCGGGCCTGGGACGGCTGGAAGCCGCAGGAGATCGACATCGGCGGGGGGATGGCCAGCCGGCGCGACCCGCACAACAAGGAGTTCAGCCGGTGGGAGTTCCTCACCACCTGCCTGGGCTACCCCTTCCTGGTCGGGCTGCGCGGGTTGGGCGAGCGCCTCTACCACAGCCTGCTCGGCAAGATCCTCAACCTGCTCACCGAGCACCCCCAGCCCAAGGGAGTGCCCACCATCGAGGAGTACGCCGCCACCATCACCCGCACCCTCAGCCGGGAGCTGACCCGGCAGGGAGTCGACCTGGAGGGAGTGCGCCTGCAGACCGAGCCGGGGCGCAGCCTCTACGGCGACACGGGGATCCACCTGGCCCGGGTCAAGGTGGTCAAGCGGCAGACCCAACCCATCCCCTACACCTGGGTGCTGCTGGACACCAGCTATTTCTTCCTGGCCGGGGGGGTGTTCGAGCACAACCGGCATCCCTTCGTGGTGGCCAACAAGGCGGATGCGCCCCACACGATGAAGGCCGACATCGTGGGTCACTCCTGCTACGCCGACCAGATCATCCTCGGGGCGCACCTCCCCGAGGTCGAGATGGGAGACGTGGTGGCCATCCTGGAGGCGGGCGCCTACCAGGAGAGCAGCGCCTCCAACTTCAACGCCATGCCCCGGCCGGCCACGGTGCTGGTGCGGGACGACCAGGCCGAGATGATCAAGCGCACCGAGTCGGTGGATGACATCTACGGCCGCGACCACATCCCGGACCGGCTGCGGGCGCCGGGCTCAGGGGGCCGGCCGTGACCGGCGACGCCGCCACCTGGGTCACCGCCGGGCTGATGGTCCTGGGGGCCCTGGTCTTCGCCGTCTTCTGGATCACCTGGTTCCGCCAGAAGCACGACCAATCGTGGCTGCCCGCCGGCTACCGGGAGCACGAGACGCCGTTCGTGTTCGCCGACTCCGTCCTCGCCCTGCTGCTGGTGGCCGCCGCCGTGCTCCTGGTGCTCGAAGAGCCCCTGGGCGAGTCCCTGGCCCTCGTGGCCGGAGGCATGCTGCTCTTCCTGGGAATCCTGGACGCCGCCTACTTCTGGCGCACCGGGATGTTCTCCCCGGAGCGCGAGGGGTACGCCAACCTGGCCATAGTCCTGGCCGTCCTGGCCGGGGGCATCTTCCTGGTCGTGCGGTTCGCCTGAGGTGACCATGAACCCCTTTCGCGACATCCACGCCCTGGTGACCGGAGGGTCGAGCGGCATCGGTCTGGCCACGGTACGGCGCCTCGCCGCCCGAGGGGCCCGGGTCTCGGTCATCGCCCTCGACGATCCCTACCTGGCGGCGCTGCGGGCCGATCCGCCGCCCCGCGCCACCGTGCACCTGGAGGCGGCCGACGTCTCCCGGCGAACGGAGGCCGAGGCGGCGGTGGCCCGCTGCGTCGCCGCCCTCGGTCCCTGCGACCTGCTGGTCACCTCGGCGGGCATCGCCCGGCCGGGCCACTTCCACGAGATCCCCGACGAGGTGTTCGAGCAGCACATGGCGGTGAACTACTTCGGCACCCTGTACTGCATCCGGGCGGTGGTGCCCGCCATGCTCACCCGCCGCCGGGGGACCATCGCGGCCATCTCCTCGGCGGCCGGGCTGATCCCGGTGTTCGGCTACACCGCCTACGGGCCCTCCAAGTACGCCGTGCGCGGCCTCACCGACATCCTCCGCATCGAGTTGCGCCCCCACGGCATCCACATCGCCTGCGTGTACCCCTCCGACGTGGATACCCCGCAACTGGCCGGGGAGGAACCCTACAAGCCCGAGGAACTGAAGCGCATCGCCGGGACGGTCAAGCCCATCCCGCCGGAGCAGGTGGCCGACGCCATCCTGCGCGGCGTCGCCCGACGCCGGGCGGTGATCTTCCCCGACGCCACGACCCGCAGTCTGGCCCGCCTGGCCGGCACCGCCCCCGGCTTCACCCGCTTCTACATGAATCGCGCCACCCGGCGCGCCCGGCGCCGTGGCGGCCCCGCTTCCCCCTGACGGCGCTGGGGTTCCGGGCGAGCGCTCAACCCGGCCTGGAGACACGCCGATGCAGAGCCCAGCAACTCCCCGGCAAGGCATGTCCGACGCCACTGCCATGACCACGCGGCGCGCGGCGACCCCGGCACCTCCCGAGTCCCGGTCGAACTCGGGGCCGGAGGTCGCTTCTCCCGCCGCGGTCGACACCCTGGCCGCCGCCATGGTCGATGCCCTGGCGGTCGCCTGGACCACCTACCGGGTGTACGCCGACCCGCGGCCCCAGGACGCCTTCAGACGGGCGGTAGCCACGCTGGGCACCCCGCCGGGATTCCCCTGGATCGCCGCGGTCCACAGCAGCGGCTTCCGCTTCGACGGACGGCCGATCCCCACCCGCCGTCAGGCCGCGTCGACTCTGACTCGTGCCGCCTTTGCCCGAGGGATCGCTGCCCTCGGGTTCTCCTCGCCCCCGACTCCCGACGACCTCCTCTGCCTCTTCGAGGTCATCTCCCAACGGCAGGGCTCCACGGCCGAAGCGCCCGGCCCCACAGCCGCGCTGGCCGCGAAGGGCGCCGCCACCGTGATCATCATCGAGCACGGCCGTCTGAGGCAGGTGTCGGAGGAACGCGGGCACGACGGCACTGCCGACGCCGCCGAGGATTCCGCCCACCCGAGCGACGCCCAGAGCGGGGACCCCGCCCGGCGCTATCTGGACGAGTACCGCCTCCTCTACGAGCGCCTCCGGGCGGGCGGCCTCCCCGGGCTCCAAGAACTGGTGCATGACTTCACCGATTGCTTCTTCGCTCTGCCCCGCGACCAGCAGATCCGGCTCTTCGAGCAGTTCCTCGCCCGCCACGAGGAGGAGCCCTTCCGCCTGCTGCTCGATCAGTTCTCCCAGGACGACCTGGCCGAACTGGGGCGGTTGCTCTCCCCGGGCACTCACCCCCTGCTGGTGGAGTACGCCCGCATCGCCGCCGAGCAGGAAGGGCAGAGCGGAGACGCCGCCCACATGCTCTCCGTCGAGCAACTGGTCGCCGGCCGCATCTCAGGACTGCTGCCCTCCGCCGGGGAGGCTGTGCGCCGCCAGTTGGGAGATGCCCTGCGGGCGCAGATCCCGGGGCCGGAGGCGAACTTCGCCGCCGCTACCGCCGCCGCGGACGTGATCCTCTCTCTAGCCAACGAGGCCGGTTACATCCGGGTCGCCCGCGCCGTGGCCGCCAAGACGACTGCCGCCGTTGCCGAGGGCGATCTCCGCCGCGCCGCAGCCTGGGGACACGTCCTCCTCTCGGGAGCCCCATCGAGAGAGCGCAAAGAGGTGGTGCGGCGGGAAGTAGAAGACGCGCTGCGCCCCGAGATCCTCGATCGCCTCTTCACCGCCACCGAACTCACCGCCGACCTCCCCCCCACCCTGGTCACCCTCCTGACCCTCTTCGGCCTGGATCCCATCATCGAGTGCCTCGCCGCCGAGGAGGACATGGGGCGCCGCCGCTCCCTGGTGTCTTTCCTGACCTCCGCTGCCCGGACGCGGCCGGGCCCCCTGATCCGCCGTCTGAACGATCCCCGGTGGTTCCTCGTGCGCAACCTGGTGGACGCCCTGGCCCACTCGGGCCGCACCGAGGCGGCAGCCGGGGTCCGCGCCGCCTGCAGCCACCCTGATTCTCGGGTCCGTCGCGAGGCCCGCCGCGCCCTGCCGTTGCTCGACGAAGCCGCCGGCACGGCGGCGGCGATAGAAGGACTCCAGGACCGGGAGCCGGGACTGCGCCTGCAAGCCATCGGCCTGCTTCGCACCGCCCCCGCGCCGGATGTCGAACGAGGCCTGGCCGCCCTCCTGGCCTCACGCCCGGCTCGGGAAGAGCGCCTGGCGGCCGTGACCCTGCTGGCGGCGCGTCGCACTCAGGAAGCTCACACCCTCCTTCTCCGACTGGCCCGCCGCCGCCCCTTCGCCCGGCGCGCCCGCCGGGATACCCGGCGCGCCGCCCGGGAAGCCCTCGCGGGGCGAAGCTGATGCGGGAAGGCGAGACCGGAGCCCTGCTCACCGCCCTGCGCCGGGCGGCCACGCTCCATCGGCTCTACGGGTCCCACCACCCCCTCACCGACATCTCTCTGACCGAGGCGGCCCGGGCCGCCGACGTCCTGGCCGAGGGCGAACCGGCTCAGCTCACCATCATCGATGGGTCCCTCTACGTGAACCGCGCCCTTCTCCCCATGGCCTCGCTGAGCCACAGCGGCTTCCTGCAGACGATCCTGGATCACGGCGTGACATCGGTGACTCTGGTGCCACCCGTTCGGGTTGAGGATCTCGCCGTCCTGACGGCCACCCTGGCCGGCGACTCCCCCGAGCCGCCAACCGCCGGCTCCGTGCGCCTCAACGAAGACAACCTGGCCCCGGCCCAGAGGGACGAGCCCCGCGACGAGCGCCGGATGGCCTACACCGCCACGCTCGACCTGCTGCGGGCGGTGAGCCTGGCGGTGGTGCGGCGGGAGCAGGTGTCGCTCTCGGAGGCGACGGCGGCAGTGCGCACTCTGATGGACCTGTGCCTGGACGACCCGGCTGCCGCCCTGCTGCTCTCCACCATGAAGAACCACCACGAGTACACCTTCTTCCACTCGGTCAACACCTGCATCCTGACCTTGATGATCGGCCAGGCGGCCGGTCTCGACCGCGACGACCAGATCCTGCTCGGGATGGGGGCGCTGCTCCACGACATCGGCAAAGTGGGGATCTCGCCTTCGGTGCTGCAGCACCCGGGCCGGCTCACCCCGGAGATGTGGAAGGAGATCAAGCAGCATCCCCAGATGGGAGCTGAGGCGGTCCTGCTCGCCTCAGAGCCGGGCCAGGAGGTGGTGGCAGTGGTCGCCCTCGAACACCATGCCCGGTACGACGGCTCGGGCTACCCCAACCTCCTCTACTTCGAGGAGCCGCCGGCACATACGGGCTCCCCCGGTGCCGCGGCGCACCCGCTGCATCTCTTCACCCGTCTCACCGCAGTGGCCGACGGCTACGACGCCGTCACCAGCCGCCGTGCCTACCGGCGGGCGGCGACGCCGCCCCGGGCCCTACGGGTCCTGCTCGACGGCGCCGGCACCATGTACGACCCCGACGTGGTACATGCCTTCATCGACGTCATGGGCGAGTTCCCCCCGGGCTCGCTGCTTCGCCTCCGGGGAGGGGAGACGGTGCTGGTCAGCCGCCCTGCCGGGGATCCGGACCGACCCGTCCCCGCGCTGATGATGATCGACGCCGCGGGCCGGAGGCTGTCCCAACCGGAACCGCTCTCCTTCCATCCCGGCGAAGTCGCGGCGTACCTGACCCCCGAGCGGGCGGGAGTCACCCCGGCCCTGATCCTCGAGCACGCCGGCCCGGCCGGAGTCGACTAGGCGCAGCCGGCCTGGTCGCTTCGTCGCGACGGCGGCGGATCGACCAACATAGAGCCCACCAGCCCTCACCACCTTGCCCGCCAACCTCACCCCCGAGTACAAGGTCGCGGAAGCGGCCTACCGTGCCGCTCGCGAGCCGCGGGAGCGCCTCGAGTGCCTGCGGGAGATGCTGCGCACCATCCCCAAGCACAAGGGGACCGACCACCTCCAGGCCGACATCAAGAGCCGCATCGCCGAGTTGACCGACGAACTGACCGCGGCCCGGCGCGGGGCGGCGCGCACCGGCCCGCCGACGGTGATCCGCCCCGAGGGGGCCGCCCAGATTGCCCTGCTCGGGCCGCCCAACTCCGGCAAGTCGAGCCTGCACCACGCCCTCACCGGGTCGCACGCCGTCGCGGGGCCTTACCCCTTCACCACCCAGTATCCGCAGCCGGGGATGCTCCCCTTCGAGGACATCGCCTTCCAGTTGGTCGACCTTCCCCCGGCCACCGCCGAACACCCCGTCCCGTGGCTGGCCGACGCCCTCCAGCCGGCCGACGGCGCCTTCCTGGTGGTCGACCTCTCCGACCCGGAGTGCGTGGACCAGGTGCTCCGGCTGCACGATCTGTTGCGCACCCGTCGGGTGCACCTGCACCCCGAGTGGCCCGGCGGGGTGCCCCCCGACCTCCACGACGACGAGGACCCGTTTGCCATCCGGTTGCCCGCGGCCCTCGTCGCCGCCGGGGCCGACCGCAGTGCCAACCTGGCCGGCGAGCTGGCCGCGTTCCGCGAGCTGTCCGGCCTCGACTACCCGGCCCTCTCCGCCTCCGTCGCCACCGGTGAGGGGCTCGACGGCCTCGGCCCCTGGCTCTTCGCCTCCCTCGGGGTGGTCCGGGTCTACACCAAGGTCCCCCATCGTCCCGCCGACTACAGCCGGCCCTACACCCTGCGACGCGGGCAGACGGTGCACGACGTGGCCGTCATGATCCACAAGGAGGTGGCGGGGAGCCTGAAGCACGCCCGCTTGTGGAACCGTCGCGGCGCCGAAGGCCTCCAGGTGGGGCGAGACCACCGCCTGGAAGACGGCGACGTGCTCGAACTGCACGCCTGAGCCCGGCAGGCCCCGGCTCAGGCGCTGCGCCGCCCTTGCTGCACATCCTGCAGACGTTCGAGCATCGCCAGCACGAACACATCAGCGGGCGCCTGCGCCTCCGAGGCGAACCACTCCACCAGGCCGTAGCGCTGCAGGGCGGCGTCGGTGAGCAGGTGCGTCACCACGTCGCCGCCGTCGACCACCAGCCACGGCTCGCTGCCGTCGGGAGCCTCACCCTCGGGACGTACCCCCATCAGGTCGCCCACCCGGCGCGCCAGCTTGCGGATGTGGGTGGCCGAGCGCCCCTTGACCACCACCGTGTGCTCGGGGCCGCCGCGCTGGGACAGGTTGAAGGCTCCGGCCACATACGGGGCACAGAGGGCCAGCACCTCGTGGAGGCGTTCGGACGGGGAGGGAGAAGCAGCAGCAGTCGCCATTCCGGCAGCGTAGCCGACGGGGGGGACACCGCCCCCGGAGCCGCCCGTTCCCGGCGCCGGAGGCCGGGAGGTTCGAGGCGACCCTGGAGAGCGCCGCCGTGGGTCGTCCCACCACCGGCCTCGGGGCGGCCTCCCCTGGGGCTCTCTTCGTCCCCTTCGACGGGAGAGGGGCGGTGCCGGCGCCCGGCCGCAACGGCCCGCCGTCCCGGGCACTACTCTGCCCGGCGGCCGCCCCGCAAGGACGAATGATGAGCGCAGACCGGCCGGCAGCCGCCGACGACCTCACCGCCGACGGCCGGGCATCGGCGCGCCTGGCGGTGCTGGCCGCCGCCCTGGACGGCGACGCTGGAGCGGCCTACCACTTCCTCTCCGGTCTGCTGGGCGAGGGCGTGTCCTTCGAGGAGATCCTCTTCGAGATCCTGGCTCCCCTGGAAGGAGAGGTGGGGCGGCGCTGGCACGAGGGGGACTTGAGCATCTCCGAGGAACACCTGGTGACCTCCACCCTGGAGACGGTGGTCTCGCTCCTCGCCGGGTCCTTCGACCTCCCCCCCGACGCACCCCGCCTGGTAGTGGCCTGCCCGGAGGGGGAAGCTCACTCCCTTCCCGCCCGAATGATCTGGGCCTACCTGGTCTACCGGGGCCGGCGGGCCGCCTTCCTCGGCCCGGGCTACCCGGCCGTCGACCTGGGAGGCTTCCTGCGCGCCCAACGCCCGGCAGCCCTGCTGCTGTCGGGCACGGTGGCGGCCGCCCTCCCGGGAGCCCGGGCGGCGGTCCGGGAGGCGCACGCCTCGGGAATACCGGTGCTGGCCGGCGGCGCCGCCTTCGGGCCCGACGGCGGCCGCGCCCGAGCGCTGGGAGCCGACGCCTGGGCGGCTCACCCGACGGAGATCGAGACGACCCTGAACACCTGGCGCCCCGATCCGGCGGCCGCCGAGGCGGCGGTGACGGCGCGCGCCCCCGGCCTCGAGTGGGACCTCCCGGCCGACGGCCGCCGCCGGGTGGTGGCTGCAGCCCTCGCCGGCCTGGGGGCGGCGCCCGCCGCCGCCGGGTGGGAAGGGCCCGGGGTGACCGCCGCACTGGAAGCCCTCTTCGATGCCGCGGCGGCCGCCCTGTTGGTGGACGATCCCGCCCTCCTCGCCGAGTTCATCCGCTGGCAGCGGGAACTGGCGGGCTACTCGGGCAAGGGAGACATCACCCCGGACCTCATCGCAGCCCTCACCGCCGCCCTCCACGAGGTCTCACCGGTTGCCGCCCGCCTGCTGGCGGGGGCGGCCGCCGGCTGATCCCTCACGGGCAGGCCCGGGCGGCCACCCCTCCTCCTGCCGCGCTGAGGAGTACCTTTGCGCGCAGGCGAAGGGGAGGACACCCACCATGCATGGCAACGAGAGTCGCGGCCACTTCCGCAGCGCACTGGCGGGGGCGCTGATCGGCGGGCTGCTGACGGCAGCACTGCCCGCCCTCGGCGCCGTCGCCGGCGACCCGTTGCTCCTCGGCCGCACCAACACCATCAACAGCCGGACCACCCTGAGCGGCAGCCCGGCCACCAGCCTGCGTGTCGTCAACCAGGCCGCCGGGGCCACCGCTCTCGACCTCCAGGTCCAGCCGGGGAGCGCCCCCCTGGCGGTGAACACCAGCCGGCGCATCTCCCGGCTCAACGCCGACTACCTGGACGGCCGTCACGCCGCCGATCTCCTGCGGGCGGCCGCGGCGCGCACCGCCAACGCTCCCAACGTCAACGGGGATGTGCTCACGGTGGAGGTGGTCGCCCCCGCTGCGGGCCTCCTGATAATGGAAGGGTCGGTGGACGTCCTGGGCGTCACCCGCGACGTCCTCAACTGCGCCCTGAGGCTCGACGGCGCCCAGGTCGCCGGCACGGGACGATCCATCGTGGTTCACGACACTACGGCCAGCGGAGGCACCGACAACGGCAGCGAGAACTGCGCCTCCGGAGGCGGCATCGCGGTCACGGCCGGGGCGCACACGGTGGCCTTCGAGGTCGGCGCCCTCGACGCCGGCACCACCGGACTCGGCGAGGCTTCCCTGTGGGCCCTCTTCGTGCCTTTCGACGGCAACGGGGCCGCGCCCGCCGGGTAGCCGTCCGGCTCAGGCCAGAGGCTTGCGCAGAGTGGTCCAGCGGCGCACCACGCGGAAGCCCACGCTCTCGTACAGCCGGAAGGCCCCGTGCAGGTTCTCGGTGAGCACACTGAGGGCCGCCTCCTCCATGCCGCGCTCCTTGAGGGCGTGCAGGCTCTGCACGAGAAGGCTGCGAGCCAAACCGCGGCGCCGGTAGGGCTGCCGTACCGAGATGTTCTCGGTGTAGCCCCGCCTGCGCCCCATGGCCTCGTTCTCCGCGGCGACGATGAAGGAGCGCACCTGGCCGGCCACTTCATCGCCGTCCCAGGCGACCCGCCACAGCGAGGGGTCCAGGTCGGGGAACTCGAGCATCTCCCGGTATCCCTCCTCCCCGGGCGGGGCGGCTCCCAGATGATCGACGAAGGCCTCCACCTCGGCGTCCCACACCCGGCGGAGCTCGTCATCGCGAGGGGGGCGCACTACCAGGCCGGCCGGCACGGGGGCGTCGGGGATGCCCTCGAGGTCGGGGCGCAGCATGTCGGCGGCGTGCAGAGCGGGGAGATAGCCGGCGGCGGCGTAGAGGGTGGCGGCCCCGGCTTCGCTGCCGCTGCAGGAGACCTCGAAGGTCTTTTCCCCGTCGGGGTGCGCTGCGGCGATCTGCCGCAGCCGGGCCTCGCCATGGGCCAGCAGGGCGGCGCCCAGCCCCCGGCGACGCGCCTCGGGCACCACGAAGCAGAAGGGCTCGTAGCGGCGTGCCCCGGTGTACTCCTCCCGCCAGGTGACCCGCTGATAGGCCACTACCTCGCCGTCGACCTCGGCCAGCACCACGTCGGTGGCGGGGTCGCAGTTCCGCAGGTTCCGGTAGGCGACGACGAAGTCCTCCAGCCTGCTCAGTTGGTCCACCCCGTCGGCGGCCTCGGCCGCCGCCTTCACCCGGCACATCGCCGGCAGGTCCTCCTCGCCGCGGTAGGAGCGCAACCCGAGGCCCGGGATAGAGGGCGGCTCGGCCAGGAAGGCCCAGGAGGCGGTCACGGCCGAATCACAATAACGGCGCTCCGACGGCCTCAAGCCGCCCGGCCTCGCTCCTCGCGCCCGGCCGACACCACGAGTCGTCGCGCCCGTCGACCCCGGGCTCCCCGCGCCGGCGGCCCCCGGCACGATCCGCTCCGGTCACGAGCTGCGCCGGGCCATCCGGATGGCGGTGCCCGATTCCGAAGCCGACCGGCCGCGGCTCCGCCCCAGGGCCGGAGGGCCGGGGTTCATCTCGGGTCTTGACGTTCCGTGCGCCGCTCCGCGGCGAGCGCAGCAGCGCAGTGGCGGTGCGGCACCGGCCGCATCCCTCCCGAGGCGGCCGGGGAGGCGCGCCCCCGCCCCACCATGGTCTTCCCTGCCCCGCGCCGACACCCCGGTGGCGGCGGATGACCCTCGCCGATGGGGTGCGCCCGGGTGGCCGCACGCCCCTGCCGATGGTGCGAGCCCCACCCGGCGCTCTCGGCCCTGCCCCGGCGCCACCAGAGGGGGAACCTACCGGAACCCGCCGGCTTCGCAGCCGGGGGTCCACCACCGCTGCCCCGACGTACCCGGCCACCCCGCGACGAGCATCGTCACAGCAGTTCCCGGCAGGTGACCCCGGGAGCGGGAAGGCTCGGGTAGGCCGCGGCCGGTCCCCCTCCGGAGACGGCGCGGTAGGCCCCGAGCACGGAAGCGATGAAGCCGTCCGCCATGGCTGCCTCCACCAGGGCCACCGCGCAGCCCCCGAAGCCGGCGCCCGTCATCCGCGCCCCTAGGCACCCGGGGGCGGCCAGCGCGGCCTGCACCATGGCGTCGAGGGTGTCCCCGGACACCTCGAAGTCGTCGCGCAGGCTGTGGTGGCTCTGCACCATCAACGCTCCCAGCCGCGGCCCGTCGCCCCTCTGCATGGCCTCGGCAGCGGCCGCGGTGCGGGCGTTCTCGGTCACCACGTGCCGGGCCCGCAGGCGAAGCTTGCCTTCCGGAAGCCGGGTCAGATCCGCTTCACCGGCATCGCGCAAGGCGGCCACCCCCAACTGCGCGGCCGCCTGCTCACATTCGGCCCGCCTCTGGTTGTAGGCGGAGGCCACCAGTTGCCGCCGGGTGCCGGTGTCGAGGATCACGACCGCGGTCCCCGCAGGCAGAGCGCACCTCTCGAAGAGCAGACTGCGACAGTCGAGGAACAGCGCGTGCCCCGCTTCGGCGCAGGCCACGGTGAGTTGGTCCATGACGCCGCAGGCCATGCCCACCCACTCGACCTCGGCCCGCTGGGCGATCCGGGCGGCGCCGATCGGGTCCCAGACGGCCCTCGCGGAAAGCGCGAAGGCGCGGGCGGCCGCCAGCTCCAGGGCCGCCGAAGACGAGAGACCGGCTCCCACCGGGATGTCGGTGGCGATGGCCCCGTCCCAGCCCGCCGTCGCCGCGGCACCCAATGCCCAGGCCACGCCGCTGAGGTACCGAGCCCAGCGCGGCCCGGGACGGTCGAGCCGGTCGAGGTGGAAGTCAGTGGGGGGATGCCCCTCCGAAGCCACCCGCACCCTCCGGTCGTCGCGGGGCCGCAGCACCAACCAGGTGGCCGGCTCGACCGCCATGGGAAGCACGAAGCCCTCGTTGTAGTCGGTGTGATCCCCGATGAGATTGACCCTGCCGGGGGCCCGCACCAGGTGGGTGGGAGCCAACGCGAAGCTGTCGTCGTACAGCCGCCGGGCCCGCTCCTCAGCGTTCATCGGTGATGGCCAGGTAGTGCCGCTCGGGCACATCGCGCAGGCGCCGGGCGGCTTCCTCGGGGGTCAGGTCGCGTTGCGCCTCCGCGGTCAACTCGTAGCCGACCATGAACTTGCGGATGGTGGCGGAACGGAGAAGCGGCGGGTAGAAGTGAGCGTGAAGCACCCAGTGCTCGGCCTCGTCTGTGCCGAAAGGGGCCCCGTGCCAGCCCATCGAGTAGGGGAAAGGGTGGCAGAAGAGGTTGTCGTACCGCACCAGCAGCCGGTGCAGGATGCGGGCGAGTGATCGGCGGGCTGCCGGGTCGAGTTCCGGGAGACGGCGGACCGGGCGGCGCGGCACCAGCAGGGTCTCGAAGGGCCACACCGCCCAGTAGGGAACCACCGCAACCCACTCCTCGTCGGCCACCACCACCCGCGTCCCGTCGCCCGTCTCCGCCTCGACGTAGTCGGTGAGCAGCGGCCGTCCCTTCTTGCGCCAGTAGACCAGTTGATGGTGGTCCTCGGCTTCCGTGGAGCTGGGGATGGAGGAGCCGGCCCAGATCTGGCCATGGGGATGCGGGTTCGACGCCCCCATGGTCGCGCCGCGGTTCTCGAAGACCTGCACCGACGGATAGACCGCCCCGAGAGCGGCCGCCTCCTCCATCCAGGTGGCCACCACGGCCTCGATTGAGGCGTCGTCCATCTGGGAGAGGGCGAGATCGTGGCGCGGCGAGAAGCAAACCACCCGGCAGGTGCCCGCCACCGCCTCAGCCTGGAACAAGTCGCCGCAGGCGGCCCGCTCGGGGAGCGCATCGGGCAGCATGGCCGGGAAGTCGTTGGTGAAGGTGAAGGTCCCGGAGTAGTCCGGGTTCCGCTCTCCGGACGCCCGCCGCGCCCCGGGACAGAGGTGACAGGCCGGGTCGTGGCGGGGCACGACGGGAACGTCGACCCTCTCCGTCTTGCCCAGCCAGGGCCGGTCCGTCCGGTGCGCCGAGACAAGGACCCAGGATCCGGTGAGCGGATTGCGGCGACGGTGGGGCGAAGGGAAGGTGGGCGGGTTCACCGGGCGGCCTCCTCCCGCCCCGGCTCGGCAGGGGCGAATCCCGCGCTGAGATCGACCCGGCGATCGTCGACCATCCACCGCGCCCGGCCCCGGCAGGTGACGGCGGCCTCCCTCTCCTCAAGGAAGGCGGCCAGCCTGGAGCGCTCCGCAGGAGTCAGCCAGTCCGGGGGGTCCGAGATCCCTCGGAAGCCGGTGATCCGGGCTAGATCGCGCAACAGGGCCTGCGCCCCGGCGCCCAGCCCGAGCCGGCGCGAACGAAAGAAGCAGACATCGGGATCGAGATCGAGAGCGCCCCGCAGCCACAGCCGGTGAGCGCTGGTCTCAACGGCGTTGCGGGCCCCGGCGGTCTGGGCAGGGTCGTGCCACCACTCGGCCACGTCGGGCCCGATGCGAATGCCGTCGAACACTCCGAGGGAGGCTATCACCGGGGCCCCGCACGCCAGCAGGTAGCAGTCGTCGCCGGCAGCACGGCGCATCACCTCGCACGCCGCTCGGAGGCTCGCCTCCCTGCCTGCCTCCCGATGGCGACGTCCGGGGAAGGCGGCCGCGTAGAGGAAGTCCAGTTTGAGGAACTCGTAACCCCAGCCCCGCACCCTGCGGATCAGGGCGTCGAGGTACTCCAGCACACCGGGATGGGTGGGGTCGAGGGAGTGATAGGGCCCGCCCCAGCACTCGCCCGCCACCACCGGATCGCCCTCGTCGTCGGGCAGCAGCAGGTCGGGGTGCGCGGCGGCGAACTCAGAGGAAGCGCCGGCGATGAGTGGGGAGAGCCAGAGCCCGGGGCGGAAGCCGGCGGCGCGGATGCGATGCGCCAGGTCCTCCATGCCCGAGGGAAAGCGGGCATTGGCCGTCCAGTCCCCGACCGCCCGCTCCCAGCCGTCATCCACCTGGAAGGTCTCGAAGGCCAGCCCCCCGAGCCCGGCGAGCACCCGGTGGAGCGCCGCTTCGCTGATGTCCCCGTACATCCCATACCAGGAGCTCCACAGGCGCTGCGGGGCGATGGGCCGGCGACCCAGTTGACCGGACAGGGCCGCGGCGTATCCCGCAAAAACCTCCGCCTCGGAGCCTCTCGCGGTGTACCAGGGCCCGGGCGCCGCGGCATACCGTCCCGCCAGCCCGCCATCGTCGAGGAAAACCCAGGCATCGGGCGCCAGCGCCCCGAGCAGGCTGATCGAACCGTCGCCGTGCTCCACCGCGGCCACTCCGCTGCCCCCGTGCCGCCGATCGGCGTCGTGCAGAGGATCGGCCACTCCCAGGCGACGCACCCGATCGGGGATCACTTCGGGCGATTCGGAAGGGTCGACCCAGGCGGTGCGCGACCAGGAGTGCCAGCCATGCCGGTAGAACGCGACCGCCCGGTCGACGGGGAGGACGCACTCCCCTCCTGAGATGATCCCGCCGGTCACTTGATACCGCTGGAGGCGACGTTCTCGACGAAGTAGCGCTGCGCCATCACGAACACCACGAGGGGCACGGTCATAGCCAGAGTCACCCCGGCGAAGATGAGGTGCGGCTGATCGGCCCCCTGCCCTCCAAGAATGGAGAGCGCCAGCGTCAGCACATGTGACTTGGTGTTGCCGGCATCGATCACCACCAGCGGCCAGATGAAGGAGTTCCAGGCATACAAGAATTGGAAGGTCGCCAGGGTGGCGATCGCCGGCCAGGAGAGCGGCACGAAGATCCGCCACAGGATGCGCATCCGGGAGGCGCCGTCGATGAAGGCTGCCTCCTCCAGGTCACGGGGTATGGAAACGAAGAACTGGCGCATCAGGAAGGTCCCGTAGGCGGTGAAGATGAAGGGCCACACCAGCGAGGCCAGCGAGTTGTTCCAGTTGAGCTTCACCACGATCTGGAACAGCGGGATCATCATCACCACGAAGGGGATCATGATCGAGCCCAGGTAGCCCACGAAAATCTTGTCCCTCCCCGGAAAACTGATCCGGGCGAACGCGTAACCACCCATGATCGACGTGAACAGGCTCCCCGCCACCACGAAGACGGTGACCAGCACCGTGTTGGTCAGGGCCCGGTCGAAGTCGCGGATGCCCATGACCTCGGAGTAGTTGGACCACTCGGCCGTGACCCGCTCGGTGCGCTGGGCGGTGCGTACCACCGCATAGCCCTCGACATCGGGCCGGTCGGGGTCGACGAACCTCCCCACCACCGTGTCCCGGACAAGTGCCAGCCGGCGCCACTCGGTCCCGATCGGAACTCGATACAGGGGCCTCACCACCCCGTCGACCACCACCTCGGTGCCGGTGGACTGCACCCGCAGCAGAGGCACCACGATCGTGTCCCCCGGATCGTCGGGGGCAGCGAACACTCCGGCGGCGATCCCTTGCTCCACCAGCACCATCGAGCGTGTCTCCCCGTCGGCGTCGATCCGGA
>Ga0194125_10003617_pt1 | contig 24787 bp, 16 predicted proteins | sample TA2KigC250mmetaG_FD_148626 | JGI IMG/M metagenome (GOLD analysis project Ga0194125, IMG submission 148626) | Freshwater microbial communities from Lake Tanganyika, Tanzania - TA2015034 Kigoma Deep Cast 250m | ecosystem: Environmental > Aquatic > Freshwater > Lake | place: Tanzania: Lake... | reverse complement strand
CCTGTTTTTTGCCCTGGACGTTGTAAGAAACGCCGCTCTTTCGTTTTTTTCGCAGCCAGCCGACGGACGGTCAGCTTGTTTTGATGTCAGTTTGAGGTCTCGAAAATTGGGGAACAGTAAACCTGTCCCTCAATTTCACATTCGGTATTTGCCGAAATCTTCCGGCCGGAGCGTTTCGAGCCACTTGCGGAGGTTCTCTGAGCCTTCGAGGTTGTCGTCGAGCTTCAGGCCGTGAGCCCGGCGGACGACTTCCTCCTCGACGTAGATCGGCGAGCGCATCCGGAGGGCCAGGGCGATGGCGTCGGAGGGGCGGGAGTCGATGACGAGCTCCCGGCCTTCGTGGCGGCAGTGGATGGACGCGTAGAATGTGTTGTTCCGGACGTCGGTGACGACGATCCGGTCGACTCCGATGTTCAGCCCGGCGAAGATATTGCGGAGGAGGTCGTGGGTCATCGGCCGGGGGGTGGGGATGTTCTCGATCGTCAGGGCGATGGCGTTGGCTTCGAAGACGCCGATCCAGATGGGGAGGACGCGGTCGCCGGCCGGGTCCTGGAGGACGACGATGGGCATCTTGGAGATCGGGTCGACGACCAGACCCTTGATTTTCATCTCGATTTCCACGTCCTCTCTCCTCTGAAGCTAGAATATAAATTCCCCCCTCGGAGTTGTCAAGAAAGGGCGGCCCGTACATTTTTTTGGAAATAATCCAATAAATTGGATTCAACTGCAGCCTCTCTCTTTTTTATTTCGCTGATAATAATAAAAATATGGTGAATTTCTCATTGGCATATTATTTGCATAAGCATAATTTTAGTAATAGGAGAGAGAGAATTCGTCCTTCTATATCCATGGAAAGAAATTTTACGAACAAGGAGGTGAGAACCGGGTATCCGAGATTCTCAGGTTTTCTGGGCCGGGCCGGAGCAGACGCTCTGGCCTATGGTGATGGATCAAATTCTATAAGGAGAAATCGACAAGAATGAGGAAACTGGCTTACGCCTTACTGGCAATGGCCATGCTCGCCTCCTTCGCCCATGCGCAAGCGACCGGCACGATTGCCGGAAAGGCGACGGACGAGCAGGGCGCGCCCCTTCCGGGCGTCGCCGTCGAGGGCACGTCGCCCCGGCTCGTCGGCCGGACGGCCACGGTCACGGACGAAACGGGGACGTTCCGTCTGCTGTCCCTGCCTTCGGGGACGTACACGATCACCTTCACCCTCCAGGGGTTCCAGCCGCTGAAGCGGGAAGGGGTCATCCTCCAGCTCGAGCAGACGATCACCCTGAACGTGACCCTGAAGCAGAGCACCCTGGCCGAGGAGATCACGGTCATCGGCCAGAGCCCGCTCATCGACGTCAAGTCGACGACCAAGGGCTCGACGATGACCAAGGAAGTCTTCATGCAGCTGCCCCGGAACCGGAGCTTCGACGGCCTGCTGGCCACGGTCCCGGGCGTCCAGTATGAGGGCAACCAGGGCGGGCTGTCGGTCGACGGGGCGTCGGGGACGGAGAACATCTGGTACGTCGACGGGACGAACGTCACGAGCGTCCACGTCGGCCTGCGGACGCAGTCGGTCGTCATGGAGCAGCTGGAAGAGGTCAAGGTCACGGCCTCGGGGTACAACGCCGAGTATGGCGGCTCGATGGGCGGTGTCGTCAACGTCATCAGCCGGTCGGGCGGGAACGAGTTCCACGGCGACATCTTCGGCTATTACAACAACAACCGGCTGTGGATGGAGGGTAAAGGCCGGGATTATCTGAGATTCAACCCCTACTGGACCTCTCCCCTCGGGCCCGAGGACATCGAGTACGTCAACACGGACGACCTGTATTACGACGGCGGCAAGAACCGGGACGACTTCCAGAGGATGGAGGGCGTCTTCAACGTGGGCGGGTTCGTCGTCAAGGACCGGCTCTGGTTCTTCGCCTCCTTCAACCCGACCTATAGCCGGACGTACGCCAACCGCTGGTTCACGACCGACCCCGTGAACTTGTCCGCGGCCAAGTATCCCGGCGACACGGCCAAAGACCCGCGCCAAGGCCGCCAGACCTACGAGTTCTACTCCAAGAACTACTACTACTATTGGCAGGCCAAGCTGACCGCCCAGCCCATCAAGGGGATGCGGGTGTCGCTCTCGGCGGTCAATAATTTCTCCAGAGGCCGAGGGGGAATCCCTTCGATCGCCGGAACATCGGCGAAGGACTATCCCTGGATCTCCTCCTGGCAGAACACGGTCCTCAACGGGAAAGAATCTGGATTCGATTATCCGAACCTGTCCGGGAACTTGAGCGTCGACTGGACGCTCTCGAACAACTTCCTGGTCAACCTGCGGGGCGGCTACCAGAGGACGAATACGACCAACCAGCAGATGATCATGCCCGGGACTCAGTATACGTTCAGCCGGTCGAACACGTCGACGACCGCATTCCCGGACATTCCGGACAGCTTGAGGCGCAACTCGGGCTGGACCAACTGGACGGCTTCCCGGTACGAATACAAGAAGTGGATCTACGGCCGGATGAGCGCCAACCTCGACATGACCTACTACCTGAACCTGGCCGGCGAGCACGCCTGGAAGTTCGGCGTTCAGTGGATCCGCCCGTTTGAGGACGTCGACGCGTCCTCGGCCCATCCTTGGGTCCGCCTCTTCTGGGGGGCGTACTACGACTGGCCGACGGGTGAAAGAATCCAGGGGAAATACGGGTACTACGAAACTCGCGGAGACTTCAATTCGCCCTACGGCAACTTCTGGAAAATCCATAGCGACAACTGGGCCATTTACCTTCAGGATTCCTGGACGCTGGGCGACAAGCTGACCCTGAACCTGGGCCTCCGGACCGAGAGCGAGTACGTTCCGGCGATGACGACGGACACGACGATTCCCGGGTACAGCGCCAAGCCGATCCAGTTCAGCTTCGGCCAGAAACTGGCTCCCCGGCTGGGCGTCGTCTATGACGTCTTCGGAGACTCGAGCCTGAAGCTTTTCGCCAGCTACGGCGTGTATTACGACGTCATGAAGCTCTACATGGCGGAAGGGGCTTACGGCGGGTTCAAATGGGTGACGAGCTACTTCACCCTGGAAGACTATGACTGGACGAAGATCGGGGCCAGCGGGAAGATCGACGACAGGGCGAGTCTATCCGCGGGCGGGAAGTACTTTGGCTGGCGGGATTGGCGGCATAAATCGTTCGGCAACGAGACCGATCCCGACATGAAGCCGGTGGGCCAGTCCGAGATGTCGTTCGGGGCGGAGAAGAAGCTGACCGAGGAGCTGTCGTTCAGCGCCCGGTTTGTCTACAAGCACCTCATCCGGACGATCGAAGACATCGGCTTCCTGGACGAAACGCTGAGCGAAGCCTACGTCATCGGCAACCCCGGTGAAGGCGTGTCCAGGCTGAAATCGGAGGGGGGGATATTCGCCGACGGGTACTGGCCCGCCCCCAAGCCGAAACGGGAATACTTCGGCCTGAACCTGGGGATCGAGAAGCGGTTCTCGAACAACTGGCAGGGCGGCTTCAACTACACCTGGAGCCAGATGACGGGCAACTACGGCGGTCTTTCGTCCTCGGACGAGGGCGGCCGGAACTCGCCGAACGTCGAGCGGTACTGGGACCTCTGGTTTGAGCGGTACGACATCTACGGGAACGCCCTGGACGGGATCCTGCCCTCGGACCGGAGCCATTACTTCAAGGCCTACGGCTCGTACGCCTTCCCCTTCGGACTGACGGTGGGGTTTGTCGGCTACGGCCGGAGCGGCCTGCCGCGGAACACGAACATCAGCTTCAACGACATGCAGATCTTCCCCGAAGGCTACTACGACACCGGGAAACGGCTGCCGTTCACGGCCTGGGCGGACCTGTATATCGAGTACAACGTCCGGCTGTTCGGGAAGTACACGGTCAACCTCAACGGGACGTTCTCCAACATCACCAACACCAAGACGATCCAGGCCTACTACGACCGTCCCAACTACACCATGCTCAGGCTGACGGATGCCGAACTCCTGGCGAACAAAACGGTCAAGAAAACCTACACCCAGTGGATGAACGAGAAGATTACGGTCGACAAGAACGACCCGCGGTACGGGATGTGGACGAGCCGCTACGGGGCCTGGTCGTGGAGGATGGGCGCCCGCTTCTCGTTCTGAGACGAGACGGAGTATAGGACATTCCCAAGTTGAGGCTCTAACCGAAGAAAAAAAGCAGACGCAGCAAGGGCCGGCCTTCGGGCCGGCCCTTTTTTTTCGCGGTTCAAAAAGCCCGATCGCAAGCTGAAACTCCTCGACTGGCATAGGCCTTTCGGCATCGAAAATTGGGCCGACGATCTCGGGCAAGAAGACGACGATGAGTTTTCATCGATGATGCGCGAGCACGAAAAAACGGGGAGGTGTTTTTTATTTGATGGATTTGAGTTTTTGGAGCTCGGCCCGGGCCCTCTCAATCTTGGCCGGCGGCTCGTCCTTGGGGTCGTCGAGGTAGCGCTCGAGGTTGGCCACCGCTTCGGCGATTTCTCCCTTCTGCCGGTAGGAGACGGCCAGGTTGTAATAGGCGTCCGGCGTCGGGGCGATGTATGTGATCTGCTTGAAGTTCTTGATCGCCTCGTCGAAGTTCCCCCCGATCCCGTAGGCGATCCCCAGGGCCCGGTAGAGGGCCGTGTCCCGCGGAAAATCGATGACGAGCTTCTCGTAGATGGCGATGGCCTCGGCGAGATACCGGGTCGAGGCCAGGTTTCCGGCGTAGGCCACCCGCAGGAACTTGTTCTCGGGCTCGACCGAGAGGGCCGACTCGAAATACTCCCGGGCTTCGGCTTTGCGGCCCGTCCCGTCGAGGATGACGGCCATGGCCGTCAAGGCGTCGATCGACCGGGGATTGAGCTTGAGGAGCTCGCCCATCGTCTCCATGGCCTCGGCCCACTTGTTCATGACGAGATAGGTGTACCCCAGCCGGGACATCAGGAGCTCGTTCCCCGGGAGCCTGTCGAGCCCGTCCTTCAACGTCGCCACCGCCCGGTCGAATTCCTTCTGCCTCGCTCTGGCCAAGGCGAGGTTGACGTAGCTCGAGGCCGCCCCCGGCCTCAAGGCCAGCATCTTCTCGTGGAGCTCCGCGGCCAGGCCGAAGTTCCCCTCGAACTCGGCCTTCTCCGCGTCTTGGACCATCTTGAGCTCGTCGAGCCTGTCTTTCGGGTCGGCGTCGCCCTTGGCCCCCGGCTCGGAGTAATCGACGTAGCCCAGCGACCGGAGCCTCGCCCGCTCGTCGGCCGATAGCTCCCTCGGCGCCGCCTCGGCCGACGTCCCGCCGGCCGCCTGGACGACCGCCTCGAGACGGGCCTTGAGCCCGGAGAGGCTCTTCCCCTCCCGCTCGGCGAGGTTCTTTTCCTCGGCCGGGTCGGCGGCCAAGTCATACAACTCGGCCTTCGGGGCCTGGATGAACTTCGATTTTCCCGAGATGATCCCGGTGAGGGGCGCCCAGCCGAAGTTTTCCCGCGGGTAGAACGTCTCGAGGTAGACGTCGAGGTCCCGGCCGCCCGAGCGCCGCTGGATGTAGGGGACGAGCGTCTGCCCCTGGACGCCTTCCGGGGAGGCCATGCCCAAGACGTCGAGGACGGTCGGGAGGATGTCGATCAGCCGGACCCTGGCCTGGACGACCCGGCCGGCCGGAAGATGGCCCTCTCCGTAGACCAGAAGGGGGACGCGGACGGCCATCTCGTACAGGAAGACGCCGTGCCCGCTCTCGCCCTTCTCCCCGAAGGCCTCGCCATGGTCCCCGGCGACGACGATGAGCGTCCGGCTGAGAATCCCCCTGTCGCGGACCTTGAGCAGGACCTCGCCCAGGACGAAATCCATGTAGGCGATTTCGCCGTCGTAGAGGTCGGCCTCGAAATTCTCCCGGTAGGGGGAGGGAGGGCTGTAGGGCAGATGGGGGTCGAAGAAGTGAACCCAGGCGAAGAAGCGCTCGCCGCCGATCCGGTCGAGCCAGTTCGAGAAGGGTTCCAGGACCTGCTCCGCCTTCCGTTCCGCGTTCAGGGCTTTGAACGGCGACCCCTCTTGGAAGTTGTCGTCGTAGACGTCGAAGCCCTGGTCGAGGCCGAAGCGGGAATCGACGCTGAACGAGGCGACGAACGCCCCCGTCGTCACCCCCTTGTCGCGAAGAAGCTCGGCCAGGGTCAGCTTGTCGTATGACAGGACATAGCTTCCGTTGTTATGGACCCCGTGGGCCAGGGGCGTCAGCCCGGTCAGGATGGAGGCGTGGGAGGGGAGCGTCAGGGGGACGGGCGCGTAGGCGTTGGCGAATAGGACCCCGTTCCGGGCCAGGGCGTCAAGGTTCGGCGTTCGGGCTTTGGCGTAGCCGTAGCATCCGATCCGGTCCGCCCTGGTCGTGTCCAGAGTGACGAGGAGGACGTTGAGGCTTTCGTTTCTTTGGACGAGGATGGGCTTGGGTTTGAGGACGGCGAGGTAGAGGAGGACGGCCGCCCCGACGGCCCCCGCCGTCCCGGCCGCCGCCGGCCAGAGCGCGCGCCATGTAGGACGTTTCCCGCTCCTCTCCGCCCCCGCGGCTTTCCCCTCGAGGGGCGGAGTCCGGACGAGGATTTTAGCCTGCTCCGGCGGGGTTTGCGGCGCGGACGGGACCGGCTTCTTGTGACGCGAGCGCTTCTTCTTCGCCATCCGTCAGGGCTTCACTTCTTGATGGCGTTGAGGATGTTCTTCACCAGGGCGGCCCGCTCGCCCTCGGGTTCGAGAGTCAGGAACTTCTCGAACCGGGCGATGGCGCTCGAATTGTCGGCCTTGTTGAGAAAGACGTAGCCCAGCTTGAGGTAGGGGTCGGGCCATTCGGGCCTGATCTCCCGGGCGAGGTCGAAGTATTTGAGGGCCTCGTCGAGCTGCTGGTTGGAAAAATAGATCTCGCCGACGTTGTAGGCCAGGACCTCGTCCTTGGGCGAGCTCTCGATGGATTTCTTGAAGTACTCCTGGGCCTCGTTGAGCTTGTTCTGCTTGACGTAGATGTTGCCGATCCCGGCTTGAGCCTTGGCGGCCATCTCCTTGCCCAGGACGGTGTCGGCCTGGGAGAGCTCGACGATCTTGTTGTACATCTCCATGGACTTGTCGAACTCGCCCTTCTCCCGGTAGCAGTCGGCGATGCTAAGCTGGACCTGATAGGCCTGGGGGTTCTTTTCCAGGAAGAGCTGGTATTGCTCGATCGCACCGTCGAAGTTGCCCTCCCGGAAGAACTTGTTCCCCTGCTCCAGGAAGGCGAACGAGGACTCGTCCTGGACGATCCCCCCGCCCGGCCGCTCGGCCTTCTTCATCCGGATCGTGACCTTGGGGTTGACCTGGAGCTGGCTGACGTAGAGGGTCTGGTTGACCGGGTCGTAGCCGGCGAGGAAGGCGGTCAGGTGCCAGTTCCCCGTCCCGAGGCCGAGGAACGACCACTCGCCCTTCTTGTTGCTCGCCCCGTCGAACTTGAGGTTCTCGTTCTGGGAAAAGACGATCTGGAGCTTGACGCCCTCGACCGGCTTTCCCTCCAAGTCGACGATGATTCCGGCGATCCGGCCGACGCCCCGGCCGGCCTGGGCCAGGGCCAGTCCGGCCGCGAGCCCGGCTATGAGAAAAAAGACCGTCGCCCGGCGGGTCATGATGTTTGACATTTTCGGCCTCCAGACCCTAAAAAGTGCAACTTCCGTGCCAATCTTCGACCGCGAAGGAGGGCGTTTTTCGGGGAAAAAACCCCTTTCATTCTATCACGTCGGCTCAATATGGCAAGAAAATTTACGTCAGAACGAAAGCCTGGCTTTTTTATTGACCCGGGATTCGTCGGCCCCGTTCGTCAGAGCGACGGCCACCCAGTACGTCCCCGGCTTGAGGTCCAGGGGGATGTCGACTGAGAAATCGGTCCGGATGACTTCCTCGAGCTCGGCTTCGCTGAGTTCGAGGGGGATGTCCCGGCGGAATTCGGCGACCTTCCGGCCCGCCGCATCCGTGATTTCGAACGCCGCGACGAGCGTCGTTTGGAGGCGCTCACCCTGGGAGGAGAACCAAATTTTCTTGTAGGGGACGACAAGACGGGCGACCGCCCTCCCGTCCCGGGCCTCGACCTTGAGGTCGGCCTCGAGCGCCCCCTTTTCGGGCGCGACGAGCGGCTTCAGGCGCATCTGGGTGGACATGATGGCCCCGAGTTGGGCCGCGCTGCCCGGCTCGAGCTTGTAGTTCCCGTTCCAGTTGGGGTCGACGAAAAGGACCGGGAACCAGCCGTAGTACCAGATCTCGGTCGGGATGCCGTAGAAGGTGACCCCCCGGGGATACTGCTCCCGATGGTCGGGGGGGCCGATGAGGATGTAGATCCGGCCCCGGTCTTGAAGCCAGCCGGGCTCGCTCCCGCCGCCTTCGTTGAACAGCCGGTTGGCCTCCTCGATCCTTTGGAAATAGACCTTCTGGAATTCATTCTCCTCGGTCTCGGGGTCGGGGTCCCGCTTCTTCCAGAAGGCGGCGATGAACGGCTTGCGCTCCTCGGCCGGGAGGCTGAGAAACGTCCTTCGCTCCTCTCCGGTGATGACATAGCGGACCTTGGACAGGAAATCCCGGCTCTCCGGGTCGAGCTGCTTCATGAGCCGGGCCGTCGCGCAGCCGGCGAGACCGAGGGCGAGGAACGCTTCGAGGAGAAGGAGGGGAAGGCGGAGCGTCCGGCCGGTCTTCACGTCCCGTCTCCGTCCGGAGTTTTCTTGAGAGCCTTGACCTTGTCCCGGACCCCCGGCTGATTGGCGTCGAGCTGGAGGGACCGTTCCCAGGCGACGAGGGCCTCGGCCGGGTTGTCGAGCTGGAAGTAGCAGTCCCCGACGCGGTTGAGGACGGCGATGTTCGCCCCGAAATGGGCCAGGTATTCCTTGAACCGGAGGACGGCCGAGGCGTATTCGCCCAGGGCCTGCTCGGCTTCGCCGGCGACCTGGAGGAATTCCCATTTCCGGTCGTCGGCCAGGAAGGGCTGAGCGACGGCCTTGACCCCGGCGAAGTCCCGGGCCTCGGCCAAGGCCCGGCAATAATCCAGGGCGAAGACGGCCCGGCCGGGGTCGCGCCGGTAGGCGGACTCGAGAAGGCGCCGGGCGGCGTCCATGTTCCTGACCGCCAGGTTCTGGAGGCCGAGGACATGGGCGTAGGACGCGTCCCCGGGCGGGGGGAGGGGGAGCGAGAGAACCCAGGGACGGGGGAGGGCGGCCATCGGCGAGACGAGGAACCTCGTTTCGGCGGCCAGTCGCTCGCGCCGCCCGGCGTCGAGGACGGCGACCCGGAGCTTGTAGTGGGACGGGGCGAAACCGGCCAGGGAGAAATCCTCGAAAATATTCTCCGGGTCGGCGTATTCCAGGAGCGGCCTGGTCCGGACGACGGCCTTCTCCGGGGCCGCGGCCGGGACGGCGGCCCGCTCGGACTCCCGGACGATCGTGTATTCCACCATCCCTCCGGCCTTGAGGTCCGGGGGGAGGTTGCGGAGCTGGGTGTAGAGGGTGGCGGTCTCGCCGGCCAGATAATCGTTCCGCGGCGAGGGGACCATCTGCGTCCCGCCGAGGAGGAACGACTTCGTCTGCCCCCGGTAGCGGGAATTCCGGTCGACCCTGTTGGCCAGGACCGGGACGCTCATGGAGAACGCGCCGGGGTCGGGAACGAGGATTTCGGCTTCGAGCGAGGTGAACTCCCGCGACAGCCGGTTCTTCAGCAGGACGTTGAAGGTGTAGCTTCCGGGGATGATAGGACAGATGTCCTGGTAGCTCCACGGCTTGGCCCGGACGGCCTTGAGCTGGTCGCCGGACATCTCCACGGGCAGCCGGCGCTCGAATTGATAGACCGTCATCCCCTTCTTGTCGGCGACTTTGCCGATGAGGTCGAAATCGCCGTGATACCTCCCGCCCTCGCCCTCCTCGACGGTCAGCCGCCGGGGCTCGAGCTCGAGGAGGAAGTGGACGAACGACGTCCCGGACGGGTCCTGGTAGACCCGGACGAGGGCTTCGCTCGAGAAGTAGTTGGCCGTGTAGTCGACTTCGATGACGTCCTTGTAGCGGAGCAGTTTTTCGGCGTAGTCGTCCTTGACCTTCTCCCGGGGGGCGGCCGGTATCTGGGCGGAAATGAGGACCTGGGAGGCGAGCGACGGCTTGGCGGAGAACCGGGCCTCGCCGGGGATGAGGGACAGCGAGACCTCGGCCACCGATTGGGAGATCTCGGCCAGCTGGGCGACGGCATTCTCGTGCGAGGTCATGTCGCCCTTGTAGTGGACGAGGAGGTTCTGGGGACCGTCCTGGATGGGGGAGTAGAGGACGTATTCGTTCCCCCCGTTTTTCTTGAAGAAGACGACCGAGAACGAACCCGGGAGCCGGTATTCGGCCATGCCGTCGTAGAACCAGATGACCGTCGGGTAGATTTCGGGCAGGTTCTCGTGCTTTTCCTCGGACTTGGGCGGGCCGAGGATGATGTAGATCCGGCCCATGTCCGTCCGCCAGCCGGGGCCGGGCGCGTCGCGGCCGTACCATTGATTGGCGTAGGAGATGCGGCGGTAGTGCTCTTCCTTGTACTCGTTCTTCGGGGTGTTGGGGGTGGGGTCGCGCGGCCGCCAGAAGGCTTCGATGAAGATCTCGCGTTCGCGGTCGGTCTCGAGCTGGAGGAAGACGTCCTTCTCCCGGTCGGTGATGATGTAGACGACGTCCTCCTCGAGCCATTTCCGGTGCTGGGGAGGGAGGTCCTTGGGCGATTTTTTCCGGGCCTGTCCGCCGGCTCCGGCGGCCAGGCCGCAGGCCAGGACGAGGCTCAGGACGGCGAAAAACGCTCTCTTTTTCACCCGGATATTATAACACATGACCTTTTTCCGGACCGGCCCGCTGTCCCGCTCTCATTCTTTGAACGAACGACCCTTCTCTTTGGTTACAGTCGGCCTCCCGTGAGTCCGGTTGACCTCCCGGCCGCGGGAGCGGCCGGAACGTAATGAGGTTTTGCCGCCCCGGAGCCGCTCTTCGAGGCTTCCGTCTTCGGACGCCGGACTTTCAGAAACCGTCAAGGCCGACGGAAAGGCTACGAGCGGGTAAAGCGCGGGGAGCGTAAGGCCCGAGGCCCCGAAACACGTCAGCGTTTCCGAGAGCCGGAGCGGAGGCCGTTTCCGAGGCCGGGACTGGGGTGAAAAAAGGGCGTCCTCAGAACAGGGAAAGCTGCCCGGCGCCGGCCTCCGGCCCGTCCTGGCCGTCGAACAGATGGATGAGGCCGTACTCGCCGTCGTGGCCGGGGACGATCCTGACCAGGCCTTTCCTCATCCGGTCGATGCCCCGGGCCACGGCCTCGGGCTGGAGCCTGGCCAGCTCGGCGACGGGGACCTCGGTCAGGATTTTGTGCTCCGGGCCGAACTCTTGGATGAACTTGAAGTAGAGGTCCCAGACGCCCTGGCTCTCGGCCGACCGGCCGCAGGCCTGGCCGATGACCTCGTTCAGGGGGATGAGGTTCCGGTGGGGGACGCGGAGGCCGGAGGGCGCCTCGTCCCGGTCGGCCAGCTCCTCGACCCGGTGGAGGACCCCGATCGTCAGCCTCTTCCCGCAGACGGGGCAGAGGTCGCCCCGGGCGACGGATTCCTTGGGGGAGAGGAGAACGCCGCATTTGCGGTGGCCGTCGAAATGGTATTTTCCCTCTTCGGGAAAGAACTCGACGGTGTAGAGAAACCGGGCCGGGTCGCGGCTTCGGATCGCCTCGACCAGGGCCTTGAAGGTGAACTCGGCCTCGAAGACGTTGGCCTCCCGGCCGACCCGGGAGGGGGAATGGGCGTCCGAGTTCGAGACCAGGGCGTACCTGTCCAGGGCCGAGAGCCGGCCGTTCATCGGCGGGTCCGAGGAGAGCCCGGTCTCGAGGGCGAAGATGAAGGGCGTCATCTCCTCGAAGCACTCCTCGATCGCGTCGAAGCCCGAGTTCGCCCCGAAGAGCGAGAACCACGGCGTCCAGATGTGGGAGGGGATGACGACGGCCCGCGGGCAGAGGTCGGCGACCATCCGGACGAAGAGCTTCGTGTCCAGGCCGAGGATCGGCCGGCCGTCCGAGCGGAGGTTGCCGATGCCGACGAGTCGATGGTTGACCTTCTCGACGGATTCGAGGTCGGGGAGGAGGAGGAGGAGGTGAATCTTCCGGACCTTGCCTTTTTTGGAATAGATGAAGCTCAGCTCCGAGGAGAGGATGAAGTGGACGTCGTCCGGGCGGAAGGGGATCGCCCTCAGGCCGGCCTCGGCCGGGGGCTGGGGGTGGCGGAGCCTGAAGAATCCGTTGCCGGCCGGCTCGAGTTTTTCCTTGGTCAGGAAAAACCATTCGGGATGGGTGAAATCGGCCGCGGCCAGAAGCCGCAAGCCCTTGGCCTTGGCCCACCAGGCCAGAACGTCGAAGGTCATGTCCCGGGATGTCGCCCGGGAGAAGCGCGAGTGGAGGTGGAGGTCGGCGGCGAATTTCATTCGACGGCCAGTTTAGAGAATCGCCTCCCCTTTTGCAACCTTTCCGCGGGGAATTCGATTATTTGGAATGCATCCAAAGATTTGGATTCAGGAGACCCGCGGAGCGCGGGTTGACGTTCATAAATAATTAATAATAATATAAATACAAAATATTGAATTGTGGCACGAAATTTGCTTCAAAAAGACTTGCCTAATCTTAAATTCATGGAAAGATCAACCTGGTACGCCGAAGGAGGTGATTCGCAGGGATTATCGATCATTCGAAGGGCTCGAGGCCGGGGCCTGAGGCTTGACCTCGCCCCAAGGCAGGGGGAACCGAAAGAAGGAAAAATCTTCGCATAAGGAGGAGATTTGCGGAAAACATTAATTCTCGCCTTTGTTTTTTTCCTGGCCGCTTCGGGGATGGCCCAGCAGCGGACCGGGAACATCATCGTCACCGTCGTCGACAAGGACGGCGCCCGCCTCCCTGGCGTCACGGTGACCCTCATCAGCCCGTTCGGAGCCGTCCCGCCCCAGGTCTCTTCGGCCGAAGGCGTGGTCCGCTTCCTGTCCCTCCCGCCCTCGCGGGAATACGGGATCAAGCTCGAACTCCAGGGCTTCAAGACCAAAACCGAAACCGGGATCACGGTCAACCTCGGGATCAACGCCGACATGACCCTGACCCTGGAGCAGGGCGTTCTGACCGAAGAAATCACGGTCGTCGGCAAGACCCCCGTCGTCGACCAGAAGAAGACCTCGGTCGGGACGAACGTCACCCAGGAGCTGCTCCAGTCGCTGCCCTCGGCCCGCGACCCCTGGGTCATCCTCCAGATGGCCCCCTCGGTCATCGTCGACCGGGAGAACATCGGCGGCAATGAGTCCGGACAGCAGTCGAGCTACGTCGCCCGCGGGGCGGCGTCCTACAATGACAATGTCTGGGCCATGGATGGGGTCGTCATCACCGACCCGGCGGCCATCGGCGCCTCGCCCTCGTACTACGACTTCGACGCCTTCGAGGAGATGTCGATCATCGTCGGCGGGGCGGACGTCACGGTCCAGACGGGCGGGATCGCCCTGAACATGGTCACCCGCCGGGCCGGGAACACCCTCAGCCTGGGCGGCCGGTTCTACGTCACGGACAACTACTTCCAGTCCGAGGAGATCGACCCGAAGTGGGCCAAGGAAGGCCTGCTGGGGATCAACAAGATCGAGAACATCAAGGACTACGGGTTCAACCTCGGCATCCCGCTCCTCAAGGACAAGGCCTGGTTCTGGGGCTCCTACGGCGTTCAGGACATCAAGACCTTCACCGTCTTCGGGACCAAGGACGACACCCTCCTCCAGAACTATGCGGCCAAGCTGAACATCAACCCCATCTCCAACAACCGGTTCGAGGCCTTCATCCACGCTGGCGGCAAGTACAAATGGGGCCGGTCGACCTCGACCTCCAACCCCGAGGGCCTCTACCAGGCCGGCGGCTACCACTTCGGCTCGCCGATCACCAAGCTCCAGGACGAGCACATGTTCGGCGACAACCTCTTCGTCTCATTGAAGTTCGCCTACAGCGACGCCGGGTTCATGCTCATCCCGATGACAGACCGGGACCTCGTCAAGATGGCCATCTGGGACGTCACGGCCAATAGATACTACGGCTCCCAAGCCTCCCGCTATTACGTCGAGCGGCCCGTCTCCCAGTACAACGCCGTGGCCGACTACTTCAACGACAGCCTGTTTGGGGTGAGCCACAGCATCAAGGTCGGGTTCGAGTACGCCGACCGGGCGGCCTACACCGAATCGGTCTGGACGGGGAACCTGGTCATGAACCGGAACTACAACAGTCCCCAGATCGACCTGAACGGCGACAAGGCTCCCGACGTTCCGACTTCGGCCTGGAAATACTTCAGCTTCTCGCGCGGCTATTACCGCGACGCTGGTGTTAATGCCTTCGCCGGTTATTTCCAGGACACGATCACGATCGGCCGGTTCAACCTCCTCATCGGCCTCCGGTACGACTACCAGACGCCCCGGGTCAACCCCGTCGACGTCCTGGCCGTCGACCGCAACTCGCCGGTCTGGAAGGACAACTTCACCTCCAAGACGGTCGACCTCCTCGACTCCTTCCTCCCCAAGATCAAGCTCAACAAGATCGAGGCCAAGGCCACGGACGGCTCGAAGTGGGCCTGGAAGACCTTCTCCCCGCGTCTCGGCCTGACCTGGGACCTCTTCGGCGATGGCAAGACGATCGCCAAGTTCTCGGTCGCCCGGTACGGCCAGTTCATGGGAGTCGGTTGGGCCGACATGTATGTCCCCGGCGGGGCCTCGGGCTCGGCCGGCTTTTGGTGGCTCGACAACGGCGACAGCAAGGTCGACTTCACCGAGCTCTACTGGCTCATGCGCCGGAGCGGGGCCCTCTACTCACCCTACCGGGTCTATAACGACGCCGGGAACTTCCAGGGCGACCTGACGGACGCCTCGGGCTTCTACTGGAGCGGCTTCGACCCGGCCAACCCCCTGAAGCTGACCGCCCCCTACGGCTCGCGCAAACCCGACGCCCAGGACACGAACACGGACGAAGTCCTGTTCAGCGTCGACCGCGAAATCCTGACCGACTTCGCCGCCTCGGTCGTCCTGACCTACCGGAAGTACAGCAAGTTCACCTGGAACATCAAGTACTTTGTCGACGCCAACAATAATATAACCGACCGGGACAACAAGAGCTGGTACGCGAGCGCGGGCAAGGTCCCCTCCACCCTCCCGGGGCTGGGCGCCACCAAGGACGCCGCGAAATACGAGTGGTACTACACCACCACGACCGGGACGGCCTACTCGCCCTGGTTCGTCAACGAGAACCGGCCCGACTACTACCAGGACTACTTCGGGGTCGACCTCATCCTGAACAAGCGGCTGTCGAACAAGTGGATGCTCAACGCCAACTTAACCTGGCAAACCCAGGCCCAGCACTACGGAGACAACGGCTGGTTGAACAAAACCAACCTCTGGGCCTACGAGGGTTATCCTCAGGCGGCCTTCGTCGGCGGGGCGAGCGGCAAGGAGAACCAGTACACTTACTCCCGCTGGATGTTCAAGCTGGGCGGCCTCTACCAGGGTCCGTTCGGGATCGACGTCAGCGGAACGTTCCAGGCCCGCGAAGGTTGGATCCTTCAGGAATCGTTCGGCTTCTACAACTACACCCTCCCCAATCCCTCTTCGAACTCCGCCGGGCTGGTCATGGCTCCCTTCGGGACGAACCGGCTGCCCCTCTTCTACAACCTGAACTTCCGGGTCGAGAAGCTCCTCAAAATCTACGACCGGGGCCGGCTGTACATCATGTTCGACCTGTTCAACGCCCTGAACCTCCAGGTCGAGAACCGCCGCTACCAGATGTACAAGGGCGAATACTATTACTATGGTGTCGATGACGCCCGGAACCGCTTTGTCCCCTGGCCGAACAACAGGCTCCTCAACGAGATCCTGAACCCGCGGGTCATGCGGATCGGGGTCCGCTTCCAGATCTGACCACGCTCTCCAGCTGAAGCTCAGGCCCCTCCCGCCTCCGGGCGGGAGGGGCCTTTTTTTTTCGCCGGGCCGGTGTTAAAATTGTTTACTCCTGCGGCCGGCGGCTGGGGCCTTTTTGATTGATTCGAGGCCGGCCCGAAGGGGATACGCTTGGCACGAAACATGCTCTTATTGGGGTGAGGAGGCTGACGATGAAAAAAGCCCTGACCGTCCTTTTTTGCGTGCTCGTCGCCGCGGCCGCGGCCGCGGGCCAGAATTACAAGGGCAAGGCCCGGGTTTTGGGGGTCGTCCTTGACCAGGACGGGAATCCGGTCGCCGGAGTCAAGGTCAGCTTCTTTCTCCCCGAAGCCGGGGGCGGATTTTCGGTCCAGTCCGAGAAAGACGGAAGGTTCACCGCGGCCTGGCTCCGGCGGGGGAACTGGAACATCGATTTCGAAAAAGTCGGCTACGAGCCCAAAAAAATCTCGCTCAGCGTCAGCGAGGCGGAGAAGAACCCCGAGGTCAAGATGACCCTCAAAAAGGTCGAGGGCCTGTTCATCACCGAGGACCTCAAGAAGGAGCTGACCGCGGCCAACGCCCTGTTCGAGGCCAAGGACTTTGCCGGCGCCCTGGCCGCCTTCCAGGCCATGACGGCCAAGTATCCCGAGGCCTACATCCTGGAGAAGAACGTCGGGAACTGCTTCTTTGCCCTGGAGCAGTACGACAAGGCCGAGGAGTCCTACCAGAAGATCCTGGCTAAGGACCCGGCCAACGCCGACGCGATCGTCCTCGTGGGCAACACCTACGCCAACCGGAACGAGACCGAGAAGGCCCTGGAGTGGTACAGCAAGATCCAGGTCGACAAGATCAAGGACACGACCGTCCTCTACAACATCGGGACGAACTATTTCAACCTGGGGAAGGTCGAGGAAGCGGTGAAATATTTCAAGGCCGCCGTCGACGTCCAGGCCGACAACACGGACGCCCTCTACCGCCTCGGACTGGCCTATGTCAACCTCCAGCGGAACGCCGAGGCCATCGTCGCCTTCGAGGCCTACCTCAAGGTCGACTCGACCTCGGAGCAGGCCGCCCAGGTCCGCAACCTCGTCGAACTGCTCAAGAAAAAGTAGCCGGGCATGAGCCGCGCATCACGCCCCCTCCGCCCGGCCGGCCTCGTTTTGGCCGCGGGGCTCGTCGGCCTGGCCGCCGGCTGCGGCGGAGTCGACCTCGAGGCCCTCGACCCCGAGAGCGCGAGCTTCTTCGACACGGCCCGGCTCGTCATGACCGGAGCCGAGCAGTCGATCTTCCGCCACCTCCCCGACGCCCAGGCCCGGAGGGAGTTCATCGCCGACTTCTGGGAGAAGCGGGACCCCGACCCCGAGACCGAGGCCAACGAATTCAAGGAGGAGTTCGACCGCCGGGTCGAGTACTGCAACGCTCATTTCCGGGAAGGCCGGCGCGGGATCAACACCGACCGGGGCCGGATCTACCTCTACCTCGGCCCTCCCGACCAGGTCCAGTCCTTCCCCATGGTCTCGGGCGGGACGACCTCGGTCCTGTGGTGGAGCTACTACACCTACGTCGTGGCCGTCGAATTCATCGACGACCGCGGGTTGGGCGAGTACAAGATCAACGAGATCGACGGCAGCCTGTTCGACGCCATCGACCGGGCCAAGCTCGGGGCCGGCGTCCAGGCCTCGGGGGCCAAGCTCAACTTCGTCGATTTCGGCCTCCGGTACGACCGGGAAAAGCGCGAGATCGTCGTCTCCGTCCCGACGAAGAAGCTCAATTTCAAGGAGGAGGGCGGCCTCCTCACGGCCGAGTTCGAGTTCGTCTTTTACCTCTACCGGGAAGGGGCGGCCAAGGAAAAATTCACCGAGGCGCGGACGTTCTCGGGGACGGCGGCCGACTTGGAGAAGGGCAAGGAAGTCATCTTCGCCTTTCCCCGGGAGGTCGCGGCGGGGAAGGTCTACATCGACGCGATCGTCAACGGCCGCCAGGACAACGGCCGGGTCCGGAAAATCTTCGAGGTCAAAATCTGACCCGGCGGCCCGCCGGGCCGGGCAACCATCGCCGGGGAGGCGTCGTTATGACGGAGAGGATGAACCCATGAAGGCGAAAGGTCCGGGGCTGAGGGTCATGGCCGCGGCCGGAGCGGCGGCCGCCTGGCTCGGCGCGTCCGTCCCTTTCCAAGACAAGCTTCCTCCTTCCGCCCGCCACCAGGAGTTCCTCCAGGTCGTCTCTTACATCATCACCCCGAGCGAGAAATCGGTCTTCGAGAAGCTGTCGAACGACCGGGACCGGGACATTTTCGTCGAGAGCTTCTGGAAATTCCGCGACCCGACGCCCGGGACGCCGGAGAACGAATTCCGGGAGGAGCATCTCCGGCGCTGGAACCACGCCAACAAAGTCCTCGGGCGGGGGACCGGGAGGCCGGGCTGGATGACCGACCGGGGCCGGTACTACATCATCCTGGGCGAGCCGAATTCCTACGACCGCTTCCCCGGAACGTCGGGCATCGTGCCCTGTGAGGTTTGGTACTACTACACCGACGGCTCCAAGGGCCTGCCGACCCACTTCGGCCTCGTCTTCTTCCAGAAGGCCGGGATCGGGGAATACAAGCTCTACGACCCCGTCGTCGACGGCCCCAAGGCTCTCCTCCTCCAGACGCCCGAGGTCCGGGACATCGCTCCCGAGGACTACGAGACGCTGTACGACACGATCGCCGAGCGGGCCCCCACCCTGGCCGAGAGGTCGATCTCCCTCGTTCCGGGCGAGTTTGGCTTCGGCTACCAACCGACCCCCCGGAACACGATGCTCATCGCCCAGATCCTGGAATCCCCCCGAGCGGACATCAACCCGGCTTACGCCACCCATTTCCTGGATTACAAGGGGCTCGTCTCGACCGAATACATGTCCAATTACATCGACGCGGAGACGGCCGTGGCCGTCCTCCGCGACCCGGTCTTCGACCTGCCCTTCATCCACTTTTCGATGAGGCCGGCCCGCGTCTCGGCCGACTACGCCCGGGCCACGGACCAGTACTACTGCGCCTTTTCGGTCAGCGTGAGCCTCCGGATTCCGGGCCGGACGCCCGAGGAGCTCGTCTTTCAGTCGACCAAGGACCTGCCGTTCTATTTCCCTCCCAGCGAGGAAGCGAGGGTCCGAGCCAACGGCGTCGCCGTCGAGGACGTCTTCCCCGCGGCCGCCGGAACCTACCGCCTGATCATCCTCCTCCAGAACGCCGTGGGCAAGGAGTTCAGCCTCCACGAGCAGGACATCACCATCCCGGACGAGGAATCCGGCCCCTTCCTGGCCGGCCCGTATTTCGGCTACCGCTTCCAGGACTACGGGGCCAACCTCCTCGTTCCGTTCAAGGTCCTGGAGAAGAAGCTCGTCGTCGACCCGCGGAACACCTTCGCCCGCCAGGACACGGTGGCCATGCTTTGCGGCGTGACTCGGGCCGGCCGGGACCTGTGGCAGGAAGGCCTTCTCCGGACGACGTTCCTGGGGGCGTCGGGCAAGCCCGAGGCCCGGAAGACGACCACCGTCCGGCTCCGGGATTTTCCCTACGGGCCTTCGATCCCCGTCACCCAGACCCTGGCCGCCCGCGACCTGCCGGCCGATTACTATGATGTCGAAATCATCCTCGTCGACGGACGGGACGCGGCCGTGGCGGCGGCCAAAGGCCGGGTCGTCATCTCCCCCGCCGAGGCGATCGGCCATCCGATCGCCCGGGCCAAGGGGTTCCCCCTCGAGGGAAAATATCTTCTCTTCGGCGCTCTCGCCCAGCAGTACGCCAAGACGGGAGCGGCGGGGAAGGCCGACGCGTCCTACCAGCAGGCCTTCGCCCTCAAGCCCGATTTCTACCCCGGCTGGGCCGACTACGCCCGGTTCCTGGCCCGGTCGGGGAGGTTCGACGAGGCGATGGCCGCGGCCGAGAAATTCAAGGCCGAATCCGGGCTCCAGTTCGAGTATTTCGCCGTCCGGGGGAAGGCCCTGGCCGGGAAGGGGGATTTTCCGGCCGCGGTCGAAGCCCTTCTCGCCGCCAACCGGGTCTACAACAGCGACCTCGAGGTCCTCAACGGGCTGGGCTTCTGTTACCTCAGGCTGGGGAAAAAGAAGGAGGCCCTGGACGCCCTTCAGGCGTCCCTCAAGCTCCGGCCCGACCAGGCCGAAGCGAAGAGCCTCCTGGCCGAAGCCGAAAAGCTCAGACGACCTTGAAGGGGACTTTCTTTTCCCCCTTCAGGCCGGAAACCTTGTCCTCGACCTTGATGACGAACGTGTAATCGCCCGCCGGGAGGTCGCGGGTCTCGGTCCTCTCCTCGTCGCCCTTCTTGATGAGGAGGGTCTGCTTGAGCTGGAGGGGGAGGCTGACGAGGGGGTTGTCGAAGGCGCCCGGGGCGAACTTGATGGCCAGCTTTTCGCCCTCGTAGACCTCGAAGTCGATCGCGATGTCGTACTTGCCCCCGTCCTTGGGCTGGACGCCGTAGATGTAGAAGAAGGTGTCGAGGGCGTCGCCGACTTTGAAGACGTGGTCGATGCTGGGGGTTATCTTGAGGACGGAGTAAGCGAAGAGCCCCTTATGGAGAAGGGGGGTCAGTTCGGGCGCGGCTTCCTGCTTTAAGCCCTTCATGAAGAAGACCGGGGTCGTGTCGAGGGCCTGGGTGAACGATTTGGCGTCGGGCAGGGATAACTCGTAGTACTGGATGCCGATTTTTTTCAGGTCCTGGGAGGCGATGGCCAGCGAGGCGAGATAGTTGCCGGGCATCAGGGGGTAGCCGATCGTGTACCAGGCTTCGGCTTCGGGGTCATACCCGGCCTGGTCGGCTTCCAATGTCGCCGGGACGAAGATTTCCTTGATGAGCTTGACGGGCTGGCCGTTCTCGACCGTATGGAACTGGAGGAAGAGGTTCAACCGGGCATGCATTTTCGGCTGGGCGGCGTCGGTGGCGTCGGCGATCTGAGGGGCCACGGCGGCGGCGAAACCCAGGTCGGCGTTCTTGGCCTTGAAGAAGAGGATGGCTTGCTGGGCCTGCTGGGCGGGAAGGAAAAGGTTCTTGAAGATAGAGAAGGGAATGTCCAGGCGGGCCTGGCGGGCGGCCTGGCCGGCCATCATCGGCTCCTTGACTTCTTTGGGGATATAGACCTTCCCCTGAGCCTGTTGTTTCTCCTGCTTCTGGGGGGGCTGGCCCGCGGCCGCTGTGCCGGCCGCGACCCCGATGATGACCAAGACGGCGAGCAGCTTTTTCATAGGATGAGTCCTCCTCTCGAGAGCATATCGTCCATCGCTTATTTCAAGAAGCAATGTTCGTGCCAATTCGGATATGAGGCCGCCGGGCGTTATGCCGCGAAATCAGGCGGCGCATCTGTAAAACTCCTTTACATGAGGTGTCATTGAGGGATTGCGCTCGCCCGGCCTCAAATCGAAGTTTGGACTATATCAAATTCCGTCCGGCCATGCAAATCGAGCCAGACCTGACCGATATACAGTCATATGCAAAGAACGAGTCCTGTCTCGGCTCGTCGCCGCCCTCGGGCGGAGGCGACGCCCTCGGGTCAGCGCTGGTATTGGAGGACGGCCGTGGCGTGCTCGCGGAGCGTCCGGCTGAAGACGTGGGTTCCGTCGTTTCGGGAGACGAAGTAGAGATAGTCGGCCTCGGACGGATGGAGGGCCGCTTCGAGGGAGGCCCGGCCGGGGTTGCAGATCGGGCCGGGAGGCAGGCCGGGATAGAGGTAGGTGTTGTAGGGCGAATCGAGCTTGAGGTCCTTGGTCCTCAGCCGGCCGTTCCAGGGGCCGAGCTTCTTCAGGGCATAGATGACCGTCGGGTCGCAATCGAGCTTCATCCCCAGCTTGAGGCGGTTGTGAAAGACGGCCGAGACGAGGGGCTTCTCCTCGGGGCTGGCCGTCTCTTTCTCGATGAGCGAGGCCAGGGTCACGACCTCCCGGACGTCGAGGGAGAGCTCCGCGGCCCGGCGCCTCCAGGCGGGGCTGAAGACGGACTTGAATTGAGAGGTCATTCTTTCGACCGCTTCCGCGGCCGTGGTCCCCTTGGAAAAATGATAGGTCTCCGGGAAGAGGTAGCCCTCAAGGTCCGCGGCTCGCGGGTCGAGTAGGGCGACCGTCTCCGTTGCGGCGAAAGCGGAGAGGAACGCCTCCCGGGTCTCGAACCCCGCCGCGGCGAAGACCTCGGCCGTTTCCGCGCCCGTCAGCCCCTCGGGCACGGTGAGGGGATGGAGTCGGATCCTGCCGCCGACGAACAAGCCGAGGATTTCGCGGGTCCTGGCCCCGGCCGGGAGCTCGTATTCCCCGGCCTTGAGGCTCCGCGGGGCATGGAAGAACTCATAGAACAGGACGAAGGGCGTCGTCTTGCGGATGAGGCCGCGCGATTTGAGCTCGTCGGCGACCGTCCGGACGGTCCAGCCGCGCTCGATTTCAAAAACCGCCGGCCCCGCGGGGCGGGGCGAGGGACGGGGGGCTCGGGATTCGAGAAAAAGCCACACCCATCCCCCCAAGATGAGAAGCTGAGCCGTCCACAGGGCGGCCTTAATCGACGTCCGGAGTCCGCGCATCGCCCCGCCGGCTGTCGAGATAGCTCTGGAGGATGAGGACGGCGGCGATCTGGTTGACGACCGACCGGCGGTCCTTGAGCCTGACTTTCTGCTCGCGCATGGCCCCCGCCGCCTGCTGGGTCGTCAGCCGCTCGTCCCAGAAGGCGACCTCGATGCCGACCGCCGCTTTGAGCCAGGCGGCGAACTCTCGGGTCGTCTCGGCCCGGCGCCCCTCTGTCCCGTCAAGGCGGAGGGGGAGGCCGACGACGACCGCTCCGATTTCGTGCTCCCGGACGAGTTTCCGGAAATACTCGCGGTTGTCCTCGTCCCGGGCTCGGAGTAGATAGGTCCCCAGAGGCCGAGCGGCGACCCGGAGCGGGTCGCTCAGAGCGAGCCCGATGTGGCGGTCGCCGTGGTCGATGCCCAGAACCCGCATCACACGTCCCGGTTGACCGCCCGCCGTCGGCCCCGGTGCCGTTCGAACCCGAGCTCGATGAGCCTCTCCAGAAGCGGGCCGAACGCGAGGCCGCTCACGGCCCAGAGCTTGGGATACATGCTGATTTCCGTGAAGCCGGGCAAGGTGTTGATTTCGTTGACGTAAACTCGGGAGGTCTTGGCCTCGAGGAATAAATCGACCCGGGCCAGCCCGCTGGCTTCGCAGGCCAGGAAGGCCTCGACGGCCAGGCGCTGGACCCTCCGGACGAGGGGCGCGGAGAGCTTGGCCGGGATGCCGAACTCGGTCTTGCCGTCGAGGTATTTGTCGGCGTAGTCGTAGAACTCCCGGTGGGGGATGACCTCGCCGGGGAGCGAGGCCTCGGGTTTGGCGTTGCCCAGGACGGAGCATTCGACCTCCCGGCAGACGACCCCCTGCTCGACGATGATCTTCGGGTCGAAACGGAAGGCCGCGGCCGCGGCCTCGTCGAGGGCGTCCCACGCCTTGACCTTGCTCACTCCGACGCTCGAGCCGAGGTTGGCCGGCTTGATGAACACGGGCGGCTTGAAGGCCCGCCGGAGGGAGCGGCGGATGGCCTCGCCCCGTTCGGCCCATTCTTCTTCCCGGACGACTCGATGGGCGACGATCGGCAGGCCCCGGCTTCGGAAGAGCTCCTTCATGACCGCCTTGTCCATCCCCGCGGCCGAGCCGAGGACGCCGGTCCCGACGTAGGGGACGTCGGCCAAGTCGAGAAGACCCTGGACCGTGCCGTCCTCGCCGAAGGGCCCGTGGAGGACGGGGAAATAAATGTCGGCCTGGAAGGCACCCGTCGACGCCTTTCCCCAGGGAAGAAAGTCGCGAAAGTCCCCCTCGGCCAGCCCGCAGGCGTCCTCCGCCGGAGAAGAGACGACCCGCCAGCGCCCTTCCCGGCTGATGTAGACCGGGACGACTTCGAACTTGACGGGGTCCAAGTTTTTGTAGACGGCCCGGGCCGAGGAGATCGAGACCTCGTGCTCGGCCGACCGGCCTCCAAAGAGAAGAGCCACGACAGTTTTTTTGTTCATGGTTCGACGCGGGTTTATTTTAACATAAAAGGGGACGGTTCTATTTTCGGCCTCGGCCGAAAATAGAACCGTCCCCTTTTTTCCTCGACTGTCCGTTTAGAGGGTATTCTTGAACGACCGGCTGGGGTTGAACTTGACCCGCTTCTTGGCCTGGATTTCGATCGCTTCCCCGGTTTTGGGATTCCGGCCCCTCCGGGCTTGGCGGACCTTGACCTCGAAACTCCCGAAGCCGGCGAGGTTGACTTTCGTCCCGGCCCGTAGGGCCGTGCGGAGGCCTTCGACCAGGGCGAGGAAGGCCTTTTGGGCCTGATGGAGGGTGATGCCCGCCTCTTTGGCCATGCCGGCCGTGATTTCTTTCTTCCCCATTCGATCCTCCTCTCCTTGCTGCCGAGCATTTCCATGTTAGGAGCGGCCGGCGGGATTGTCAAGGCCGCGTTGACAGCCGTCCCGCCTCGGCTTATAATTTAAAAAAGCATGATTTCCGACCCGGCGAGGTGGGCCATGATGTCCAGACGACTCGGGACCTTTTTTCTCCTTGCGGCCGCGCTTTCCGCCCTCTTCCTCGGGCCGGCCGTCGGCGGGGCGCAGACGCCGCGGCGTCCCGTCCGCGAGTCGCTGATCGCCGAGGTCGATCTGACGTGCTCTCTCATCCTCGTCGAAGAGCGGGCGGCCTTCCAGGTCGGCCCGCCGTCCGCGGACGACGCAAAGACGGTCCTGTCCGATTTCGACCAGTTCTACGCCGTCGGGGCTCCGGCCGAAGAGTTGTCTCCCGGCCGAGTTTGGATGATCCTCGAATACGGCCCCTCGGTCCGGCTCG
>Ga0194125_10003615_pt1 | contig 24800 bp, 34 predicted proteins | sample TA2KigC250mmetaG_FD_148626 | JGI IMG/M metagenome (GOLD analysis project Ga0194125, IMG submission 148626) | Freshwater microbial communities from Lake Tanganyika, Tanzania - TA2015034 Kigoma Deep Cast 250m | ecosystem: Environmental > Aquatic > Freshwater > Lake | place: Tanzania: Lake... | reverse complement strand
CACTTCCAAGAATAGTTGATATAAAAATTAAACCTGTTGTTTGAACTAACTTGTCATTTAAAAGTGTCTTTATTTTAATTTTGATCTACCTTTCTTTTAATTAATTATGTATATTTAAAAAGTAATGATTTAAACTGGTTGAAATATTTTGGATTTAAATCCATCAGAAGAAAAAAGTATTTCACCATCACAATAGATGCATTTTCCTATTAATGGAATTCTCATATAAACTTTACTACATTTATCACATATGAAGCCGTCGATTTTAGTTAACACTTGTTTTGTAGTGGAATTGTCCTTGTTTTGATGGTTTCTTATAGCATCCATTAATCCTAACTGCTTCCCCATACCAGAAAGCTCTGATTTACTTATTCCAATAACTTCAAACACTCTTTCTATTGGAGGTAGTATCTGATTTTCAGCATAGTATTTAGAATCAATTGGCAACTTATGCTGTTTAACATATTCTGGATCTTCTGTTCTATCAGACATTAATTGCAATCCCTTAACAATTACATAGCTAACTCTATCACCAACACCCGGAGCAGTTGCTGGAGATCTCTTCCTTAATTTTTTTACCAATTCTATGTGTGGTTGTGTTCCTTTATAAGATGATAATGATTTAGATACACTCTTTGTAATAACAAGCTCTTCTATAGGTATTTGGTTTTTCTCTAATTGTTGTAGAATATCTTTAACATATTTTAATGCTTTCTTGCTGTCTTGCTCTCTTAGCAAAATATTTAGAACTTCTGATAAAACTTTTGTGCTTAGATCACACCAGTCTCTTCTCACTGTTTCTATTCCTTTCATCACAAAGTTTTCCTTCCAACTACCATCAACTTTTTCATAACTCAATCCTGTATATCTTTTTTTAGCAAGTATAAGCAGCGTTTTAAATACATGCTCTATTTTAATCTGGACTTTTCCTTCCATTTCCTTGTTTATGTTTTCCTCTACTTTCTTTCCTATAAGAAAAGCTTCTGGCAAGTCTTTTGTTTTTGTTTTAACCATAACACTATCAGTATCTCCATAAACAACCTCACAATCAGGAATATTTTCCACTGCTTCTTTGGTTTTGTTTATTAAAAATCTTCCACAGCTTGTTATAGAATTTGCTATATCCATCATATACAAACGCGCTCTAAGATATCCTGTATATCCATAGAATGCGTTCGCCATCACCTTTAGTGCATATTGCTTAGCATAGAGTGTTCTTCTTTCCCACTCTGTTTTTGCATTTTTCATTTGCCCTCTAACGTGTTCTCTTTCCTTCATCAAGGAAATTAATATCTTAGGGAAAATACCTTTCTTCACTTTTGGCGAGATAAATTCTGAACCATATGGTGTTTTTATTTTTTCTTCATGTGTATGTTTTTTTGGAAGGAGAATTGTTGTTGGGCAAATGTTATATGATATGAATATTGATGGGTACATAGAACGAAAATCTAAATAAACAACACAATTAGTATGTAGTCCTGTTTTTGGTTCTAGTACAAGTGCTCCTTTCAATTCATGTGTTTCACGTTCAACTGTTCTCTTTTCAACGTCCCTTGGTCTGCATGGTAAAACATATTCTTGGTTGTTAAATTCTTTCAACAAAACATTCTCGAGACGAGGCGCTTCTCCACCGTCTAAACAATCCTGTAAAAGTATTCCTGAAACTTTTGTCAGTTCAATATGTTTATCGAGGAGATTCTTCTCTAATAGCAAACTCAGCGCAAGTTCAGAATCTTTCTTTGCATATTCTGCTAACTTTTTTACATCATCGTCACTACCATTCCATAATTTTCTAATTTCACTATGAGCGACATTTATTTTTTCTTCATTTAAAAGAGCTTTTGAAACGTCGTTCAAACCCAATCTTTTAAACCTAAACTCTCCTTTTGTTATACCTTCACGTATTAAATCATAAACATCTGCAACGACTCTTCCTAATATAGAATTTCTATATCTCATAGCAACTTTATGAGATGACATTGGTTTTTGTTCACATCTACCAATTGATGTTGATATTCTATTCACTCTAAATCTTTCAAGAAGATAAGGGAAATCAAAATTGTTTACATTGTACCCCAACATAAAATCTGGATCGAAGTCCTTTATTATCTCAACAAATTTCTCTAACATTTCTTTTTCGTTATTGAATGTGATTGTGTGTTTTTCTGTTCTCTTCATTGGTTTTGAAACAAGTACTATAGATTTTGAATTTCTATAATTTGGGGAAAAAGCAGCGCTTATCATTATGATTTCATCTTTTTTAGGATCTGGAACCTCATCCTTTTTTGATGTTGTCTCAATGTCAAATGACATATACTTATATGGAACAACATCGTCTGAATCAATTGCTTCTATATGTGTAGCTGTAATATTTATCTCAGCGTTTACTGTTCTTGTGGTGGTTTGCGCACCAGAAACTTTTAACCATTTTAATCCAGACAACCCAAGATCATTCATAAATCTATATTTGAATAGAATATCTGCTTCAAAAATATCATCAACAAATTTTTGCCCAAATAATGTTTCTCTAACTGATGAAACCTTTGATGGATCTTTCATAACAACTTTAATTAAATCAGTCTTCTCTTTCTGGTATCCTATTGGAAGAAATTTCCCAACATCATCAAGTGAGACTAGTTGGTCACTAAAATTTTTTTCTAGAAATTCTTCAAGTTCTTTTTTGGATTTAGGCAGCACATAAAAATATGGGAAATAATTCTTGTAGAATGCACAAACTGTCTTCCCTTCTTTTGTTTTCCCGAAAAGCCTTACTACTGGAGAGTCCCCCAACATAATATAGTCACAATCTAGAAGCTGAAAAGTAATTGCCATATCTATTCTTAAGAAAACTCTTGTTTAAATATTTCTCGTGTTCTTAAGTTTATTAGCCAAAATATAGGTTGTGAAATGAAACTTCCTGTTGAAAGTATAGTTGTTCCTTTATAATTTGTGTTAGATGGACTGTGTGAATGGGCAGACACTATTATGTCTGGTGTTTTCTCGAGCATATACACATCTTTTTTATCTGATGTTTTTTCTGGTTTGAAAAACGGATCAAAGTGTCTTTTTTTTAGGAGAGTTGTGAGTGTTTTGTCCAACGGACCCCACAAACTTTTATAAAAATCTATGTTTTGGTTGTGCATCAAAAATATATTGACATCATCAATTTGAAATGAATGTGGGCTAGTAATATATTTCACTTCTGAAGGATCAACTTCACCCTTTATAAAATAGAATTTATGTCTTTCTGGTGTGTCTGATAAAAGTTGTTCTACATCTTTAATGTTACTAGAAATATCACCAACAAAGAATATAATGAATTTCTCCTTTTGTTTTTCCAACCAACTAACATACTTTTCATAGCTGTCTTTCTTAAAAGAATCAGAATCCATATGAAAATCTGAGATGAAAAGGCAATAGTTGTCTTCCTTGGTTTTGTTTATTTCTCTCTTTAGTGGTATGTCTGGAAAAAATATATTACCAATAATTCCACCATCTGTGTTTTCACAGACAGCGCCTAGGACTTCATCTTCAATAATCTCATTTAGAACAAACTCGTCTTCTGTTTCTATTGTTGCCTCCCCTGTTTGATCTTCAAGTAAAATTGTTTTACCATGTTCGTCTTTTTCTTTAACCATTCCAATTATAGAGAATTTGTTTGTTCTTGGTGAGATTTTGTTTATTGAGATTAGGTTTGTAAGTTCTTTTTTTTCTGAGAATATGTTTTTTATAATATCTAACCTCTTTACAAACATGTTCGTATAATCGTTTGGTGTTAAACTTTCTTTTCCTAAAGGGGTGTTGTTTAGAAAATTGTTTATGAAAGCCACATCTATTGTTGTTGGAGTAGTTTTTCTATCCACTAGTTTAAGAAACCGTTCTGTTATTAATGGATTCTTTGAAAGCATGTCTAAGGCGTCGTTAGTAAGCTGATAACCACACCCAAGAAATTCTTTTAGGATTTTTGACCGTTCCATAACAAACATATGTTTGTTATCTTTTTATAGTATATACTGTTAGTCCTTCTTTTTTCTCTATTTTTGAGTGTGGAAGGATGATTGGTTGTATAACATCTGTTTTCACAAGTTCGTCTAAATATTTTTTCACGGTGTTCCAACTAATTTCTTTTTTCAATTCTTTTTCTATACCGTTCTTCAGATTGTTAACACTTGTTGGTAGTTTGTTAGAAGAAATTATCTCTACTATAATTGGTTTGATTCTGTTTCTTATGTTTGGTCTTCCTCTTTTCATGGATTCACTTTTTTGAAAACTTTCTTTTTATAATTTGTGTTGGTTGTTTATTATTACTCTGTTTTTTCTGGGTGTTTTGTGGTAGCAACATAAAAATTATTTGAATCATCATATTTAATATTGGAAGATTCATAAATATTCATTAGAACATTCATAAAAAATGGTAGATAACTCATATTAATAATAAGATAATTCATAAAAAATATAATATATATAATAATTAAATAAAATTAACAACACTACTTCTTAGTAAATTGTTTTTAGAACATGTTTTGTGTGGTTTTAGAAATTTATTAGAAAAAACAGAGTAATTTTTTATATTTACGCCAACAACAATGGGAACATTCATAAAAAGTTCATCAAACCATTGATTAAAAAGAACTTGGTTATCACTCCACGAACAAAAAGACTTTTACCTATTGTTGGGGAATAACTAACTGGGTTAGATCCCCTCACCTTTTCTAATAATTCTAAACCAACCAAAGCGTCCAATCGCTTCCTCAGCCCCTCCAAACCAATTTTTATCTTTTGGGTTGTTTTCATCTCTTGGTAGAGAATTGGAAAACAGAACGGCTGTGTGTCAAATGGAAACTCTTTACCACACATATAAAATTTTCTTAAAATTTGTATGTCAAGGAAGTCCAAACGCTCGACTAAGTTGGAAACCTCTTCTATATGTTTAGTTTGCTCGAGAATTTGTTGTTGAAGAAGAGTTTCCTGTTCCATAGAAAAGATATTTTAGCGGTTGATAATAAAAAAGGATTTATATACTACATCACTTATATTAGATTTATTATTTTGGCCTTTGTGTTTTGGCCTTCTATACTAATCAACCCACAATATCCTTCAGGAAACCTACCAGAATTTACTACCTTTGTTTTTCCAATTTCATCAACACCACGCCCCTCATGTATATGTGAACATATTGCAACAGTTGGTTGTTTTTCTTCAATGAATTTTCTAACAACCTCTGAGCCAACATGAGCACCAGTTGATAAAACATCAACACCACACCTTGCTGGTGGAGCATGTGTGACCTGTACTAAAACATCAGCTTTTCTAACATCATGAAATGCTTTTTCCAAACCGTTTTTTATTTCACTATCATCAGGTTCAAACGGTGTTCCAAACGGAGTTCTTGCACCACCAAACCCATAAAAGCCAATTTTATCAACAAATTTTCCTTTCCCATGCACACTCACACCTTTCTTTTCAAGAAATCCAATGATTTCCCCATCCCAGCTGCCTGGAACAGCAATTATAGGCCTTTTCAATATACTTAATTCTTCGATAATTATGGCAGCAAGATCAACTCTACTAAATCCCTTTGGTAAATAATTGTCTGTAAAATCGCCCGGGCACACAATAAAGTCGATGTTAAATGAAGAAAACCTATCGATAAAATTTAATAAATTCTCTATATCACTATGAAAGCAACTGATTGATAAAATGTTTACCAAGAGCAACGCCTTATCTTATTTTAACTAAATATTTATTTAATGTTTACAAAGAAGAAAGGCTATAGAATTGAACGGAATATACGAATAGAGTTTGAGAAACGTAAGTGGCGAGTAATTAGAGCAGGAGGGAGTTTGGGTGAAGCTGATTTAATCTGTATAAAAAAAGGAAAATGTGTTTTCCTGCAGATCAAATCCACGACAAAGAAAGCACTATATTACTATGGGTATATGGGTAAGGAACTTGAGGGAATTCCATTTTACTTAGTAGTTGATTTTGGTTATGGTAAAGTTAAAATATTGCCACCAAAACATAAGGTAAATGCTGATGATGGTGTTCAGCTGAAAGACTTCTTAGAGAACAATATTTAAAGTAATTAAACATATAATATCTGTAAGTGAGAAAATGCCGATATTGGTGAAGGATATAATGAGCAAGCCTGTACAGAAAATAGATTCTGACGCTAATGTAGAGATTGCTGGAAAGACCATGGCAAAGGCTAGAATAGATTCTATAATTGTAATCAAAAAAAATAATCCAGTTGGAATACTAACTGACAGCGATTTGATAAAGAAAATTGTAGCAAAAAACATCAAACCAGCATCGATTAAAGTTGGTAAAGTCATGTCAGAACCTTTGGTATCTATTACTCCAGAAGAAACTGTTCTAGAAGCATCTAGGAAGATGAGAAGGAACAACATAAAAAGGCTGCCAGTTATTTCCAAAGGCAATGTGGTTGGTATAATTTCAACATCAGATATAGCAAGAACTGTTCCAGAAATGGTTGATATGCTTGAATATAAGATAAAGAGTAAGGAATTACCGACTATAATAAAAGAAAACACAACATCAGGTATATGTGATTCTTGTGACAATTATTCTGAAAATTTAGAATCAAAAAATGGGCAGTGGCTTTGTGTGAATTGTATAGAAGAAATTGAGTCAGAATAAAACTTAGAGTAATTTTCTTTCATACAGAACAGTATAAATAGGACCTGTTTTTTCCAAATGACTTTTAATCACTTGCACAGAAGAGATTTCAAATTCTCCAACATCCACTTTTATTCCCTTTATTTTTTCTATGGTCTGATTTTTGTCCATAATGTTTTTGACCCTACATAATGTGATGTGTGGGGGTTTAGCATCCCCACCAAGCTCCTTTTCTATATCTTTTCCCAAATTCTCCAATTCTTTACTAAAACAATCCAATACAATTACTCTAACATATTTTTCGCTTGGTATGAGTTTTATTCCCGACACGTTTACAGACAAAGATCCGGATTTTGAACATACTCTATCCAGATTTTTATATAAAACATCCAGCTTATCATCTTCTACCTCTCCTAAGAATGACAAACAAATATGGAGATTCTCTCTTTCAACAAGCTTACAGTCTATAGGAAGATGCGGTACTAATTGCTGTATTTTAATTACATCATCTTTTAAATCTTCAGGCAACATCACACCTACAAAACATCGCGCCATATCTTTATTTGTTTCATCAATAAAGTTAAATTTATAAAACCCCAATTATTTTAAGAGGTAAAAGATGGCAGAGACAAAAGTAAGAGCGGCAGACTTGGTCGGAAAGACCATAATCAGTGAGGAAACTGGAAGAAAATTCGGTATAGTTTCTAATATAGACTTTGTTACAGAGAGTGGAGAGCTTCTGAACTTGATAGTTGAACAGTCTACAAAACACCTATCTGAGCTGAATGTGAAAACCGATGATAGAGGTAAACAATTGATTCCTTTTTCAGCTGTAAAGTCTGTTGGAGACTTTATCATAGTCAGTGAAAGCGAACTAATGTAGGGCAATTTTCATCGTAAACTGATTTCAACTAGTGTTATCTATGGGGTCGCTGGGATTTGAACCCAGATCCTCGACACCCGAAGCCGAAATTCTGACCAAGTTAAACTACAACCCCAAATAATTCATTTTCTATATTTTATTTATGAGCTATGATGTTATCATTATTGGAGGTTCTTTTTCTGGTCTGACTTCTGCATATTTTCTCGCCAAGAAAGGGTTGAAAGTCTGCCTGTTTGAAAAAGGCAAAATAGGAGAATTCACAAAATCTACAGGAATACTCACCAAAAGCGTTATTGATGATTTGGGGGTCCCAGACAATTTGATAGAAACATATATCAATGGCATTTTAGCATATTCACCGAAAATGGTCGAATATGAATATAGGTTTAAACCACTATATTTTCAATCACACACACTAAAATTTCTAAATTGGCTAAAAAAAATCTCAGCAGATTCTGGTGTCGATATATTTGAAAAAAGATTATGCAAAGACATTAAAATTAAAGCAAACGAAGTTATTTGTGAAAATAAAAAAGCCAACATGTTGATTGTGGCTTCTTGCTTTATACCGCGCCAAATAAAATCGATACTGCCCAAAGAAAATATCACTTATTACAGCGGATTAGAATATATAGCAGAAGGTATAAAACCAAAAGACAAGCATATGTGGGAGGCATATATTGATTATGATATTTCTCCCGGCTATTTTTCTTGGATTACTTCAGCAGGCACAAACCTTTCTCATATAGGACTGCTTAAGAAGAATAACAACATGCCTATAAGAAAATCTATGTCATCATTTCTGAAAAAAATAAAAAAAAGAAACATAAAAATAAAAGAAATACGGGCAGGGGTGGTGCCTTTAAGCAGGCCGATAAAGAAGACATTCGGCCGCAGGTTTGTTATTGTCGGCGACGCGGCTAACCACATTGGTTCATTCACGTCTGGTGGAATTCATTATGCAGTCAGATCAGCTAAAATTCTTTCCAGAATTATCCCCCAACACATCGACGAGCCGACTGAAGAAAATCTAAAAGATTATCAAAATGAATGGAAAAAGCAATTCGGCAAACTTCTTAAAGAAGAATTATGGGGCAGAAAGATTTATGATAAATTCAATTCAAATGAAAGATTAGAACTTCTTTTACAAATTGTAGACACAATACCAAGAAATAAAATCTCAAATATTTTTAATAATTATACTAATTTGAATCAGATTCATCCATTTCAAACATATCTGCCGCATATTATAAAAAATCCAATGAAAATATTGAAATATTTTAATCAATTCAAATCTCATTGGGCGTGATAACAGCGTTTAAGTTTTAATTAATTAAATAAAAAACTATGAAAGCACATATAATCACAACATTTATCGGTTGTTTTGCCGTAGAAGATGATAAGATAGTTTCACTTAGGATATTTCCTAAAGATGTGGAAAAGGTTTCTGAAAAATTGAAATCGTCTGAGAAAGAACTGATAGAAGAAGAAAAGGAATTGATTAAAGAAATGGAAAAAGGAGGGTATAAAGAGATAATATTTCCTTTTAAAAAATATGGTGTAAGTTTTATAGAATCAAACAGCAAGGAAGAAAATTTTATAAAGGAAAATCTTAGGCAACTTGCCCTAAAATACAAATTCGTTAAAGATCAGATAGAATTCAATCAATTTCTTTCAAAAATTAATATTGAATTGACAAAATCAAAAATAAAAAAGTCAGTAGAACGAGACAAACTTGTAGTGCATGTTAATGGGGCTTTAGAGGAAGTTGAACGATCATTAAATATATTTCTTGAAAGGTTAAGAGAAATTTACGGTTTACACTTCCCAGAAATGGAGCAAAGAATTCATGATAATGAAAAATTCTCAAGATTGGTTGAACACTTTGGTTCTAAAGATAAAATTGACCTCCCAGAATTAAAACAATTGGCAAATAAAAGTATGGGAATGGATTTCCAAAAGGACGACATAATTGCTGTTCAAACATTTTCTTCCGAAATTAACAGACTGTTTAAATTAAAAATTGAACTAAGTAAATATTTAGAGAAATTGTTGAAGGACATCGCTCCAAACACAACAGAAATAGCCGGTACAATATTAACAGCAAAACTTATTTCAAAAGCTGGTGGATTAGAAAAACTAGCAAGAATGACATCATCTACAATACAATTGTTGGGTTCTGAACGTGCTCTTTTTAGGTCTCTTCATAGTCAAGGAAAAATATCAACACCAAAATACGGCTATCTTGTAACACACACACTTATTCAGAATTCTCCTCTGGAATTGAAGGGAAAAATAGCGCGTGTTTTGGCTGCAAAGATTTCATTGGCAGCAAAAATGGATTATTATTCTAAAGAATATAGAGGAGATGCATTGAAAAAAGATCTTCAAGCGAGAGTTAAAGAAATACTAAGTTCTAAGTAAGATTATGAAAGTAGATCAATTTAAAAAATTTGAAGGGATTTTCAAAATAGATGGAATTATAGCCACTAAAAATCTTGTTCCAGGATTCAGAAGTTCCAATGAGGATTTGATTAAAATAAAAAATGTTGAGTACAGAACTTGGGATTTTTACACATCAAAACCAAGTGCGGCATTGAATAAAGGTTTGAAGACATTTCCAATAAAAGAAGGAATGAAAATATTATATCTTGGATTAGCTGAAGCAAAGACTGCTAGTTTTTTTAGTGACATTTTGGGGAAAGAAGGAACTATATTTGGTGTAGAGATTTCTGAAAGGAGTTTGAGAGAAGCCATTCCTGTTTGTGAGCGTAGAGGTAACATAATACCAATACTTGGAGATGCTAGAAGACCTGAAATTTATGAAAATAATGTTTTGGATAAAATAGATGTTGTATATGAAGATGTGGCTTCTCCAGATCAAGTACAGATTTTAATAAGGAATTGTACGAAATTCCTCAAAAAGGACGGATTTGGAATTATAGCCATAAAATCACAGAGTATAGATTCTGTTAAACCATCAAAACAAGTATATGAAGAATGTTTGAAGGAATTCAAAAAATATTTTGAAATATTAGATAAGGCTGAGTTGGATCCGTATGAAAAAAATCATCTGTTTGTTGTAATGAGAACGAAATAATTTAATAGAACCCCAAATCCTGGTTTTCCCATTCTTTTAATCTAGTCCCACACTTTACACAAATGTAGTCTTCTTCATCAGCTTGTTGACCACAGTTAGGACATTTCATTTTATTCACAAGAAAAAAAGAAAAGAGGAGGAGGGAAACGCTGTTTTAACGGATTGCCTCCAAGGGGGTTTATTTCCCTTCCTCCAGTTGATCGGCCAAAAGGAACATCTATTTCAAACAGTTAATGCAACCTACCATACCTTTTCTTTCTTTCAACTCCGTTGTTTCTATTTCTGTCTGGCAAGAAGGGCAGATAACACTTACAGGTGCAGACCTTGGGGTAAAGTCGTAATTTCTAATTCCTTTAATTACGCTTGCATCGAGCTTTTTGAAATTCATTTATACCTGTTGAAGCATTGAAACTGAGTACTTATAAGGTCATTTTAAAATAATTTTGATAAAATACCACTGAGAAAGTGAAAAACGGCTGATGTTTAAGTACTTTATTATGAATATTTTCATAATAGTCTGAAAAAAATAAAAGTATTTAAATATATGTTATGAATAAATTCATACTAGTAGCATGTCATCAACACTAATAGAGAGCAATGAAAAAAGTAGAGTTGCCTATGATTCTTTATTGGTGTCAGATCCAACTCTTCTTTCAGCACTTGGTAGTAGGATTTCTTTAAAAATTATTAAGACATTATCAGAAAATCCATTATGTGCTTTAGATATTGCAAGAAAATTAAAAATTCATGAACAAAAAATCTATTATCATTTAAAAAATCTAGAGAGAGCTGGCGTTGTTTATACAATTTCTACCGAAAGGAGGCATGGTATGATTGCTAAAATATATTCAGTTGTTTCTCCTGTAATAGCAGCAAAATTATTTGACAAAGGATCTAAGATTAAAGAAACATATAGTGCAACCACATCACCAACTTTAGTTAATTTCTTTTACCCCTTCATAGATAATGGAAAATTAAATGCAAAAATTATTATTGGCGATCCAGACCCACATGGAAAATATGATTTTGGAGCAAGAGAAAGTGCACACCTTTCTGACTTCTTCTTATTTATAGGCAAACTTCTAGGAGAATTCAATTCTCCTAATTATAAGTTAGATACAGAAACAACAAAAGAAGACTTACAAAATAATTTAATTTTAATTGGAAACATTCGGAGCAACACAATAATTGAAAAAATAAATTCTACTTTGCCTCTCCTTTTTGATACTGAAAAGTTTTTTATTATTTCCCCCAAGACAAAGTCAACATATAATGATGATCGAATAGGCGTGATAGTAAAGACCAAAAATCCACTTAACACAAAAAATTATATCTTATTGTTAGGCAGTATAAGAACACGTGGTATAACTTCTTCAATAATTTTTATTCTTAAGCATATTGAGGACATATTTAAAAATCTTCAAACCACAGATGAAATAGCTATAGTTGCTCAAGGATTAGATAAAGATGGCGATAAAATAATAGATGATGTAAAAATTTTAGAATGGTAATTTCTTATCTGGAAATTCTGATAATGCAGTTCTCAATTTATTTTTCATATCCATTATATCCTTAAATTTTACTATCTTCGTTGGTGTGATTCCATTTAATCCAGCATGCACTAAACTTGTTTTTTCATGATCAGACATAATAATTATGATCTTTTTACCAAGTGCCACACCCATTCCAATTTCAACATTCGGTCCCTTTCCATATTCAGGACAACTTACTACTATATCACAGTCTTCTAACACTTCCATAACTTTTTTCATCACTTCTTCAGGTTCTATATAAATCTCACCCCATTTATGAAGATCTCTATGTACAAGATATGTTGAATATCCAAATTCTTTTACAACACTTTCAATAGTTTCTAAGAAATTTTTAAATGAAATATCTGTTATTTTTCCGTAAATATGATTTTTATCTTTATTTTGGGATTTTTCCGTATATTGCCCAGTTATATAGGCCTTTGACATTTATTTTTCCTCTTTATATTCCAAATATCTACTGAATGCTTCTATAAAATAATTCATATCCTCATTTGTTCCCACAGTTACTCTAATTGTGTTTGGTGGGTCAGATCTTGGTCTTACAAGTATTCCTTTATATTTAACATTACCACGTCTATCTGAGATTGAATATGATTTCAAAAATTCATAGATTTTTCCAGCATTTAATGGTGATGGATCAAATAAAATGAAGTTTGCACCACTTGGATAAAATTTAATATTCATATCTCTAAAAAAATCTTCAGTTCTTGGTTTAGATTCTTCCATAACTTCTTTCATATATGTCATTAGTTCTTTTATAGTGTCTTTGTATTTCAGAGCTTTCAATATAGCAACTGCACCCATATTAACATCATAAGGACCTCTTATTTTTTTCAGTTCTGCTATGTTTTTTTCTTCTGACAACACATACCCTATTCTTTGTGCAGCTGCACCACAAAGTTTCGAGAAAGTCCCTGTGATAAATAGATTATCATAAGAATCTATCAATGGTCTTGCTGTTATCTCAGGATTAAATTCACGATATGCTTCATCACTTAGAACTGTACTATCAAACTCTTTAGCGCGTTTTACAATCTTTTTTACATTCTCATTTGATATAACAGTTCCTGTTGGATTATTTGGGTTGCAAACAACGACCAAACGTGTGTCTTTATCAATATTATCAAGAACTTCCTCTGTTGGAAAAATACAGTCGTTGTTTTTGAAAATGTATTTTGGTTCAATAATTTTTGCTCCTTGTAAATGTGCGGATTGCCAAAACATGGCAAAACTAGGTTTTGGGATAATTACTTTATCTCCTCTATCTACATTCCCCCTAAAAATAATATCTATTCCCTGATCAGAACCATTAGTAACCATAGCTTGCCCAATTTTAACATCTGTATAATTAGCAATACTTTTGTCTGTTTCACCATATTCAGGATAAATTTGTATATTCCCCCTATTTATGTATTCTTGAAGCAACTTTCTTATTTGCCTAGGTGGCTGTTTAGTTCTTTCATTAAAATCTAATAATAAGTATCCAAGTGATCTCCCTTCAAGAGGTGGCTTGTACTCTTCCATTTCTCTAATGTTTTTTCTAAACATCCTAGCACCTTATATTTTAGTAGTATCTGACCTATAAAAAGCATGTTGATTAATTATATAGTTCAAAAAGTGCTCGGTGAACATAATGATTACCTCCTATCATAGATCCTTTCACTTCTATAAAACCATCTTTATCATTCTTGCACCATAATTTACCTTTCATGTTTGTTACCTTCCCTCCAGCTTCCTCTATTAACAAAGCTGTAATTAAATCCCATGTATCAGCTTTTTTATAAACAAAAACCAAACCATCAACACTTCCTCTAGCCACCATACAAATATCAATTGCATCTGAACACGATGTTGGTGTATAATCAGTTAATTTTCTTTCTCCTCCTCTTAATTTGTCTAAATATTTTCCTACGTTTTTCACATCTGGCCAATGATTAAAGATTATATCTAACTTATCTCCAGGCTTTCTATTGCTAACATGAATTCTTTTTTTGTTTAGATACGAACCTTCTCTCCTAATTGCTTCATACAATTGATTATGAACAGGATTGAAAAACACCACATATTCAGGACAACCATTTTTTACTAAACCCAAAGTTACACCAAACCCAAATTCTTTCCTCTTTCTAGCAAAGTTATGTGTTCCTTCTAATGGGTCTATATAAACAATCCCTTCGTCTGTCCCAATTAATCCAAGATTCAATTGTTTTTCTTCAGCCACCAGTTTGTATGGTATTCTCATTTTTTGTAATCTCTCTATAATCAATTCTTGTGATTGAAAATCAGCATCTGTTGCATAATCATACATACCTTTCTCTTCCACTCTTAATTTTTTTTCATAGAGTTTTAACAACAATTCTCCTGATTCAATTGCAACATTTTCCAATATTCTAATTTCTTTCTTAGTGACTATATTCATAACTTTAAAGAAAACTTGAATATATTTAAAGGGAAGAAAATTGGGGCAAATGCCCAAAACAATCTAAAGTGGTTTGATAAATCCCGATATTTTCCCTTTCTCAATTACATTAACCATTACTTTTTTCATTCCACGGTCGTCTATTAAACTCATTTCTACTTTTGCTAATTCTAACATTTTATCACCCAAAGTGTCTTACAACTGCTCTTGGATTATAGTGAACATGTGGATTGAATTCCAAGAGATTTTTCTGATCTATGAAGTTATTGAAGCCACCATTCTCTAGAAAACTTCCATAACATTTCTTACAAAATATTCTCCTTTTTCCAAATCCATCAATAAACTTTGTCATTCTTAATGATCCACATTTTGTGCATTTCACTTAATCACTAAAAGAAAATTAGCAGTTAAGGTATACACGGCTTCGGTAACAGTAAACTACCGGTAGTATCAAGAGAAGAGTCAATATATACTTAATTCTGCTTTTAACAAGCTTTATTTTACCTTTTTTCAGAGCCAAAATTTGTTTTAAGCCTCATATTTTCAATCAAGGACTTAATATGCTTCAGAGGTACATTCATACCAGCTGCGTTTGGATGACCACCACCATCTGCATTTTCAATACCTCTTGTTACTTCCTTACCAAAATTATCCAAATCTATAGTCATGTTTTTCCCTTTTCTTAGACTAAAACTAAATTTTTCACCATCTTTTTGGTATATTGCTATAATTTTATCGTCAAACAGTTTTCCTACATAGCTAGCAAATCCAGATTTTAATTTCAGAGGCGATTTTATTTCATAAAGAACAACATTATCAATAATTTTCTTATTTTTTTCAAAATCTTTTACTGTTTTTTCAAATTCACTTTTGACTAATTTATAATAATTTAATAATGTCTTGTTTTCCATCACATCTTTGTATTTCTTTACATCAATCAGAACTTTTAATGCGAAAACAGATCCTGATTTTTCCTTAACTATCATTCCACTGTCAATAATTTGAGTCAATTTTCCAAGGAGAGATTTTTCAATTAATATTTCATCTTTTACTTCAAAATCATCAACGAGTTCTTTGTATTCTGATTTTATTTTATTAAAAAGATCTGGACAGTTTTTTAGCCCCATATCACCAAGATTTCCAATGCCAGCAATCCAAACTATTTCTTTTGGATTTGAAAATTCCTCATAAATTTTATAACAAACATAAGTTGCTGGTAAATAGATTTCTCTATCAAACATTCTAGGGTTTACATAAATAATCTTTGCATAACCCTTTGGAACATGATGATCGATTATCATAACTTGTGAAAAATTCCTCATTTTTGTTATTATATCAACACCAATGTTTGCTATATCTACTATGATTACATGAGTCGGTTTCAATTTTTTAATTTTTCCTAGAGTTTCTTCCTTTAAGTGAGAATTTGATTCAGAAACTTGTGGTATTGGTGTGATCTTTTTTTCATTTCTAATCAACTTGTAAATTATTGCTGCAGAACAAATACTATCAGCGTCATGTCCATGAACTATTACAACCCTATCTTTTTGTTTTAATGACTTGATGAATGAAACCGCAGGAGCAATCAATTCTTTCATATTTATGTTGATCATGTTAAGATCCTTTTTCAATTTCTTCTTTCATCTTTTTAATCATTTCCTCATCCAAAACTAAAAGTTGCATTGGTTTTTCCTGTTTAGCACCATATAGATGGAATTCTGTCAATGAAAGCAAAGTATCTACATAATGGAGAATTAGTGCTTCATAGTTTCTAGGAGGAGTTGGACCTGTTTCACCAAAATGACTTGCTATAATATGAATCACATTTTCTGGAAAGCCACGATAATAAAATTCTGCTACAGCCAACATACTATGATCAAGGAGAATACCTGTTGGTTCAGTTCCACTTTCTCCAATCTTCCATTCAAACATTTTCATCATGTCATGCAACAAAGCACCAGCTATCAAGTGGTCTTTATTGATTTTAACTCCATAATGTTCTTCAATATTGTCAGCAGTTTTTATACACAAATCAGTCACAGCTATAGTGTGGTTCAATAAATCTCTCTCTACAGTTCCACCGCCAACAGAGAATGGCGTCTTTACTTTCTCTATATCTTCTTTCGGATATTTTTTAAAATCTTTGTGCGTCAAAACAGGATTTTTAATAAAATCAATAACTTTCTCTCTCAATTGTTTTTCTTTAATCTTCTCTGCAAATGTAATCAATTCTTTCATATCAATCCAAATCCTTTCTTATATTTTCTGCTACATGATCTAATTCCTTTTTTGTTAACATTGTATTTGATTCCCATATAACGCCAACTTGATTTATTTTATCGCCAAAATATCTTGGAATTACATGCGTGTGGAAGTGAAATATTCCTTGCGATCCAGCTACCTCGTTTGATTGTATTATGCTTATGCCCTCTGGCTTGATAGATTTTTTAATAGCGATCGCAACCCTTTTCACAATTCTATAGATCTGGGCTATTACATCTTCTGGTACATCGTAGATGTTTTCAAAATGTCCTTTTGGTATTATTAAAGTGTGTCCTGATTTGAATGGCTTTACATCTAATATCGCTAATACTTTATCATCTTCATAGATAGTGCTAGATTCAATCTCCTTTCTGACTATTCTACAAAATATGCAGTCAGACAAGTTTCTCACTCTATCCAAACAGTGATGATAGACCCGCACTTGCTTCTTCTGCCTTCTTACCTTCGTCTTCCTTCTTCTCCTCTTTTTTCTCTTCCACGGCTTTAGGTGCAGACACAACAGCAGCTTGTTGAATCAGTTCATCTATGTTTTTTCCTTCTAGCGCTGAAACCAATGCTTTTATTTTCCCTTCATCCACATTAGAGCCAGTACTACTGATAACTTTCTTCAAACTATCTTCTGTTATTTTCTGCCCTGCATTATGAAGCATGAGCGCTCCGTATACTTCTATCATTTAGTTAGCACCTCCAATTTTTTCTAAGGCTTGTGCACTATGATAAGCCTTAGATAACAAATATCCAATGTTTTCTTTTGTTGGATAACCTATTGCAATCGAGAGATTTAAAGCTTGATTAAATGCTTCCTTCACCTTTTCAGGATATTCTTCAACCAATTTTAAAATCTCTTGTGTGTAAATCTCACCATTTTGATGCAAAATGACTACATTCATTTTTACTTCAGCTGCTTTAACTTTCACTTTTCTTAAGATGTTTGCCAAGTCTCCTGATATCACATCTCCTTTCTTCGCAACTACAGTATCTTTCTTTACAGCAATTTTTCCTCCTTCCACTCCAGCAGGTATCTTAACTTTTGCAAATTCACTTATAGCAGGTCCTGGTAATAAATCAGTTGGACCTTTCTTCACTTCTATATCCCATTGAGCTGTATCACCTTCTTTTGCATATGTTGTTGATTTCAGTTCATTCACTTTTCTATAAAAATCAAATGGTGACAATTTTGTAATGACTAATCCAGGTTGTAATGGTATATTTTTTTCCAATTCGTTAATATTTTCTTTTTTTAGTTTTCTCATAGCGAATTTTACAGCGGTTTTCTTTGTAACTTTGATTACAGCATCTTCCCCAAACACTCTCTTTATATCTTGAAATTGTTTTGTCGGCATTTTTTTCATATCAACAAAACCAATAGTAGGATAACTATTCATAAGGCTACTCAATTCTTCAACCAATTTCATCTTTTCTTCTTTCTTCATTTTTCATACACCACTTTTACAGGTTCGCTCATGGTCAACTTTAATAAAACCTCTCCGATATTATGCTTGCCTTTCGGAAGTTTGGTTTCAAGAAAGTGCAAAACAGCATCAATATTTGTCTCTATATCTTCATTTTTCATGTCTTCCTTACCAACCAGACATTGAATAACTGGTGAATCCTTTACTTTTATTTTCACACTGCTTTTCAGAGTTTTTACAAGAGGAGCAACATTACCTGTCACAATCTTAGGCATCTTTCCTCTTGGAGCTAAAAATTGACCAAGTGTTTTTCCTATCAACGGCATCATTTGAGCTTCAGCAAGAAAGAATTGTGTGGCAGCAGCAAGTTTTTTCGCTTCTCTTTTGTTTTTTCCCAGACTTTCCAGCTCTGCACTGTTGATAAGTTCACAATCAATGTCTTTTATAGTATCCGAAAAAAGGACAACATTAGCAGGGCTTCCTCTACCCTTTGGAATAAACACATCTTCAGTGAATTTATTCTCAGATTTTTTTGTGTCAAACTCTTTTAGAATTATAATCAGATCAATAGTCTGAGAAAAATTCCTTTTCTTTGATTTTTCCTTCAATTCTTGTATTGCTTTCAAAACGTTTTCTCTCATATATACCCTCCTGCCTCGGCAGTCTTACGGGACTATAACTCTTTAACTTTAAAATTTAAATAACTTTTTGAATTATAAATATGAAGAATATTAGAGTGAAATAATGGGTTCGACACGTTTAAAGGAAAAAGTCACTGAAAAAGAAGAGAAGCCAAAAGAAGAGAAGAAAGAAAAGGTCAAACATAGAGCTGAAAAACAGGTTGATGTAAGGTCTATAGTAAGGGTTACTGGAACTGATCTGGATGGTGAAAAACCTGTTTATAGAGCGATAATGAAGATCAAAGGAATCAGGTATTCTATGAGCAAGGCAATATGTAATGTTGCTCAGCTAGAACCAAGGAAGAAGCTTATTGACCTGAATGAAAATGAATTAGGAAGATTGGAATCAGTTATCAAGGAACCATTAAAATTCAATATACCTATTTATTTCCTTAACAGGAGAAGGGACTTGCAGACCGGTAAGGACATGCATCTTACAGGAATGGATCTTACAGTAGCAAAAAGATTTGACATACAGAGACATGTTGATATGAAGACATATCGGGGGTGGAGACACATGCTTGGCCAGCCTGTAAGAGGTCAAAGGACAAGAAGCTCTTTTAGAGGAACTGGAAAGGCAGTTGGTGTTATGAAAAAGGAGATAAAACTACAGACAGCTAAGAAGCCAGAAGAGGAAAAGAAGAAGTGAGTGAATGAAGAATATAAAGAAGAAATATGAGACACCGCCAACAAGATGGAATAAAGAAAGGATAGAAGCAGAGAAGATCATTCTTAAAAATTATGGGCTAAGAAAAAAACGGGAAATATATAGAGCACAGGCAATTCTAAGAAAATATAGGAGAATGGCTAGGGAGCTAACTGCAAAGAGCGATAAAGTAAAGGAGAAGTTGATAATAGGAAAGTTGGTCAAATTAGGTCTTCTTAATGAAGGTGCGACATTGGATGATATTTTGAGTTTGACAGTAGAAAATATTTTTGATAGAAGGCTTCAAACAGTGTTATTGAAAAAAGGATTGGCAAACACACCAAAACATTCCAGGCAAATGATTGTTCATGGGCATGTTTCAATTGATGGAAGAAAAATTGTTTATCCAAGCTATCTGGTTTTAAGAGAAGAGGAAGAGAAGATACAAAAGGTGAATTGATATTATAGAAAAGAAAGAAGAGAAATGGGGCATTGCACACATCTACAGTACAATGAACAATACCATAATTCACATTACAGATATCACTGGTTCTGAGACAATAGCAAGATATTCTGGAGGTATGTTTACTGATAAGGACAGAGAAGAGGGTATGCCGTTTCCAGCTATGTTGGCAGCAAAAAAAGCAGCTGAAGTAGCGCAGTCAAAAGGCATCACAGGCATTCACATTAAGGTGCGCGCTAGAGGTTCTCAATACAGCAAATCACCAGGAATGGGCGCACAACCAGCTATAAGGAGTCTTGCAAGAGCTGGACTAAGAATAGGGATGATAGAAGACGTCACTCCTATAACACATGGTGAACTGAGAAAGAAAGGAGGAAGATTAGGAAGACGTGTGTAATTTATTGGAGTAGTTGTAAGTTTAAATTACTACAAAACAAAATTTTCTTTTATTGATATTATGAAGATACAAATTTTGGAAAAAAAGGACAAAGAAATAAAGTTTCTTTTAGAAGGTGTTACGCCTAGTTTTGCAAATGAACTTAGAAGAATAATGATGATCGAAGTTCCAACCATGACAATAGAATATATTGACTTCAAGAAAAATGATTCTGTCTTAAATGATGAAATAATTGCAAATCGTTTAGGTCAAGTGCCTTTGACATTTGATAAAAAAGCCTATGACTTGAATGCAACATGCAAGTGTGAAGGAAAGGGATGTTCAAGATGTCAAGTTAAAATGGTTCTGAAGAAAAAGGGACCAGGAATGGTGTATTCTGGTGATTTAAAATCCAGAGCAAAGGATGTGCAACCTGTTTTTGATAAAATTCCTATAGTAGAACTTTTTGAAGAAGAGAATTTAGAGTTTGAAGCCACGGCACAACTTGGTCTTGGTAAGGAGCATATAAAATGGCAAGGTGGAATTGTTGGTTATAAACCTAAACTTGTAAAGGAAGTTGCAAAAAAAGATGAGAACGAGGAAACAAAATATATGGAAGATTCATTTGTTTTTAATGTTGAATCAGTTTCTGGTTATTCTCCTGAGGAACTTGTTTTGACTGCTGCTGGTATTCTTGAAGACAAAATGAGTGAATTTAGCAAGAATCTGAAGAAATTGAAATGATTTATATTTCTTGACTATTCTAATTCTATATTGCGGGGGTAGCGTAGCCTGGTCAATCGCGGCAGGCTTAAGTTGATCTTAAGCTTTGATAAAAGATGAAAGAAGTAACCTGCTGGGTTAGTCCCTTCGTGGGTTCAAATCCCACCCTCCGCATATTTTTAATTTTCTAAAAATCAATTCTTTCTAAGTGATTTTTATTGCAATAGGAGGAAGTTGTTATCGTTGTAAAAAATTTTCACCTGGTCTGTACAAGTGTAAGTCATGTGGAAACAGATTTTGCCCATTGTGTGTTGATAATGAAACAGGAATTTGTCTTTTTTGCAAACAAAAGATTGAATTTAGAAAGGTTTAAGAGCTTTTGTTATTAAACTATTAAATAAGATTTCTATGGGAGTAAAACAACTGGTTGAGAGACCAACGCGAACTGACAAAGCATCTACTGTAGACGATGAAATAAGAGATTTTATTGATAAACGTAGGACACAGATAAGAGTAGTCGGTTGCGGGGGCGCTGGTAATAACACAATTACACGTTTGAATCAAGTCGGAGTGGTTGGCGCAGAAACAATTGCAGTGAATGCAGATGCCATGGATTTACTTTATACAGAGGCTGATAAAAAAATTATAATTGGAAAAGAGATAACACAAGGTTTAGGAGCTGGTGCAAATCCGAATCTTGGTGCAGAAGCAGCCAAAGAAAACAAAGAAGACATAAAAAAAGCATTACAAGGATCTGATCTAGTTTTTCTTACTTGTGGATTGGGTGGTGGTACAGGTACAGGAAGCATACCCGTTGTAGCAGACATAGCTAAAAAATTAGGTGCATTGACTGTGGCAATAGTCACATTACCATTTGCCATGGAAGGAAGACAGAGAATGTTGAATGCAAAAGAAGGTTTGAAAAATTTAGATGGTTTAGTTGATACTTTGATAATTATTCCAAATGATAAACTGCTCGAACTAGTTCCGGATGTAAGCATAACAACTGCTTTCAAAATATCTGATGAAATTTTAGTGAATTCAGTAAAAGGTATAACAGAACTTGTTACAAAACCTGGCTTAGTAAATCTGGATTTTGCAGATGTAAAAGCAATAATGCAAAATGGTGGTTTGGCAATGATAGGTATGGGTGAGAGCAATACAGACAATAGAGCATTTGAGTCTGTAGAAAAAGCATTGAACAATCCTTTATTAACTGTTGATATTAATGGTGCTGAAGGAGCTTTGATAAATGTTATCGGCGGTCCGGACATAACCATAAGAGAAGCTCAACAAATTGCTGAGGAAGTTTCTATGAGATTGTCTTCAGAAGCAAAAATAATCTGGGGAGTTCAGGTCGACAAATCTCTTGGAGACGGTGTAAGAACAATGTTGATAATTACTGGTGTGAAGTCACCTCAAATATTTGGTGATAAAGCTCTAGGAAAGGAAAAGAAAAAAGATATAGAAAAGATTCTTGGAGTAGATTTCGTAGATTAGTTGTGATAAAGTTGAATTTGATAACTAAATTAAAAGAATATTTTAGAGTACTAAAAATTGCGAAGAAGCCAGATAAGAGTGAATTAAAATCAACTTTGAGAATTTGTATGATTGGAATAGGACTGATTGGGCTGATAGGTTTCATACTTTACATAATTTCTTTTTATATAGAAAAGGGTGGACTTGGATGATCTACACAATAAAAACTGTAGTTGGAAGAGAAAATGTAGTTGTGGATGCAATAGCATCAAAAGTCAAATCAGAGAATCTTCAGATAAAGGCTTTACTTCATCCTGAAGAAATAAAAGGATATGTTTTTGTTGAAGGAGATGTTACTGATATAGAAAAAGCAACAGGAATGATTCCACACATAAGAGGTCTGATAAAAAAACCTGTTGATCCACAGCAACTTCAGAGATTCATGCAACCAAAAGAAGTTGAAGTTGAATTGAATGTTGACGATATAGTTGAAGTCATAGGCGGGCCATTCAAGGGTGAAAAGGGAAAGATAACAAGATATGATAAAGCAAAACGTGAGTGTACAATAGAACTACTCGAAGTAAGTACACCTATTCCTCTTACAGTTTCTGTTGAGTTTGTCAAAATCTTATCAAAGACAAGCAAATGATTTTATGGTCGAAACAATATCAACATCAATCAAGAAAGAATTGAAAATAGATAAGGCAAAGATTAGCGAGGAAGATAAAGCAAAAGGAGTTACTTCCATTGCAAATATTACAATGGATCAAGTTGTAAAGATTACTAAAGAAAAAAGAAATTCATTATCAGCAAAAGATTTCAAATCTGTTGTGAAACAAGTTATTGGTACTATTGTCTCTATGCAGGGAATTTTAGTTGAAGGTAAAAAACCAAAAGAAATTATCCAAGAAATTAATGAAGGTAAATGGGATAATTTAATTAAATAATGGACCAGTCGGGACTCGAACCCGAAGCCTTTTGCATTATGGATATTTGCCATGCAAACGATCTACCAATTGATCTACTGGCCCTTAATAATAAATTCTCCTTAAATTTTCTATAATTAATAGATGTTAGAATTTTCATTTCAGAATTTAATGCGATGACTATTTAGATTTAGCCCATTTTAGAGTTTTAGCTTTTCTTCCAAGCTTATAATTTTTTTCACACTTAGATGAACACCAATAAAGTATTTCCCCACTATTTCTAACAAACATCTTTCCTGTACCTTTCTTAATCATTTCCCCACAAAAACTACATTTCATTATTTCTCACCCAATTTAACTACGCTTTCCATTTCAGTTTCTCTCAACATTATTACATCCTTCACTTTTATCGGGCCTAAAACATTTCTGGTTAAAATTCTTCCCTTGTCAGGACCATCAAGTATTCTGCATCTAACATGTAAAACACCCTTTACACCAGATCTATCTAAAACTTGCAAGACTTCAGCTGAATACGCATCATGAGGCATTCTATCCCTTTGCCGCTTTCTCTATTTCTTTGATAACGTCTTTAAGTTGGTTTTTACCTTCTCCAGCCTCAGCTATAGCTATTGAAGCACAAGGAACATCTATTCCAGAAGCTCTACCGAGTTCAATCTTACTTGGCACATAAACAAACGGTATTTTTTTCTCATCACAAAGAGAAGGAATATGCATTACAACTTCTGGTGGGTCTACATCCTCAGCAATAACAACAAGCTGTGCTGTTCCTTTTTCTATAGACTTTGTAGCTTCGTTTGTTCCTCTTCTTACATTACCAGAATTCCTAGCCATTTCAATAACTTGTAGAATCTTTTCGCTCAAATCTTTAGATATTTTAAATTTTACATGTTCTTTCGGCATTTACACCACATCCAGTATAAACTTATTTATGCGCAAAGTATAAAACCCTTTCTATCCCTATTTTTTTAACCCTACAAAAACCAATTCTCTGAAGTTGTATAACATCTCCTACCTTCAATTTTTTCATACTAGGATCACCTAAACCTTTTTTCACAACACCATCAGGCATGATAACTTTTATTTTTATGTTTGGTTCAGATACCCAATGTATTTTTTGTATTTCATACTTCACATCTTTTGAAGTAATTTCAGAATTTTTGTTTAATTTCACAGAACAGAGGTTCATCAGTCCAACCA
>Ga0194125_10003611_pt1 | contig 24817 bp, 13 predicted proteins | sample TA2KigC250mmetaG_FD_148626 | JGI IMG/M metagenome (GOLD analysis project Ga0194125, IMG submission 148626) | Freshwater microbial communities from Lake Tanganyika, Tanzania - TA2015034 Kigoma Deep Cast 250m | ecosystem: Environmental > Aquatic > Freshwater > Lake | place: Tanzania: Lake... | reverse complement strand
TTCGATGGCGCGGTCACCCTCGTTCGCCATGTTCCCGCCGCGCAGCCAATCGTGGATGCCGTGGGAGGACGGAATCCGCCCCGTGAGAAGGGATGCGCGCGCCGGAGAGCAAACCGGGGAAGTGCAGAACCAGTTGTCGAAGCGCACACCCGTCGCGGCGAGCCGATCCAGGTTCGGCGTCCGAATCTCGGGGTTGCCCGCGCAGCCCATCGCCCACGGGCCCTGGTCGTCGGTCAGCACGACTATGACGTTCGGCTGGCGGTTCAGCGGGCTCATGTGACAACCTCCGGGGCGCTTGCCGTACCCGTTCGACGCTCACCCATTACGCACCTCGGCTCGCGAGGTCAGGAGGCCCCGAATGCCCACCCACTTCACCTGCGCCATTCTCGTCCTCGCCTCCGTCGCCGCGGTGTCGGCCGGGGCGCCCGTCAAGACGTTTTGGGTCTCGCGGACCGGCAGCGATGCCTGGTCCGGCACGTTGCCCGAGGCCAATGGTGCGCAGACGGACGGGCCGTTCGCGACGCTGGAACGGGCGCGCGATGAGATCAGGAAGCTGAAGGCCGCGGGGCCATTGCCCGCCACGGGAGTGGATGTTGAGGTGGTCGGCGGCACCTACGAGCTCACGCAGCCATTCGAGCTAACCGCCGAGGACAGCGGCAGCAACGAGTCGCCGATCACGTACCGCCCGCGCCTGGGGGAAAAGGTCCGGATTACGGGCGGGCGCACGTTGACCGGTTGGCAGCCCGTGACCGATGCGGCGGTGCTGGCGCGGATGGACGAGTCGGCCCGCGGCTCTGTGCTGCAAACGAACCTGCGCGCACAAGACATCACCGACTTCGGTGAGATGACGCCGGGGCCGCGTTGGGCGACATCGGAGCCGGGGCTGGAGCTGCTCTTCAACGACCGACCGATGACGCTCGCCCGATGGCCCAACGAGGGGTACGTGAAGATCGTGGACGTGGCTGGGCCGACCTTGCGCGATGTGCGCGGGACGAAGGGCTGCAACGAGGGCATGTTCGTCTACGAGGGCGACCGGCCGAGCCGCTGGGTCGGGCAGCCGGACGTCATGCTGCACGGCTACTGGTTCTGGGACTGGGCCGATCAGCGCCAGAAGGTGGAGTCGATCGACACCGAGAGGCGTGTCATCACGCTCGCAAAGCCCGACCACGACTTCGGCTACCGCACGGGCCAGTGGTACTACGCGTACAACCTGCTGCCTGAGCTGGACCGGCCGGGCGAGTGGTACTGCGACCGCGAGGCGGGCATCCTCTACTTCTGGCCGCCGGATGGCAGGAGTCAGGAGCCAGGAGTCAGGAGTCAGGAGAAGGGAGACGGCGGAACGGCGGAGGCACTGAAGAGGACGGATGTTCGGATCTCGCTGCTGAGCGGGCCGCTGCTGAAGATGACGGACACGGCGTTCGTGACTATCAGGGGGCTCATCTTCGAGTGCTCTCGGGGGACGGCAGTCAGCATCTCGGGAGGCACGCACTCCCGCCTCGCCGCGTGTGTCATCCGCAACGTCGGAGGCTATGGCGCTTCCGTCGGCGGGGGCACGAGCAACGGCCTCATCGGCTGCGACATCTACCAGGTCGGCGACGGGGGCGTGGTCCTATCCGGGGGCGACCGCAGGACTCTCACGCCCGCCGGCAACTACGTGGAGAACTGCCACATCCACCACTACGGGCGCTGGAACCCGATCCTCAAGGCCGCGGTGCAGGTGGACGGCGTCGGCCAGCGAGTCGCCCACAACCTCATCGAGAACGCGCCGCACAAGGCGGTCCTGTTCGGCGGCAACGATCACCTCTTCGAGTTCAATGAGATCCACAGCGTGGACCTCAACGCCAACGACGCCGGCGCGATCTACGCGGGCTACAACCCCACGATGCGGGGCAACGTGATCCGCTACAACTACTTCCACCATCTCTACGGGTACGAGAAGGGCGGGTGCAACGGGGTCTACCTGGACGACATGTTCTGCTCCGCCGAGACGTACGGCAACGTCTTCTACGAGGTCTACAGGGCCGTGCTGCTGGGCGGCGGGCGCGACAACCTGGTCGAGAACAACGTCTTCGTGAACTGCAAGATCGCCGTACACGTGGATGCCCGCGCGCTTGGCTGGGCCGCTGCGGGTGTGGAGAACCTCAAGACCCGCCTGGCGGAGATGCCCTACCAGGAGGAGCCGTGGCGCACGCGCTTTCCGCAGCTCCTCACGTACCTCGACGATGAGCCTGCGGTGCCGAAGGGGAACATCGTGCGGCGCAACATCGTGTGGAAGTGCGGGCAGTTCGACGCCTTCGAGGAGAAGGCCCGGCCGCACGTGCTGGTCGAGGACAACCTCGTCGAGCAGGACCCGAAGTTCGTGGACGAGGCGAACCTGGACTTCCAGCTCCGCGAGGACTCACCCGCCTGGGCCCTCGGCTTCCAGCGCATCCCGGTCGAGCAGATCGGCCTCTACCAGGACGCCCTCCGCGCCTCGTGGCCGGCCAAGCACGAGGTCACGATTCCCGGAGCGGTCGCTCAAGCTCATCCCGCCGCGGCCTGGCCATCGGCCTTGCGGGTCCACCACGGGCACAGGTCGCGCTGGGGGCAGGCCTTGCAGCCGTGGCCTCTCGACAGCCAGGGCAGGAGGATGAACGCATCGAGCGCGAAGAGGCCGGCCAGGATCGCCAGGGGCAGCGCGAAGGCCTTTGTCAGGGCGATGGCGGCGATCACCACGGGGATGAACCACAGCGGCACGATGGCGGGGATGGTCAGGCGGAACCGTCGGCTGAAGTCGGCGGAATCGCCCTTCGGCTTGAGGCGCGCAGCCACGATGCCGTAACCGCAAGGGCACGACCGCTGTCCGTAGCTGGGGCAGTACGGGCAGAGGCCGATGATGATCCAGAACGTGCCGGCCGCCCCGTAAAGCACGAACCCGACCGCTGCGACCCACGTCCAGGCGTGGCCGCCCAGGCCGACCACGATGATCGCGGCCCCGAGCAGAACGACCACCGCATAAGGCAGATTCGACAGCACCGTGTCGAGGGTCGAGTACTCGACGATGCAGTCCTCCGTGTGAGTCGTTCCCTCGATGTTCGGCACTTGGCAAGCCCTCGCGAGTCTCCGCCCGGGCGGGCGGCTGGCGCGGCTAGCGCCGGTTCGGCGCAGAGGGCGCGATCCCCTCTCCGTCCCGTTCTGCTTGACCCCGCCGAAGCCGGGCACGTATACTCAACTCCGCGTGCCGAGAGGGTGTTGTGGCCCTTTGAGCCGCACCACGGAAAGCCGAGGTTCGATACAGACAGGTATGGCGGGTAAGAAGAGGGCCCGACCGGGGCCCGTGGTTCTGCTCATTCGCGACGGGTGGGGGGTGAGTGCGAGTCCTCCGAGCATGGTGGAGAAGGAGGGCAACGCGACGCTGCTGGCTCGGACGCCCGTCCATGACAAACTGTTTGCCAAGTACCCCTGGGTCCTGATGGGGGCCGCGGGGGAGGCGGTCGGCCTGCCTGCGGGGCAGATGGGGAACTCCGAGGTCGGCCACCTCAACATGGGCGCCGGCCGGATCGTGTATCAGGAGATCACCCGAATCTCGCGGGCCATTGAGGATGGCAGCTTCTTCGAGGTGCCTGCTTTCACCGAGGTGCTGAGCCAAGTCAAGGCCGCCGGTTCGCGCCTGCACCTCATGGGGCTGTGCTCGGACGGGGGGGTCCACAGCCACCTCGACCACCTGTACGCGCTGCTGGAACTCAGTCGCCGGGCCGGGATGAAGGACGTGTTCATCCACTGCCTGATGGACGGGCGCGACACGTCGCCGACTTCGGGGGCCGAATACGTGGCGCAGGTGCAGGAGCGTGCGTCGCACATCGGCGTGGGCCGGATCGCCTCGATCATCGGGCGCTACTACGCGATGGACCGCGACCGGCGCTGGGAGCGCGTCTCCCAGGCGTATCGGGCGCTCGTGACGGGAGAGGGGACCGTCCGCGAGGACCCTGTCGCGGCTGTGCGCCAGTGGTACTCCGAAGGTAAGACCGACGAGTTCCTGCCCCCGACGGTCATCGGCAACGGCGGGCTGTCGGTGGCGGAGGGCCGGCTGCGTGACGGGGACGGGTTCATCTTCTTCAACTTCCGCGCCGACCGTGCCCGCGAGATCACGCGCGCGATCACGGAGGACGACTTCGCGGACTTCGAGCGCGGCCGGCATCCTCGCGTCCAGTTCGTGTGCCTCACCGAGTACGACGAGACGTTCGACCTGCCCATCGCCTTCCCTCAGCACACGCTGACCAACATCCTCGCCCACGTCCTCGCCGACCGCAACCTCCGCCAGCTTCGCATCGCGGAGACGGAGAAGTACGCGCACGTGACCTTCTTCTTCAGCGGGGGCGAGGAGACGGTCGTGAGCGGCGAGGACCGCTGCCTGATCCCCTCACCGAAGGTGGCTACCTACGATCTGCAGCCGGAGATGAGTGCGCCCGGCGTGACCGACGAGGCGATCGCCCGCATCGAGTCGGGCGCCTATGGTGTCATCGTCCTCAACTACGCCAACCCGGACATGGTGGGGCATACCGGGGTTCTGCCGGCCGCGATCCGGGCCATCGAGACGGTGGATGAGTGCGTGGGACGGGTGCTGAACGCGGTGGAGAGCGCCCGGGGTGTTGCGCTCGTCACTGCCGACCACGGTAACGCCGAGCGCATGATTGACGAGGACGGCAGCCCGTTTACCGCTCACACCTCCAACCGCGTGCACTTCGCGCTGGTGTCCAAGCCTCGCTTGCGGGCGGGGCTCCGGCCGGGCATCCTGGCGGATGTCGCTCCCACGATCCTGGACTTGTTGGCGGTTCCGCAGCCCCCTGAGATGACCGGCCAGAGCCTCATCTCCAGATAGGAGTTCGCGGTTCCGAGCCTCGGGCGCGATGAAATCGCGCCCCTACGTGGTGGGCGTGATGAATCACGCCCCTACATGAGGGCAGCGAGGACGGGAAACGCGGACTTGCGTCTAGAACTGGTACCCGGGGCAGTCGATGAAGTGCCAGCCGTACCCGCCCACGGCGCTCTCGGGCATGGCCCGCCCGATGATCGCCAGCGAGAGCGTGCGGAACCAGGTGGGGAACATGGAGCCCACGCCCGGTTCCGCCGCGAACTCGGGGTGGCCGTACTCGAAGCGACGGTTCCGGATGAACACGAACCCTCCGTCCTCCGCGCGGTTCAGCAGGACCCACGCCGTCGCGCGTTCCAGCGCGGCCTTCACTTCGTCCCGACGGTAGTCGGTGAGATGCATCGTCCGCGCAAGGGGATCGATGGAGTCGATGTCCTCACACGCGCTGCTGACGTAGGGCTCCTCCGGATTGTGTACGCCCCAGCCGAATCCGCCCAGCGGGTTCTGGGTCGCCAGCACGGTGTCGATGGCGCGCTCGAGGTGGGGAACCGGGCGTCCGTCGTAGAAGTACAGCGGCCACCAGTGGTAGGCCGCCTGCACGGCGTGGGAGCGGTTGATCGGATCGGTGATGTCGAGGCTGCCCCAGACGCCTGTCGCCGCGTCGAGGTGATGGGTATCGAGCCAGTTCAGCAGGAAGGCGACGGCCCGCCCGGCGCGGGCATCGTTGTGGAAGTCCCGCGCGTACTGCAGCAGCGTCCCCAGGTTCATGATCTCGTTCCCGCTCCACGCGACGCGCGCGCCGAAGTCGCGGCGGTCGAGCCACTCCTCCAGCCGCCGCAGGTCCCCGAACTTCTCGGCCAATCGGAAGGGGCGCTCGGCAACGCCCCTCAACGCCGTCAGCGCGATGATCACGTGGCACGTGAGGTGTGGCCTGCCGCACCAGAACGGGTCGCCCGCATACCAGCCCTGATCGAAGATGACCGGATCACGGTACAGGCCATCTGGATCCTGGTGCGCATTCAGGCAGGCGACCCACTCGCCGCGCTCGGCTTCGGTCAGTTGTCCGAGGTCGCCGTACAGCGACCGGAGCGCCGCCGCGTAGCAGGAGCTGTAAAGCGTCAGTCGCGTTGAGGAGACGGAGAATCGGTAGCTCGCGCCGCGTTCGTGGGGGAACCGGTGGCGCTCGATGAATGCTAGCGTTTCTGACCGGAGTTGGCGGATATGCATTATGGCCTCATCAGAACGCCGCCCTGCAGGGCGTCTACCGGCTCCGCGAATTTCTCCAGTAATTGTTGTTGCGCCAAGAAGGTGTTGCGCCCCTTCGCGTCGAATAGCCGACCTAGTCGTGTTGTTGCGGCACCGGTTTGGGGCTCCGGAGGGCGCTAGCGGCGCGGCTGTCGCTCCACCGACGCCCCGGTGACCGGGCCTAATCCAGCGGCCAGGTGGGTGCGGGCCCATTCGGTCGCAGCAACGAGGTGAGATCCGTTGCGAAAGTCCGGTTTCACTCTCATCGAGCTGTTGGTCGTGATCGCGATCATTGCGATCCTCGCCGCCATTCTGTTCCCCGTCTTCGCAAGGGCTCGGGAGAAGGCAAGGCAGACAAGCTGCCTGAGCAACCTGAAGCAGGTTACCCTGGCCACCCTCATGTACGCCCAGGACTACGACGAGCTGGGCCCCGACTACGGCTGGTACAACATCACCGGTGTGGGCTGGGCAACCTGGATGGAGATGACCAACCCCTACGTCAAGAACTCGCAGTTGTTCATCTGTCCCAGCGCCCCCACCAGCCCGGCCAGCTACGGCTATACCGGCACCGCCAACCGCGTGGCGTCTTCATACTGCTGGCCGTTCTGGATCGGGTACGACTACTACAACTGGTGGAACACCATCATGTTCGCCGGCTTCCCCACCCGAGCCGCGTCGGCAAACCCGGCCCGGCCGTGGGGCTACTGGGCTTCCCTCACCCGCTCGATCCACCCGGCTGACGCGGCCTACCTCATCGAGGGGTACATGATCACCTACGACCCCGTGACGGGCCTCATGTTCGGGTCGGCGGCCACCACCGGGTTCAGCGCTACCCCCACCAACGCCAACTTCTACCGGCACAACGAGGGGATGAACCTCGGGTTCTGCGATGGGCACGCCAAGTGGGTGAAAGGGGAGTACTTCATGCAGAACAACAGTGCGAGGACGGTGGGCGCCTACGCCGGCTACCCGTGCAGCCCGGTGATGCACCACGGCTACTGAAGCGGAAGGTCGCCCCGTGGGCCAAGGGCGGCCAACGAAGACGGACCGTACGGCAGTCAAGGGAGGTTACCGCCGGATGAATACGAAGACCATTGTTGTGGTTGTGGTCCTGGTCGTGGCCATCGCCTTCGCGGCCTACATGGGCTACAAGACCTTTGGCCCGAAGAAAGGCCCCTCAGGCCCCGAGCCCACCGCCACAGACACCAAAGACACTGAAGGGAAGGGGGCGACCGGGCCCAGCACGTCGGCCGGGCCGGATCTGCCTCCGCCGGCCGGCTGGACGCCGCCTGCAGGCGGCGGCAAGTAGGCCCGCGGGGCGGCGCAGTCGGGTCGCCTTGTCGTCTCGCACGAACACAGCGCACTCCCCCACGGTCACTGACCGGAGCGGGGAGTGCGCTGTGTTCCTGTCAGCGGCGGACCAAGACGGTCGTAGGCGTCAGCGGCCTCACGGGCACTCGGACCTCGCCGTCTCGCAGCGTCAGCTCTCTGATCGGCTCCTCCACCAGGTTGCACAACTCGGCTCTCGTGAGGCCGGGCAGGCCGAGCTTCACCGTGGCTACCGCCGGCCTGTCCGCGTAGGACATGAGCCGTACGACCAGCCCCGACCCGACTTCGGGCGTCTTGATCGCGGTGATTGCCACCGACTCGGGGCTCACCCGGCACAGGCTGGTGGGCGTCGAGGGGAGGGGGCCATCCTGCGCGCCGGCGATGCGCACCGTGTGCACCGGCATCGACGCCTGCCAGCCGAACCTCGCCGCCTCCGCATCGCCGGCCGTGGCAGGGGTGATCGCGTAGTCGAACTGCATGGCGCCTTCCTGGTCGGCCTTGTAGTTCGTGAACCAGTAGTTGTTCATCACGTATGAGTAGAGGTGGCCGTTCTTCACCTCGAGCTTCTCCGGCCACAGGCCGCGGTTGATGTCCCCCACACACACGAGCGGCGCATCGACCGAGGCCCAAGCAATCTCACCCTCATCGCTCCTGATCCGCGCGAAGTGCTGTAGTGCATACCACTCCTTGCAGGCGCCCGGGAGCTGGTCGATCTCCGGGCGCATCACGCCGTTCGGTATCTCCAGGCGCACCTCCGGGTTCGTCGCCGCGAAGGGGAAGGCGAAGTAGGCAGCCTCCTTCTTCCGCTCCGGTTCGCGCTGCAGCCGGTTGCCGACGTGCAGTATGCGCGAGTCGTCGCCCAGCACCACGAGTGACATGAGGCTCGGCGTCTTCTCGCACTTCGCCAGGACCATCACGCCCGTCCCGAGCCCCGGGAAGACCGCCTTCATGATGCGCACATCGGTCGGCTCGTGGACCGTCAGGTCGGCGGGCTTGTTCGCACCGATGTCCACGATGTTCGTGCCGTCGCCGCCCGAGACATACAGGTACTCGTTGAGCCGGTAGGGCGCGTTCTGATCGACGCATTCACGTCCCGTCGCCTTGTCGATGAGGCTCCCGATGCCGCCGGTTCCCGGGTCGAAGGTGACCCGCAGGTGCGCGTTCTCCAGGCTCAAGTCGGCCCCCTGGATCTCCTCCATCGCCGCCGGCTGCCCTTTCCCCAGCGGGCAGACGACACATCCCCACGGCGGAATCCTGGGCGCGCGGAAGACCGTCTCCGGCGGGCCGACCGGGCCTTGGCCCATTCCCGGGTCTTCGGGTCGCACGGCGGGCAACGGCTGTCCCGTGCGCGGGTCGAGGGGCACCTCCCCCTCCAGGCCGGTCACCCGCACCATCTCCGCCTCCCGCTCCCAGCCTGTCGCGTTGAACAGCACCAGCGCCGGCCCATCGGTCTCGATCAGTTTCGCCAGGCCCGCCAGGCTCTGATCCAGCAGCTCCTTGCTCTGCCGGTCCGCATCTTGCGCGAAGCTCGCCTTGATCCGCCACTGCTCGGTGGAGAAGGGGTTGTTTGGGTCGGAGATCGACGAGTAGGCGCCCCACGTGTGCTCATCGTAGAGGAGGATGTTGCGCCACAGGCCGCTCAGCCTCGACTTCGGGGGCCGCGAGCCTCCCGCGCTGTGCGCGAAGGCGAAGAGCGCGTCTGCCGCCGAGGCGCACTCGTGCGCCCGGCGGTTGATCGCTGTCTCGTAGGCGCTAGACGCCGCACCGTCCTCCCAGTAGTAGCCGCCGTCGCCCCTGACGGTCGGGAGCTGGTCGCCGTACGTCTCCTCCATGTACCGGAAGTACTCCGCGTTCGGGCCGACGATGACCTTCGGGAACTCGTAGGTGTCGGCCCACTGCTGAGCGGTCGCGGCGACGTTCTCCTGGATCGCCTGGTTATCGCCGAAGCCGCCGTAGAGGTAGAGCGCGTCATACGGGAAGTCCTGGCGCGTCCGCGTGTTGGCGATGACCCAGTTGCGCAGGTCGTCGAGGGAAGCAAACGGGCCGACCGCGTGCGCGTAGCCGGGGGAGAAGTACGCAAGCACGCGGCTCCCATCCGGCCCCTCCCACCAGTACGGGTGCCCGGTCATGAGCCTGTTGAAAGTGTAGCCCCTCGTCGTGTTGATTCCGGTCGCGAAGTACCGAATGCCCGCCGCGGCGAGGGTGGAAGGCAGGCTCCAGGCCTGCGTGGGCACGTCGCTGGTCAGCGCCGACTCGAAGGGCACGCCGTAGCGGCGCTTCAGCGCGTGCGCGTAGTAGAGCCACCGGTTCAGCTCCTCATGGGAGCACAGCCCGGTCAGCATGTTCAGGTAGCTCGCCTCGACCCCGATCCGCCCCTGACGCGCCAGCTCGTAGAGCTTCTCGGACTGCTCCCGCGCGCGGTCGTGGCGGTAGATGTCCGCTTGCCAGGCCGTCTCGAGGGTCCAACCGAAGGCCGGGTACTTCGCGCAGTACTCGATCGCCCGGTCGGTGTTGTCGTTGTGGAGCCGGGCCACGCGAGGCTGCAGGTCGGTGTAGCCGATGTCGGTATGCACCGACGGCGCCACGTAGATCCGCCACTTTCGCGCGGGCTTCAGCACGGTCTCCGCGCGGGTTGTCGCGCCTGCCAGTTCCGCCTCGACCTCGACAGGCGTCTCGGCGGTCACCGCAGGGATGAGCATCTCTTGCTCGAGGGTCCCGAACGTGAGCGCCGCCTTCACGGGTGTCACCGTCATCCCGCCGCCGGCCCGGGCGGTGATCGTCAGCCCTTCCGGCGCGCCCTCGACCTCGACCCGCGCGAGGACAACCTGTGCGAGGCCGCCGCCGGGCAGTCGCTTGTAGAAGACCGTCGGCTCCAACGTGAGACTCCGCACCTTGGGCGTCATGTCCGCGCCCCCTTCGGCCGAGAGGCTGATGGCGTCGTAGAGAAACCACGAGCCCGTTGACCACAGCACGACCCGGTTCGTGCCCGCCCGCAGCAGCGAGGGCGCGAGCAGCAGCGAGATGACCTGCTCCTTGCCGGCGGCCGGGTCATGGATGCTCGCCTCGTTCCCGTTCCGCAGCCGGAAGACGCCCTCCGTATCGTTCACCCTCACCCCCATGCTCGTCGGCGCGAACCCCTGCACATCCACGAGGTCCACCCTCAGCCTCAGCGCCGTCTTTGGCGCTTCCGGCAGGTCGAACTCGATCGTGAACGGGTGCACCCGTGACCCCGCCCAGTAGTCGTTCGGCCCCGGGTTCACGAAGCTCCAGTCCGTCTTCGCGTTGCTCGTGCCGATCCGGAACACAGGGTCCTGCGGAAACGCCCCCGCGAACGCATTGTACCTCCGCGCGCACGCGAACTCGTCGTAGGAGTTGTCGAACTCGCCGATGCGCCAGAGTTCTTGGGTCGACGCACTCGCGCCCAGTGCTGCCAAGCACAGCCAGACGAGCATTCTCATCTCCTCACCTCATTGCCGTTGTCGTCTTCCGCCGTTCTTCAGGTCTTCGGATCTTCTCCCTTTCGTTCCTCCGTACCGTCCTGCGGGCACGTCTCGGATAGCCGCTTGTACCACGTCATGTAGAGGACCAGACCTGTGTAGAGCACCACGGCGAGCAACCCCGCCGCAATGTCGTATCGATGCAGGACGAGGTAGATCGGGGCGACGTACATCGCCAGCAGACAGGGCAGGCCCACGAGCACGTTGGTGACGTCCATCGTGAACGGCGAATGCCGCCGGAACTCCGGATCGAGTTCCTGCACGCGCCGCACGACGGGCCCCCAGAAGCCGGCCGGCTGCACTTCGCGGTAGAAGCGCACGAGGGTCTCCTCGTCGGTCGGCTTCGTCAGGAGCGTGACGGTGGCGGTAATGACGAGCACGGCGCCGGCGATGAGGGGGAAGGTGACGAACAGCGGCGCCTTCGCGAAGGGCGGCACGAGCGCCTGGATCAGCGACAGCGCCATCCCCGAGATCGCGCCGGCCGCGTAGCCCGTGCCGTTGACGCGCCACCAGTACCAGCGCAGCACGTTCGGCAGCAGCACACCCGCGCCGAGCGTACCCATGATCCACGTGAACATCTGGTCGATGGTGCGGCCGCCCATCTTGGCCAGCGCCGGCGCGAGGTTGTGGAACGCGGCGCGCATGAGTTCGGGGAAGTACCCGACCAGCAGCCCCAGCACAATCAGCAACGCCGACGACACCCAGCTCGCGCGGATGAGCGTGCGATTGCTCGCATCGGGGCGAAGGTACTTGTGGAAGATGTCCTTCACGAGGTAGGAGCTGCCGCCGTTGACCGTCGAGTTGAAGGTCGCCAGGAATCCCGACAGCAGCGCGGCCACGGCGAGGCCCCGCAGGCCGACCGGCAGCGCGCGGCTGAGCACCATCGGGAGCACCTTCTCGGGGTCATCCACGCCGTGCAATCCGACGATGGCCATCGCCGCGATTGCCATCGCCATCGGCCAGCGGATCGTGTGAATCACGCCCCAGAGCGCCCCGAGCTTCGAGGCCTCGCGCGGGCTGCGAGCCGCCAGGAACCGCTGGAAGTCATAGAGCTGCTCCGGCCCCGAGAGGTCGAGCAGCAGCCCTTTCGTCACCCACACGAGCGCCAGCAAGCCGAAGAAGTAGTACTCCGTGCCCTGCAGATAGCCGATCCGCCACTGCGGCGCCATGGAGCCCCAGCCCTCGGGGCGGTTGGCGATGACCGCGTCCCAAGACACATGCCGGAACCCGATGTACGCGATCAGCAGTGCGCCCGCGCTGAGGACGACCGTCTGGAAGATCTCGACCAGCACCACGCCCCGGAAGCCGCCGAGAACCACGTAGACTCCCGTCACGCCGATGATCGCGACCGCGCACAACCACTCCGGCAGACCCAGGTACACGTTGCCGAACTTGCCCATCCCCACGGAGCCATACGCGAGGAAGGCGGTGATCGTCAGGACCGCATAGATCGTGTACGCGAGCCGCGCCCACTCTCCGGGCTTGCCGCTGCCAAAGCGCGTCTCCATCCACTCGGCGCCGGTCATCACCTTCGAGCGCCGAATCCACGCCCCCATGTACGCCATGTAGAACACGGTGATCGGGAAGCCCCAGATCCACTGCACCCACATCCCGCGCAGCCCGATGGTGAAGAAGAGCCCGACGATCCACATCGTCCCGGTGATGTCGAAGTACGAGGAACTCCCGGACATCGCCAAGGCCCACCACGGCAGCTCGCGCTCACCGAGGAAGTACGAGCCAAGGCTGCGCTCCGCCCGGCGCTTCATGATGACGCCGAGCGTGACCACGATCGCCATATACAGGGCGATGATCGCAAGATCGATCGGGCCCAGCGAAAGCGTCATGCGTGGCGGCCCCCTTCGACAAGTGCGCTCGGCGAGTCCTCACTGACTGCACCTTCCCTCGCGGGGAAGGTCCTCCCTTCCGTCCCGCAGCATACACCCGCCGCAATCTCGCCCACCCAGGAGGGTCCCGATGCCCGACCGCATTCCCGTCGCCGCTCACCCGTGGGTCTACGCCTCGCGTCGCGAGGGGTACGACGTCTTCCCGATCATCGAAGAGATCATCGCCGACATGGCCTACGCCGGCCTCGACGGAATCGAGCTGATGCACACCGTGCTCATGCAGGACGGGGCGGTCGAACGCATTGCCGCGGCGAGCGAACGGGAGGGCCTGCCGGTCATCGGATCGTCCTTCGGCGGGGCCATGTGGGATTCCGAGCAGGCCGAGAAGGTGATCCAGGACGCCTACGTCGTGACCGCTCGCCTGCAGGCCCTCGGCGGGAAGGCGCTCGGGGTGTCCGTCGGCAAGGCGCCCGGCAAGAGGACGCCCGAGCAGTTCGATGTGCAGGCGAAAGTGCTTCGCGAGATCGACGCGATGTGCACCCAGCGGGGCATCCGCATGAACCTACACAACCACACCTATGAGGTGGAGGACGGGGAGTACGACCTGCGCGGCACGCTCTCACGCTTCCCGGAGGCGAAGCTCGGACCCGACCTGAACTGGCTGACCCGCGCGGGGATCGATCCCGTCGCCTTCATCCGCAGCTACGGCAGGCGGATCATCTTCCTGCACTTGCGCGATGCGCGGAAGGACGGGCGCTGGGTGGAGAGCGTCGGTGAGGGCGACGAGGACTTCGCTGCGATCGCTGGCGCGCTCAAGGAGGCTCGGTTCGACGGAATCGCCTCGATCGAACTCGCGTGGGAGAGCGACTTCGAGCCGACGCGCCCCCTGCGCGAGAGCCTCAGACTCAGCCGCGAGCACATCCGCCAGACGATGGGGTGGTGAGGGTGCGTCTAGCGGTTCAGCCTCACCTGCACGAGCGCCTTGGTCTGCGTCCCATCTGGCGCCTTTGCGAGTAGCTCAATGAGGTAGGTCCCGTTCGGCACGGCGAGGCCCGCGTCGTTCCGTCCGCTCCAGACCAGTGTGTTGGCGCCGGCGGGGCAGTCTCTTGCGCGGCAGATCGTGCCGATCCGCCGACCCGCGATGTTGAGCAGCTGCGCCTCGACCTGCGCGTCGGCGGTCAGGACGAAGGTGATCTGGGCGCCGACCTTGGTCGGAAGGGCCGCAAGATTCGCCAGGGCCAGCGCCGGCTCGGGGCCGGTTGCCTGAAGCCCGCCTCGCATTGTGGTGGGCGGACCGACCGCCTCACCGTCTACGTCCCGAGCCTCGAAGCGATACTGGTACTCACCCGCCAGGAGCTTCCGCCGGCACAGGTAGGCCACACCAAGCCGCGGGTCTCCGCCCGCATCCTTGGGCACCATGGCGAGCGTGCGGTAGTACGCGCCGTCTCGCCGCAGGATCAGGCGCACGAACTGGGGGGCATCGCCCTCCGTGTCCTGGTAGATGACGCGGAAGACGAAGGGCGTGGTGTCGGCAGACCCGGTGTTGGGGCTCACCCCGTCCTCCATCCCCGGACTGCCGGCGAACTTCAGCTGCGGGGCCGACCCCGCGCCAGGCCACAGTGGGCGCCCCGGCAGCGGGGGGTCGGTGAACTGCTTCAGGTCGATCCCGAAGGCCGCGAGGATCGTCGGAGCGACATCCGCCTGGTCGCCCTCGCGAAGCGTGGTCCAGTTGGTTGCCAGCCACGCGTCGGGAGCGTTCAGGTGCGTCCGCCGGCCCTCGTCGAAGCCGTGGTCGGTGAGCACGCACAGCGCCGTCGTGTCGGCGACGCCCAGCTCAGCGAGCTTCGCGCGGATCTTGCCCAGCCACCCGTCCAGTTCCATGATCGCGCCTTCGTACTCGGCGGAGTCCTCGTTGTACCGATGGCCGTAGGAGTCCGGCTCCTTGAAGTGGATGAAGTAGAAGAAGCGTGCGTTCGGCTTCGCGTACTGGTCGAGGTACTGCATCGCCAGCTTCCCGACTATCGGGCTCGCGTGCGCGCCCTGAGCGATGCACACGTCCATATCGGGCACGGCCTCATAGTACGGACCTCCGGGTTCGGCGCTCATGCGGCGACCCTTGCCGGCGATCAGGAGGGTGGTGATGTTGCGGTTGAAGTGCTCCTTCAGGCGGTAGAACACCGTCAGGTCGCGCCGAATGGGCTGGTGGCGGTTGACGCCGTAGCAGCCCGTGATCTCCGGCGGGTAGCCGCAGAGAATCTCCGCGAACCCCGCCAGCGTCGCCGTGCAGTGGGTCGTCACCCACGTCGGCGCCATGCCGCCCTCGCTGACCAGCTTGCTCAGCTCCGGGAGCTTGCCCTCGCGCATCATGTCCTGAACGTGTGCGAACTGCGCGCCGTCCCACGCCACGACGACCATCTGCGAGTAGGGCTTGCTGGGCTGGCTCCCCGCCTGCGATGCGCACGCCACGGCGACCCCGGCGAGGAGTCCTGCAATCCAGTGAGTCTGCCTCATGAATCTCTCCCGTTGGGCTCTGGTGCGTCTCTCATTCCACACCTTCGCTGCGCAGGCGTCGCAGGCCTGCTCGCAGAACGCCCTCGAACCCGGGCGCCAGTTGCGCCGGGAGGCCGTACTCCCAGAAGCTGTAGACCTCGTAGCCTCCTTCGGGAATCTGCTCGGAGGTCGGCAGATAGAGGCCCTCCCCGTTGCAGTAGCCGAGCGGAACGCTGATCCCTTCGCCGTAGAAGCCCTCCATGATCGGCCCCCACGGCGCCGTCGCCTCGCCCTCGATCCCGACGATGCGCAGGCCCTCACCCAGGCGGATGCCCTGTAGCGTCAGGGCGACAGCCTTAGGAAGCGCCTTGCCCGCGTCCAGCGCATCGACAATGTCCTCCGCCCAGCCCTGTCGGACTTCTCCCGCACCCGCGTCGGCCGCGATGGCCGCATACTCATCGCGTGACAGCGGCTTCTCCAGCGGCCAGTCCACCTCGGTGACTGCCGAGGACAGGCGGGGCCGAACGTCGGCAAGGTCGGTGCAGCCGAGGACCTCGCCGGCCGCAATCTCGCCGACGCGGTCCATGTCCTCCCACGTGCCGGCCTGGAAGCGCTCTCGGCCCTCGCCCATCAGGCGCGGCTTCGCGTCGCCGCCGACGCCCTGCAGGAACAGGCTGCACGGGCGGCCGAAGTGCTCGTCGATCTTCGCCATCGCCGCGCCGGGGTACTCGCCGGAGATCTCCCAACCGGACATCATCGACGGGTGGCAGGAGATGGAGAAGAGCACGCAGGCCGGCGCCCCGTCTGCGCCGCGGAAGATGACGACGGGCAGCTTGTCGTATACGAACCCGTTCGGGTTGGGCGCGAGCACGGTCTGCCCGTCCTCGGTCTTGCGCCGGTTCATCGGCACCGTGGAGCGGCCCACTCCCGCCTGGAGGGTAACCGGCTGGGCTGCGTCGCGCGCCTCGCGTGCTGCCCTGAGCGTGGCGGCCTCCAGTTGGCTGATGTACCCCTGGTCGGTGGGCGCGCGGTACCAGGTCCCGACCGACGGGCCGACATGGCTGTGCGAGGCGTTCAGGAGCACCTGCCGCGGCAGCAGGCCCATCTCGCCTCGGAGCGCCGCCTTGAAGCGCTGCGTCTCCGCCGCGCCGATGAAGCACAGGTCATACGCGAGGATGAGCGCCTGCTCGTCGCCCTGCTTCACGTACAACGCGCGCACGAACACGTCGTCATGGATGCCGGTGCACCCGTGCTCCATGTCGCGCCCGCCGAAGCCCATCATGCGCGTCCCGATCGGCGGCGCGATGCTGACCCGAGCAAAGCCTGCGTCCATCTGCCGACTCCCCCTTGGTTGAGCCGTAACGGATGTGCCCGACGTCAAGAGCGCAACTGCCAGCGCATAGGCTGCCATCGTGATAGCCTCCGCCCGTGCCGCTTCGCGGCAGACCGTAGGTTTCGCAGGTCGGGCGGCCTCCTCCTGCGAATACTCAGGAGCTGTTTGGCGGCGACCTACGAGGGGGTCTGCGAGATGCGACGCTTCGCCGTGAGTACGTTGGCTGCCGTTGGTGTGCTCGCTGGAAGTCGGGCGACCGCCGACTGGCCGGACCTGCGCGGACGCGATGCGGTGCGCCAACAGGCTTTGGCGCCGAAGCTCGCGCTGATCCGGCGCGAGCACCCGCGCATCTTCTGCACGGAGCAGGAGATCGAGGCCATCAGGCAGCGCTGTGCGACCGATCCCGTCTCGCGCGAAGTGTGGGGCTGGATCGAGCCCTGGGCCCGCGGCAACCACTACTACCAGAACCTGTGGGCCACGCCGACCCAGCTTCAGGGCTGCGTGATCGCCTATCGCCTCGCGGACCGCGATCCTGCGATGCTGAAGCACGCCATCGCCATCGCCGACTACCTCGCCCAGGCCCAGGGCGACGGCTGGACGTGGCCGCGAATCACCAAGGCCCTGGCGATGGCGTACGACTGGCTCTACGACGACCTCTCTCCCGAACAGAAGCAGCGCTACGGGCGGGCGGCCATCAACGCGGCGCAGCAGTGCTACAAGACGTGGCGCCACTCGGAGTTCAACAACCACCTCTACCTGGAGTATGGCCCCGTCCTCTACGCCGGAATCGCGCTGCAGAATGAGGGGATCGACGACGCGGCGGCGCGGCAGCTCGCGCTCGACGGGCTGGACCTGCTGCTCAACCACATGCTCCCCGCGCACGAACTCGTGACCCAGGGCCAGGGCGGCTGGCACGAGAGCATGAGCTACCACGCCTTCTTCACCTACGAGTTCGCGCAGCTTGTGGAGCTGTGGTCCTCCGCGAGCGGCGAGAACCTGTGGGAGACGTTCACCGGCCTGGACAACGACGCTGCGTGGCTGGCCTACTGCGCGCGACCGTGGGACAGTGGCCGCGTGGCGATGGCCGACATCGGCGACTATGACTCCTTCGACGGCCAGATCACCGACTACATGCCCTTGCTCGCCCTGCGCAAGCGCGACGGCGTTGCCGCCTGGTGGGGCGAGCAGATCCGGCAGGAATCCGCCCGCCGGCACGCCGCTGGCCGGCAGTACATCCTCGGCGACGGCAAGTGGTGGGAGTACCTGCTCTGGCACGACCCCAGCGTCACGCCGGTCGCGCGCGATACGTTGCCGCTGAGTCGCCACTTCGGCGGCATCGGCTGGGTCTCGATGCGCAGCTCCTGGCAACCCGACGGCACCTTCGCGCTCTTCACCTGCGCGCCGCTGTGGCTCGGAGGCCACCAGCACTGCGACAACAACGGCTTCGTGATCGGCAAGGGCGGCTGGCTGGCGCTCGACAGCGGCGTCTACGACGCCGAGACGAACCACCGCGGTCGCTACTACGCCCGCACCGTCGCCCACAACACGATCACCGTCACCGACCCCGCCGAGCAGTTCGCCGGCGGAACCTGGGGCTATGGCGCGCCGGGCCAGGGCCCCAACGACGGCGGGCAGCTCTACAACACGGGGCCGGACTTCGTCACCGAGGTGCAGCCCGGCGACCAGTACCACCGCGGCCGCATCGTCACCTACGAGGCGACCGACCGCTACGTGCTCGTGGTAGGAGACGCCACGCGGTCGTACTCACCGAGCAAGATGAAGGAGTTCACGCGCGCCTTTCTGTTCGTGCCGCCGGACTGCTTCATCATCGGCGATCTGGTGAGGGTCGCCCCGAACGCGGATCGGGTGCGCTGGCTGTTGCACTCCGTGACCGAGCCCAAGGTCGAGGGGGATCGAGTTGAGATCATCGGCGACGGCGGACGGCTGGTCATGCAGACCGTGGTCCCGTTCGCCCCGAGCCGGGACATCACAGTGGTTGGGGGCCCCGGGCACGAGTTCGAAGTCAACGGTGTCAACTACGCGCCGGGGAAAGAGTACGACCCCGCTGAGGCCGGCCAGTGGCGCCTGGAGCTGGCGCCCAAGGCGCCGGACACGCAGTACCGCTTCCTGAACGTTCTGGCGACCTCCGAGGGCGGGTCAACAGTGTGGCCGGAGGTTGTGCACCAGTCTGATCCCACAGGGGCGACGCTCGTCGTCAGGCTGTCCGGCACGGAGGTCGCGGTACGCCTCGCCGGGGAGAGCCCCCTGTTCTCCCACCTGACCATCCGCGACGCGAAGACGAACGAGGTGCTCTGCGATAGGGAGCTGGGCGAAGGGTGAGCGCCATGCTGCAGGGGAGGCTGGGGGCGCTGCTGCCGATGCTGTGCATCTGTGCGGCCGGGGCGCAGACAGATCGGGACGAGGTGAGGACCGTGTCGCCCTTGAGAGTGAGCGAGAACCGGCGCTTCCTGGTCACCGAGGAGGGCCGACCCTTCTTCTGGCTCGGCGACACCGCGTGGCGGCTGAGCGTCCTGGCGCCGGATGAGGTCGAGGCCTACCTGGACAACCGCGCCCGCCATGCGTTCAACGTGATCCAGGTTCATCCCGGCTTCGAGTACCCTGACTATGCGGGCAATCGGCCTTTCCTGGAGAACGACCCGGATCGGCCCAACGAGGCCTTCTGGGCGCACATCGACGACATCGTGGCCAAGGCGCGCACGCACGGGTTACACGTTGCGCTGGTGCCCATGTGGGGCCAGGAGTACGGCAAGGCCTTCGGCGCCGACGCAGAGAGGGCTCGGCGCTTCGGCCGGTGGATCGGCGGCCGCTACGCAGGGCCCAGCCACGTCCTGTGGGTCGCCAGCGGCGAGTATGACGCGATCAACGGGTTCCGCCTGCCGATCAGTGCGGGGCAGAAGGCCGTGATCAACGCTGCGGCAGAGGGCCTGCGTGACTCACACCATGGGACCCAGCTCATGACCATCCACCCCGGGGCCGCTCGCACCTCCTCCCTGGACTTCCATACCGACGGCTGGCTCGACTTCAACATGCTGCAGTCAGGGCACATGATCGATTGCGAGGCCTACTGGCAGCCCGAGAACCATGCCCTGATCGCGCACGACTACGCATTGCAGCCAACCAAGCCGGTCCTCGACGGCGAGCCGATCTACGAGGACACGCCGGACGGCGTGTGGGCGGTGCAGAACACCGACGGCCTGCGCGCGAACGGCGCCGCCGTCAGGCGAAAGGCCTACTGGGCGGTCTTCGCCGGCGCGTGCGGCCATACGTACGGGCACAACGATGTGTACCCCTTCTGCGATCCCGCGCATCCCGAACGGTCATCGAGGCTGCCCCAGGGACCGGGCCGGCACGACTGGCGGACAGCCATCGACGCCGAGGGCGCAACGCAGATGAAGCATGTGCGGTTCCTCATGGAGTCGCGTCCCCTCCTCGACCGCCTTCCCGACCCGTCGCTGGTGGTGGGGTCGCCCGGCGGCGGGCTGGACCATGTTGTCGCGACGCGAGCGGCCGACGGCACCTACGCCATGGTCTACTCACCGCGCGGCAAGCCGGTGACCCTCGCGCTCGACAGGCTCTCCGGCGACCGGCTCAGCGTCTGGTGGTACGACCCGCGAACCGGGGCCGCGACGCCGGCCCGTGAGTGCGAGCGCCACGGCGAGCGCGAGTTCGCGCCGCCCACGAGCGGCGACGGCCAGGACTGGGTGCTCGTACTGGATGACGCCGCCAGAGACTACCCGGCGCCCGGCGCCAGGCCACAGTGAGGTGTATCTGATGATGAGGGTAGTCGTGTCAGTGGTCGTGTGCGCATACGCCGGTCTGGTCCTGGCCTCGGCGGCCTCGGCCAAGCCCCTCGCGTGCATGGAGCGCTTCCGCGTGAAGGACTTCGTGATCGGCGCGTGGTGGGGGCCTGACCCGAGCGAGGAGGACTACCGCGCCTACCAGGACGCGGGGTTCAACGTGCTGATGAACTACCGCAATCGCGCCAACGCGAAGTACGGTCCCGACTACCAGAACCCGGACCTCGAGTTCGAGCTTGCCGAGAAGCTCAAGCTGTGGGTGATGCTCGACACGTACATGAAGAACGACACCCCGTGGGGCGGCATTGCACCTGACCCGCCCTCGGAGCACCCGACACACCATCCCGCCCGCCTGGCGCAGCTGAAGTGGCTCCTCGACCGCTACGGGAAGAGCCCGGTGCTGGCCGGCATCCTGTTCGGTGACAACTGTGGCCTGCACGACTACATGGCCCAGAACGCGCGGTACCTGCTGGAGCAGCGGCCGGACCTCTTCCCCTGGATGTCCACGAACCCGAGCATCGACGAACAGGGCGCCGTCCCGATGCCGCTGCTGACCACGCAGAACTACCCCTTCCTCTATCAGGTGAACGACCCCGAGCCCGTGAAGCGGAAGGCCTACTGCGACCGCCTGGAGATCGACCGGCAGTCCGCGAACAAGCTGAACATGGCGCTTTGGCCGTTCCTGGACTGCTCCGGCAGTGTCAGCCCCTCGCAGCTTCGCTTCCAGGAGAACGCGTGCGTCGCCTATGGGTCGCAGGGCATCTGGTACTTCCACTACAACGACAACGTCTGGGACCCGAAGGACGAGAAGCCCGGACCGCTGTACGCTGCGGCGCAGGAGTGCAACCGGTACCTCGCCTCCGTGGGAGCGCAGGTCATCGGCCGGCGCTGCGCAGGTGTCTACCACTTCCCGGACGCCGAGACTCCCGCCGGCGCGCTCACGCCGGGGCCGGATCAGCTCGTGACGGGGATGACGGATGCGCTGATGGTCGGGCTGCTGGTGCTCGAGGAGCGCTTCTCGGCCGAGGACCCGCGCCCGGACCGGCTGATGGTGGTGGACAAGCGCACGGTCAAAGCGGGCGATCCTGAGCCGGCGGCTCGGCTGGTTGCGGTGGAGTTCAGCGAGGCGGTCCGCGCGGTTCAGGTCTTCGGCGGCCCGTCGCCGCGTGAGCAGCGCCTTGGGCCGGATCGCCGGCTGACGCTGAGTCTCGAAGCAGGCCAGGGCGTGCTGGTGGGGCTGGGATGAGCGTTCATGCTGTACCCCTCGACGTGGCTGGCGACCAGGGAGGCGGCTGTGCTCGGCGGACCGCGGCGGTCGAGGCGACCGGTGGCGAGCAGCAGGGGCTGCGTGAAGATCGCCCGCCCGCACTTCTGATAGACGGACTCGAAGACCGTCACCTCGAGGACCTCGGTCTCATCCTCCAGCGAGAAGAACACGACCGTGCGCCCGCTCTTCGTGGGCGGCCGATGCGGGCGGATGATCAGGCCGGCCACCTTCACGGTCGCGCCCGTTCGGGCCTCGCGCACCTCGGCGCAGGTCAGCACGCCCTGTTGCCTTAGTGACTCGCGCGCGATGTCCAGCGGGTGTCGGCTGAGCGCAAGCCCCAGCCGATCCAGCTCCTGCCACCACTTCTCATTCGCAGAGAAGTCGGGGAGGAAGTCCTGTGCCTTGGAGTTGGGCGCGATGAATCGCGCCCCTACGTAATTGGGCGCCATGAATGGCGCCCCTACATGATCGAGTGCCGGGGGGCAGGCCCCGACACGATCGAGTGTCGGGGAGCAGGCCCCGACATGATTGGGTGAGGGGAAGGAGAGTTGCGCATCGAGGCGTGTGGGATCGCCGAGGGCGGCGAGGTCCCAGAGCAGTTGTCGGCGGTTGGAGCACAGCGAATCGAACGCGCCGGTGAGGATGAGGTCGCGGATCGCATCGCGGTCCAGGCGCGTGCGGCGGCAGAAGTCCGCGAGCGAGAGGAACGGCCCAGCTGCCTCCCGGGCCTGGAGGATCCGATCGAGAGCGGACTTGCCGATGCCGCGAATTTGCTCGAGGCCGACGCGGATGGCGCCCGCCTCGATCGTGTACTTCGCGGCGCTGGCGTTGATGTCCGGGCCGAGCACGCGGATGCCCTTGCGCTTCGCCTCCCAAAGGAGCGTGTTGGGCGGGTAGTAGCCCATCGGCTGATTGGAGAGCAGCGCCGCGAAGAACTCCGCCGGGTAGTGGCGCTTCAGGTAGGCGGTCTTGTAGGCCGTATCGGCAAAGGCGGCTGCATGGGCCTCGCAGAATCCGTAGCCCGCGTAAGCCTGGATGTACGAGAAGATCTCCTTCGCAATCGACGCCTGCACTCCGCGGGCCATCGCCTGCGCGATGAAGTGCCGGCCGATCCGCTCCATCTCCTCCCACGAGCGGTTGTGGGTCATCGCGCGGCGCAGTTGGTCCGACTCCCCCGGCGTGAAGCCCGCGATCTCGGTCGCGATCTCGATCACCTGCTCCTGAAACAGCACCACCCCATACGTCTTCCCCAGGATGCGCTCCAGAGAGGGGTGCAGATACGAGACGGGCGCCTTGCCCTGCCGGCGCTGGATGTACGGGTCCACCATGTTCGCCAGGATCGGCCCCGGGCGGATGATCGCGACCGCCGCGATCAGGTCCTCGAAGCGGTCCGGCTGCAAGCGCGCGTGCAGGGCCTTCTGCGCCGGGCTTTCGAGTTGGAAGACGCCCACCGTGTCCGACGCGGCGACAAGTTCGTACGACGCGGGGTCGTCGTCGGGGATCGTATCGTAGTCGAAGCCCGGCTCCCGCGCGCGAACGGCCTGCACCGTGTCTTCCACCGCGCCCAGCATCCGCAGGCACAGCAGGTCGAGTTTCACCAGCCCAAGGTCCTCCACGTCGTCCTTGTCGAACTGGATCACCGGCAGGCCCTTGGCGGCCATCTGCACGGGGGTGATCTCCATCAGCGGCTCGCGCGTCACGACGATGCCGCCGAGGTGAGTGGACAGGTGTCGCGGGAAGCCCGCGACGGCGTGCGCGATCTCGATCAACTCCGTGTAGCGCTTCTTGGGAAGGCCGCTGTCGCGCAACTCGGGGATTCGCTCGAAGGCCTCGTCGATCTCCCTTGCGGAGATGTACGGCAGGTGCCGCGCCAGGCGATCGACGTCGGAGAGCGGGAAGCCCATCGCCTTGCCAAGGTCGCGTACCGCGCTGCGCGCCTGGAAGGTGTTGTAGGTCGCGACCATCGCCACGTGGTCGCGCCCGTAACGCTCGATCACATAGGCCATCACGTCATCGCGGCGCTCGGCCTCGAAGTCGATGTCGATGTCGGGCATGGCGGCGCGTTCGAGACTCATGAACCGCTCGAACAGCAGCCGCCGCGCGATGGCATCGACATTGGCGATCCCCAGGCAGTAGGCGACCGCGCTGTCGGCCGCCGAGCCCCGCCCGGCAAACCGAATGCCCTTCTCGCGCGCGAAACGCAACAGGTCCCAGACCACCAGGAAGTACTCATCGAAGCCGAGCTTGCCGATCACGCCCAACTCGTGTTCGAGGCGTTCTTTCACGACGCGCGTGACTCGCCCGTAGCGCCTCTTCGCGCCCTCCCAGACGAGCTTGCGTAACAGGCCCGGCGCGGTCTCACCCGGCGGCAGCTGGTAGGCCGGGAAGCGGTACTCCCCCGGCCGCAGGCCCGGCTCGCAGCGCTCGGCGAGGCGGGCGGCGTTCGCGAGGGCCTGCGGGTGATCGGCGAAGCACTCCCGCATCTCCGCCGGGGACCGGAAGTACGCCTGCGCGTTGAGCCGCCGCTCGGGGTGCACGTCATCCAGCACGGTGAGCGTGCGGGCGCATGTGAGCACATCATGGACCGGAAAGTCCTCGCGCCGCAGATGGTGGACGTTGTTGGTCGCGACCAGGCCGATCCCCAGACGCTCGCCCAGTTCGATCAGGTGCTCGTGCAGCCGCCTCGTGCCCGGCAGACCGACCCGCTGCAGCTCCAGGAAGAGGCGCTCCGGTCCGAAGATGCCGAGCAGCTCCCGCGCCGCCTCCAGCGCCTCCTCTAGCCGCCTGCCGAGGATCAGCGACGGCACGCGCCCGCGTCGGCAGCCGGATAGGCAGATCAACCCCTCACGGTGCTCGCGCAGCGCTTCGAGTGACGCGGCGGGTTGCCGGCGGGGCTGCGACAGATGTGCGTGACTGAGCAGGCGGCAGAGGTTCGCATACCCTCGGGGATTCTCGGCCAGGAGTGTGAGGTGATTCCCCCCGACCAGCGTCAGCTCAGCGCCGATGATCGGCTTGAGTCCCTCCGCCTCACACGCCTGGTGAAACTGCACCGCCGCCGAGACGTTGTTGTGGTCCGTCATCGCCAGGGCCGGCATCTCCCACCGCGCCGCCGCCTGCGCCAGGTCCTTGATCCCCGCCGCACCGT
>Ga0194125_10003608_pt1 | contig 24827 bp, 24 predicted proteins | sample TA2KigC250mmetaG_FD_148626 | JGI IMG/M metagenome (GOLD analysis project Ga0194125, IMG submission 148626) | Freshwater microbial communities from Lake Tanganyika, Tanzania - TA2015034 Kigoma Deep Cast 250m | ecosystem: Environmental > Aquatic > Freshwater > Lake | place: Tanzania: Lake... | reverse complement strand
AGAAAATGCTGAAAGTTATTGGATAATTAAACAAAATAAAAAAATCGATTACGAAAAAATGTATTGAAAATTATAATATTAATTATACTTATATTCCAAAAACCAAAGGTGAAAAATGGCAGTTAACATGAAAGGAAAGGATTTAATCTCAATTGCAGATTTAACCTTAGAGGAGGTCTACCAAATATTTGATTTATCGAAAACATTAAAAGAAAAATATTTCATTGGAGAACCGCACAAATTATTGGAAGGTAAAACACTTGGAATGATTTTCGCAAAACCTTCAACACGAACACGTATTTCATTTGAAGCTGGAATCTTTCAACTTGGCGGCTACGGAATGTATTTTAACCAGAACGATTTACAGCTTGGTAAAAGTGAAAATATATATGATACTGCAAAAGTGCTTTCAAGATATTTAAATGGAATAATGATAAGAACTTTTTCTCATCAAGACGTAGTTGACCTCGCAAAATATGCTTCAATTCCGGTAATAAATGGTTTAACCGATTTATTACATCCATGCCAAGTTTTAACTGATTTGTTTACAGTTCTAGAAAAGAAAAGAAAACTTCAAGGATTAAAATTAGCCTACATTGGTGACGGCAATAATATGGCTCATAGTTTATTAAACGGCTGCTCTAAAGTTGGGATGGATATTTCAATTGCATCACCTTCAGGTTATAAACCTATTAAAGAAATTGTTGACCGTGCATTGCAAAATGCAAAATATATGGGAAGCAAAGTTGAAATTGTAGATGATCCAATTGCAGCAGTGAGAAACGCAGATGTGGTTTACACTGATGTTTGGGCAAGTATGGGTCAAGAAAAGGAAGCCGAAGAGAGGAAGAAAAAATTTTCTGGATTCCAAGTTAATCCCTCACTTGTAAAAAATGCTAAAGAAGATTATCTGTTTATGCATTGTCTTCCAGCTCATCGAGGAGATGAGGTCGTTGATGAAGTAGCTGATTCACCTAATTCAGTTATTTTTGATGAAGCAGAAAATAGAATGCACGTTCAGAAAGCAATTATGGCACTAGTCATGTAGACTTTTTAAGCTGTGCATGATTGATTAGAACATTAACAACAAAAATAAATTATAATGGAAACTTTAGATGGAGCAGTATCTCTATTAATTGCATGTATTGAATTATTATTTATCATCAATTTATTTTTATTTGCAAAAAAATCTACTATTAACAAACTTGTCATTACCCAATTAATACTATTGTTCGGATACCAGTTGCTTGAATTCCTTATCTGTTTTGTTGGACTTCATGATCAGTTAATAATTTACCTTGCATTATTTGATATAACACTTTTGCCTCCACTCGGACTATTCACGGTACTGTTATATGCTGGCAAATTAAAAAATCATCACTATTTAATTTTTATCCCAGCAATTTTCTTTGTGATTTATTTTCCTATCGTGATTGATTCATTAGCTGTAACAAAATGTACTGTGCTCTATGCAACTTACAACTATCCGCTCGGACCACTGTATGCAACTTTTTATTATCTCCCCATTATAGGTGCAATGATAATATTAAATAAGAAATGGGGCTCTGATACTGATAGTAAACAAAAATCATTAACTCGATTTTACTTTTTTGGTTACTTATATACTTTTTTACCAGGGATGATATTTGCAATCTTTTTTCCAACTTTTGTTGAAGCAGTCGAAAGTCTACTCTGTAAACTTGCCTTTGTACTTTCAATATTTCTGACAATTTTTGTATTGAAAAATAAACCTTAAGGAGCTGAGGTAATTGATTGAAGGAAACAATCTTGAATATTTACATTATTATCGAAAAGGAAAATGTAGTATCTTTTAAAGCAAAAGCTTATGATGCTGAGGGGACGGATGATGAAAAAATTAACTTACTTAAATCGATGGCTAAAGCAGATTTTAATTCAGCAAATGTTTTCGAAGCTCCAAAAAATAATAAAGGGAAATTTATGGAATATAAAAAATTTGCAAAGCTGGAGCGCCAAGGTTTACAATACCAGTTATTTGAAGAGATTTTTTCTCATTATCAGGTTCCGCAAAATCCTTTGGTGTGTGTCACTCCGGTTGTAAATGGAGATATTTTAGCTAATTGAATCACTACAATAAATATTTTATTAAAACAAATCCTCCAATTAATAGAACTGTAAATGCGACCGCCAGCCAGTTGAAGTACTTATCAATAAAAGATTTTATTTGATCTCCGTACTTCCAAATTAAACCAGCAACTAAGAAAAATCTACCAGCTCTACTAATTATTGAAGCGATAATAAACATAACCAAATTTATCTCAAACGCACCGCCAGAAACGGTGAAAACTTTGTAGGGAATAGGAGTAAAACCAGCGGTGAAAATTATCCAAAAATTCCATTCATCATATAAACTTTTTACATCATAAAAAATTGTATGAGTAAAACCTGGAATATTATTAAAGAAAAAATTTGCTAAAGGAGAAAATTCATTCGCACCATTCCACCAGAGATAATGACCAATTCCATAACCGAAAAGTGCACCTAACACAGAAGCAATTGTGCAAATAGCAGCAAATTTAAACGCTTTTTTTCTTAGACCTAAAACAAGTGCAATCAATAATGCATCAGGAGGTATAGGGAAGAAAGAAGCTTCAGCAAATGATAAGATAAAAAGTGCAATTGGTCCATAAGGTGTCTCAGCCCAATGGAGCATCCAGTCGTAAAGTCTGCGAATAATTTTCATAATGTTAAGAATTTTGTTGCCAAGTATAAGGAAATTCAAATAGTTTAAGAAATTTACTAAATCTCAAATATTTTTTTATGTGAACGATTCTTGTTGCATTTAAACCTTTGTGCAATTAAATTGACCCAAACTTTTCGGAGGAAAGTAATGCCAATTTATAAAGACTTCAAAACTATTTCACAGTTATTTCATATAATGACTACTGAGTTCGGCAAGGGTAAAAAGCGTGCTGTTCTCAAACATAAAGTAAATGATCAATGGGTTGATATTACACATGATCAAATTTATGAGGAAACATCAACCTTTGCTTGCGGACTCTCTTCACTGGGGGTAAAAAAGGAAGATAGAGTTGCGATCATTGCAGAAAATAGACCTGAATGGGTTTATGCTGATATGGCAATTTTAGGATTAGGTGGAATTGATGTTCCGCTGTATCCAATTTCAACTTCCGAGACTATTGAATTTATAATGAATAATTCTGAATCTGTAGGCGTTGTTGTTTCAAATAAATTTCAATTGAATAAAATTTTGAAAGTTAGGAATAATTGTAAAACAATAAAGTTTATTGTGGTAATGAATAATGAGGACAAAGGGGATGAAAAAGGTGTTTATTCCTTTGCTGAAATTCAAAACAAAGGAAGAGAATTTTTGAAAGAACATCCAAACCATTTTGTGCAGTCATCCGAAATGTGCACTGAAAATCAACTTTGTACAATTATCTATACTTCCGGTACAACTGGTGAACCAAAAGGTGTGATGTTGACGCATAAAAATATTGTTTCGAACATTAAAGCTGCGCATGAAATTTTCCATATAGATGAAAATGATATTTTCCTTTCTTTCTTACCACTGTGTCATATATTTGAAAGAATGGGCGGATATTATACAGCGTTTTCATGCGGAGGTATTATTGCTTATGCTGAAAGTATTGAAAAAGTTGCAAGTAATATGTCAGATATAAAGCCAACTATTATGACTGCAGTTCCTCGACTTTTTGAAAGAATGTACAGCCGTATTAAAAAGAATGTTGAAAGCCAACCCGAGAAGAAACAAAAAATATTTAATTGGGCAATTGAAATTGGCAAACAATTTTCTGAAGCTAAGCGTGATGGCAAACATATGCCAATTTTCCTTACATTAAAACACAAACTTGCTGATAAATTAGTTTTCGCAAAGTTGCGCGATAGAACCGGGGGCAAATTGCGTTTCTTTATTTCCGGCGGTGCAGCGCTTGCTCGTGAGCTAGGCATCTTCTTTGAAGCTGCTGGAATTCTAATTATTGAAGGATATGGATTGACTGAATCTTCACCAGTTATCACAGCTAACAGATTAAACGATTATAAATTTGGAACCGTTGGCAAACCACTGCCTGGGGTAGAAGTAAAAATAGCAAAAGACGGTGAAATTCTTGCTTATGGCCCGAACATAATGCAAGGTTATTATAGAAATAAAAAAGAAACTGAAGAAACTATTAAAGATGGATGGCTGCATACTGGAGATATTGGTGTTTTTGATGCTGAAGGTTTTTTAATTATCACTGATCGAAAGAAACATTTGTTTAAAACCTCAGGTGGTAAATACATTGCTCCAACACCAATTGAAAATATGTTTCTTGCAAGTAAATACATTGATCAATTTATTATAATAGGTGACAGAAGAATGTTCATTACTGCTCTTATTGTACCGGATTATGAAGCTTTGAAAGAATATGCAGACGCACATCGTATTTCGTACAGCAATCCAGAGGAGTTAGTACAAATGAAACAAATTTATGAACTCCTTGATAGTGAACTTGACCAATTCCAGAAAAAACTTGCGGCATTTGAGCGTGTAAGAAAATTTGCAATTCTAGATAAACCATTTACAATTGAGACTGGCGAACTTACACCTTCTTTAAAAGTAAAGAGAAAAGTTATTGAAGAACGTTATAAAGATTTAATCGAAGATATGTACAAAGGTATGGAAGGATAATTTATTCAATTCTTGTTCTTGCTCATGTTCTTAATTAAGTTAATTAAACAATGAACATGAGTGAGAACAAAATAATAACTATTTTAAATTGATTCCGAATAATGTTATATACATAAATTTGTAAATATCTGTATTGTCAATCGAACCTTTCACAAATTCAGAATTCAAACCAGCTGCTCTAACTACAACTGAACCGCAAATATCATCAAAAGATGACCATGAAATTACAAATGGGAAAACTCTTCCAAATTTATCGGGTGCCGATTTAAATGGAGGAGTTTCAGTTCCTAATAGTCCATCGTATGGGGAACCGTTTTTGGCAGTTTTTGGTAATGGTTTATCGAAAGGGAAGTAATCTTCTGTAAAACTTATTGCTTCCATTCCGCCAGCTTCGCTATCAGAACAAGTAAGTATTAATGTGTTAGATTTTTTATTTAAAAAATTTAATGAAACACCAAGTGCATCATCAGCATGTTTTAAAGCTTGCAGCATTCCATTCGCATTATTTTTATTCCCAAAATTATCTGTCCCTTCTTCTTCGACAACAAGAAAGAATTGCTGATCATTTTTTGATAAAATTTTAATTGCAGTTTCTGTCATCTCGGCTAGAGTTGGTGTATTTAATTTATAGTTTGGTAATAATAATAGTTTTTGATCCTCTTCAGTTTTATCATTGAAAGTATGAGTCTCTGCGAAGATTCCAAGTAACTTTTCGGTGGTTTCTGGGAGTGATAATAATTGCGACCGGTCGTAAACTACTGTATAGCCTAAAGCTTTTACTTCCTCAATTAAATTTCTTCCATCTTTTCTTTTCCCATCATTACAGTGATAACCGCTCATTCCTTGAGGAATCAACCATTCTTCACCGCCACATAATATTACATCAACACCTGAGAGGGCGATTTGTTTGGCAACTTCTTCATCTTCAGCACGGCTGTTTACTAATGCTACGAATGCTCCAGTACCAGGTTCAACAATGCTCCCAGAATTAATAAGGCCAGTTTTTATTCCTGATTTCATTGCCTCATGCATAATACTCATCTTTTTACCAGAACGGGAAGTTGGAATTGTATGATCTTCATCCATTCCATATGCTTTTACACCAACTTTTACTCCATAAGCATGCACAGTACCGCCTCCATTGGATGTAGCTGTAAGTGAATTAGTTAAATGCCCTCTGTAAATTCCAATATTTGGTAGTTTATCCCAATTAATGTCTGAGTCCGGACCAACATAGAGCATCCTCACTGCATTCCAAACTGAAACAGAAGTACCATCTGGGTGAATAAATATAACATTCCCTTTTTTTATGTCCTCTGAAATCTGAGCATTTAAGTGACCAAGTGAATTAATAAAAAGAATTGCTGCTATTAGTAATCTTTTCATGATTGATTCCAAAATTTAGACTGTAAATTTAATGAAATGCTATTGAATTGTAATACAAAATTATATGAACCCAATCTCGAGTTTTCATTTAATGATTCAAATTTAATCTTAATCCAAATTTCAAAACATTTTGTTTTTCCCAAAAATTTAGTTTTTCAAAATTTCGAATAAACGTAAAACCTAGACCAGAAAAGCATAATTTTCTTATATTTGCGCTCAATAATCACTGTACTTGGATAAATCTTGGCCAAAGAAAAAATATTAGTTACTTCTGCTTTACCTTATGCAAATGGGAAAATTCATCTCGGGCACTTAAGTGGTGCATATTTACCAGCTGATGTGTACGTTCGATATAAAAGACTAAAGGGAGACGATATAATTTACATTTGCGGATCGGATGAGCATGGTGTCCCAATAACAATTTCTGCAGACAAAGAAAAAGTAACTCCTAAAAAAATAATCGATCAATATCATGAACTAAATTTACAGAGCTTTGAAAAATTTGGGATAAGCTTTGATGTTTATTCAAGAACTAGTTTACCAATTCATCATGAAACTGCACAACAATTTTTCACTTCATATTATAAAAGCGGAATATTATTAGAAAAGAAATCAAAACAATTTTATGATGAAAAAGTAAAAATGTTTTTACCGGATAGATATGTTGAAGGTACTTGTCCAAAATGTGGTTATGAAGAAGCACGAAGTGATGAATGCGAAAAATGTGGTTCATTATATGAACCTTCTGAATTAATAAAGCCAAAAAGTAAGATCAGTGGTGAGACACCAGTATTAAATGAAACTTCGCATTGGTATTTCCCTCTTGGTAAATTTCAGGAACGATTAGAGAAATATATCAATAACATGAATTCGATATATTCATGGAAAGAAAATGTTTTGCAGTATTGTTATGGTTGGTTTAAAGATGGATTAAAAGACCGGGCAGTAACAAGGGATTTAGATTGGGGAGTAAAAGTACCATTAGAGAATGCTAATGGCAAAGTATTGTATGTTTGGTTTGAAGCTGTACTTGGTTATATTTCTGCAACAAAGGAATTGTCAGAAAAACGAAGTGATCCTGATCTTTGGAAAAGGTATTGGCAAGATAGCTCAACTAAATATGTTTCATTCATTGGTAAGGATAATGTTGTTTTCCATACAATTGTATTCCCGGCTATGCTGATGGCATGGAATGATGTATCAGAAACAAAATATATATTACCTCAAAATGTACCCGCGAATGAATTTCTTAATTTTGAAGGGAAAAAATTTTCCAAATCGCGCGGATGGGGTATAGATGTGCTTGAGTTTATAGAGTTGTTTCCACCCGATCCTCTTCGATATACTTTAGCTGCAAACTTACCTGAAAATAAAGATACTGATTTCTATTGGAAAGAGTTTCAAGCAAGAAATAATAGTGAATTAGCTGACATACTTGGAAATTTTATAAATCGTACATTCACTTTCGCTTTTAAACACTTTAACGGCAAAATACCCATTAGAAGTAAGCTTAGTAAAATTGATAATGAAATGACACAAGTTTTATTAGATTATCCAACTTCCATTGGTACATTGCTGGAAAGGTATAAAGTTAAGGAAGCTGTTTTAGAAATGATGAACCTAGCTAGAACTTGCAATAAATACTTTAATGATTCTGAACCGTGGAAAACTGTAAAATCGGATAAAGAAAAATGTGCTACTACAATTAACATTTGTCTAAATGCAATTTACACGCTAGCTGAAGTTTTTGAACCAGTCATTCCTTTTACTTCTGAGAAAATATTCCAAATGTTGAATTCAGATAAAACGGAATGGGATAATAGTGGCAAAGAAAATTTGAAAGCTGGTGGAATACTAAATCAACCAGAAATATTATTCAATAAAATTGAAGACAGTGTGATTGATGAACAAATCAAAAAATTTTGCAGAGTGGAAGAGAAAGTAGATGCTGATGAAGAAATAACAATTGATGATTTTAAAAAAATAAAATTGAAAGCCGCTGTTATTATTGGAGCAGAAAAAGTTAAGAAAAGTGACAAATTACTTAAACTTCAAATTGATATTGGTTCTGAAAAAAGACAATTAATAGCTGGTATTGCAAAAAGTTATGAGCCCGAATCATTAATAGGAAAGAAAGTTTTAGTTGTTGCAAATTTAAAACCAGCAAAATTATTTGGGCTAGATTCCCAAGGAATGATACTTGCACTTGATTCAAATGAAGAAGGCATTGTTAAGATTATTGAACTTGATGAATCTATACCTCTTGGTACTAATGCAAAGTAAATATTGTAAATGAAACGAATGAAGACAAGTAAATCTCCGCTTAATCGTTCAATAGCAATCAACAAAAAAGAATATAAAAGTTACTTAGATAGAGCAATTGTTCTTAAAAGGGTAGCAAATGCTGAGGATTTAATCAATAAAACAATCTGTCAGAATTTATTTGATGCATTAAGATATTTTCCAAAAAATTTTGTGGATTTATTAGTAATTGATCCTCCTTATAATCTAAATAAGATTTTTAATTCTACAAAATTTACTCTTAAGTCTGTTGATGATTATACAAAGTGGATAGAAAAATTATTAATTGAAATAAAACCAGTGCTTAAAGAAACAGCCTCAATTTACTTTTGTTCAGATTGGTATTCATCAATCTCAATTGGTCAATTGTTGAACAAGCATTTTATTCTAAGGAATAGAATCTCATGGGAACGCGAAAAAGGGAGAGGTTCATCAAAAAACTGGAAAAATAATTCTGAAGATATCTGGTTTGCTACTCATTCTAAAAATTATACATTTAATTCCAGTGAAGTTAAAATTTTACGTCGTGTAATCGCACCATATAAGGATCTAAAAGGGGAACCAAAAGATTGGAAAAAAAGTAAGAACGGTAACTATAGATTAACTTTTCCATCAAATATTTGGACGGATATTTCAGTGCCTTTTTGGTCAATGCCAGAAAATACTGTTCATCCAACGCAAAAATCAGAAAAACTAATTGCAAAATTAATTTTGGCAAGTACAAATAAAGGTGACGTGGTTATGGATCCTTTCTTAGGTTCCGGGACTACCTCTGTTGTGGCTAAAAAACTTGATCGGAAATTTGTAGGTGTTGAAGTTGATAAATTCTATGTTTGCTTAACAGAAAAACGACTTGAACTTGCTGAGAATGAAAAAAAAATTCAAGGTTATGAATTCGGTCACTTTTGGGAAAGAAATACTATCCCGATACCGATTGATAAATAAATTTTTTGTAATTGTAACATGTAACATGAAGATATTATCAATATAAGGAGGTAATTTTAATGATTTTCAGAAAACTTCTAATCTTAGTTTTGCTTTTGATCTCATTACTTGTTTCTTGTACACCTGAACATTCAAAAATTATTGTTGCTGATTATGGGAATTATGAAATTACAATGGGTGAATTTGAAGAAGCATACGCTAAAAATTCTGGTGGGGTAGAAGCCGCTAAAGATGATTCTCTTAATTCGCTTAAGAAATTTTTAGATTTATTTGTCAATTATAAAATGAAACTCCGAGATGCTGTTGTGAGAGGATATACAGTTGATCAGGATATGCAAAAGGAATTAATCGAATATAAAAAAAATATTGGTGGTACTTTATTTCTTGAAGACAGACTTTTTGAACCAGGTATGAAAGAAATTTACGAAAGAAGAAAAACTGAAATTCATGCCGCTCATATACTTTTGCTTCCAGATACTTTAATGACAGATGATCAATGTGTTGTGCTGGGTAATCAATTAATTGAAAGAATCAATAAAGGTGAAAGCTTCGAAGATATTGCTAAAGAATATTCAAAAGATACTTATACAAAAGATAGAGGCGGTGTTGTAGGTTGGGTTACAAGTGGACTAATTGTAAGTGTGCCGATTGAAGATGCAATTTATAATACTGAAACTGGAAAAATATTCCCAGAATTAGTTAAATCACAATTTGGGTATCATATCTTAAAAGCTCTGAACAAAGTTCCTAGAAAACCCCAAGTGAAAGCACAGCATATTTTAGCTGCTTTTCGTGATACAACTGGAAACATTGACTCATTAAAAGCATTAGAAAAAATAAAATTGGTTCAGAAAAAACTTTCCGAGGGTGAAGATTTTGGTAAACTAGCCTCTGAATATTCAGATGATATCGCCAGCGGAAAACAAAATGGCAACTTAGGATATTTTACTCGCGGAAGAATGGTACCAGAGTTTGAGAATACAGCATTTAATTTAAAAGTAAATGAGATTTCTCCAATAATTGAAACAAGTTTTGGTTATCATTTAATCAAAGTAAATGAAATTCAGCCATTACCTACATATGAAGCTGAAAAAGAAGAATTAAAACAGATGTTTCAAAGGGTAAGGCACAAGGATGCTTTCAAATTATTGATTGATAAACTTAAAAAAGAATTTCAATATTCTGTTAATAATGATAATTATAACAAATTATTGGCTAATGCTGACTCGATTAAAGTTGATGCGAATTATAAAGGTTCGTTTATAAATAAAGAGTTTGGAGCATTAAACATTTTCAATGTTAATAAAAATAATTATGTGATCGATTCTCTATTTGGATTCTTACAATTTAAAGGCGCATTTCTAAATAGAGAATTTGATAAAGCAGTTCTTGATGATGCAATTGAACAGTTTGCTAGTGAAAAATTAATTGAAGAAAAAGCAATGGTGTATGACAATGAAGATTCAGAATTTGCAAAGTTAATGAGCGAGTATGAAAAAGGTATTTATTTATTTAAAATACTTGAAGAAGAAATCTGGTCTAAAGTTGTAGTCGATAGTGTTATGATTGAAAATTATTATAATAAAAACAAAGAAAGATTTAGATGGAAAGATCGAGTTGAATTCAAAGAATTATATTTAACTAATGACTCGCTTGCAAATAATTACTATTCAATGGCAGTGTCTGGATATGATTTTGACAGCCTTTCAGTTAAGTATACTCAAAGACGTGGTTATGAGAACACGTCAGGCTATTCTGGGTTAGTAGAAATAGATGCAAATGAATTATCAATAAAGGCAAATGCACTTGAAAATATTGGCGATATCACACCTCCATTCCCTTTTCAAGATGGATGGTCTATAGTACAATTGGTCAGCAGAGATGTTGCAAGGTTTAAGACGCTTGATGAAGCAAAAGCTGAGATTGCAAGTTTGCTCCAAGAAAGTGAAAGCAAACGGCTTGAAGAAAGTTATTTAAATAAACTTAGAAGTATATATCAACCTAATCTATACTATGATAAGCTTGAAGCTGCGTTTAAAAATTAGTTTTTTTCTTTTAACATTAGTATTGTTTACAACTTCATGCACAAGAAAAGAACAAACAGAAGATTATGTGGCAAAAGTTGAAGAACATACTTTGACTACTGCAGTGCTTGATTCAGCATTGGGTGATTATAATAATAAATCAATGTATAAAGAAGAATTTATTAATGATTGGGTTGAAAAGGAAGTTCTGTACCAAGAAGCAATTAAAGAAAACATCATCGCTGAACCTAATTATATTTCTTTGGTAAAAAGGAGTGAACGCGAATTAGCTGCTACATTATTAATTGAAAAATATCTTAAGAATAAACCTATTAATCCAGCAACAGATGAAATTAAGAAATATTTTGATGTATATAAATCTGACTTCAGGCTCACGGATGATTTATACAAATTAAACTTAGCTTCTTTTGTCAATCGGGAATCTGCCATTAGATTTAGAAATTTACTTATTGAAAGTAGATGGGAGAATACAATTAAAATTATTAAATCGGATAATACATTAATCGAAGAATTTGCTAATAAATTATTTTACAGTTATCAAATAAAACCATTAGCATTCCAAAAAATAGTCGATAATTTGTTGCTCAATGAAGTTAGCATTGTATTTGATTCGGAACCATCAAAATTTACTGTTGTTCAATTTCTTGAAAAATATAATCGTAATTCAATACCATCATTCGAATTTATTCAAAATATAGTTCGAGAGAGATTTATTACTGTCAAAAGAAAAGAATTGATTAAAAACTATATTGAATCATTGATTTCTGACTACAAAGTTGAAATTAAAAGGTAATCTTATGAAACGAATATTGTTATTGCTTCTTATGTCTACAACCATTTTTGCTCAACAAATTGCAGACAAAATAGTTGCAGTTGTTGACAATGAAATTATATTAAAATCGGAATTGGATTTTAGAGCTAGTTTCGAAGCTGCGCAAAAAAATCAAAACCTAAAGGATACTACATTCCTTAAAACTATACTTCTGCAGCTAATTGAAGAAAAACTGTTATATGCACAAGCAGAACTTGATTCTGTAAATGTTACAGATGATCAAGTAACTCAGCAGCTTGAGTATCAAATTAATTATTTTATCAGTCAATATGGTTCAAAAGAAAGACTTGAGCAAGTCTATGGAATGCCAGTTGAAAAAATAAAAAGAACCTTAAGAGATGATACTAGAAAAAATTTAATGGCTCAAATGGTTCAGCAGAAGAAATTTAGCAGTATTCAAGTTTCTAGAAAAGAGGTTGAAGATTTCTTTGATTCATATAAAGACTCACTTGGAATAGTAGCAGAGAAATATCAGATATCACACATCTTTCAAAATCCAAGAACGGGTGAAAGAATTAAAACAAAAGCGCGTTCGTTGGCAATAGCACTTCTTGATTCTCTAAAAAAAGGATCAGATTTTGCTTCACTTGCAAAAAAATATTCAGATGATCCTGGCAGTGCTTCTCAAGGCGGAGATCTCGGATTTGTAAAACGTGGTGTATTCTATTCTGAGTTTGAAGCTGTTGCATATTCTTTAGCTCCCGGAAGTCTTTCTGGCGTTGTTGAATCTCCCGTTGGATTTCATATTATCCAATTGATTGAAAGAAGGGGAGAATCAATTCACTCAAGACATATTCTTATAAAACTAAAATCTGATGATGAAGCTGATTTAAAAGCAATTGAATTTTTAACTGACCTTAGAGACAGCATAATCAAAAATGTAAATACGTTCGAATCTTTTGCTAAAAAATATAGTGATGATAAAGAGACTTCTAAATTTGGCGGACAGCTTGGTACTTTTGAAAAAAATCAACTGGATAAAAGTACTTTGGATCAGATTTATAAATTGAAAGAAGGTGATATTGGTTATCCTAAAAGGTTAGAGATTGATCGAAATACTTATGGTTATCATATTGTAAAATTAATTAAACGAATTCCAGAACATCGTGCAAATCTTGATCAAGATTATGAAGAAATTAAAAGACTTACTGAATACAACAAGAAACAAAAATTATATGCAATTTGGATGGATGAATTAAAAGAAAAAATATTTTGGGAAACTAGACTTTAACATTTTAACAACAGTTTTAATTAGGAGAATAATTTGGTTGCAAACAACCAAAGTGATGTAAAAGGAGTTGAGCAACTTTCTTTGAGTATTTCGAAAGTTAAAGAAGAAATTGCCAAAGTTATTATTGGACAGCACGAAATAATTGACAATTTATTAATTAGTCTGCTCGCCAAAGGACATTGTCTTTTAGTAGGAGTTCCAGGATTAGCAAAAACTCTTTTAATAAAAACTCTCGCAGAAGTTCTAGATCTAAAATTTAATAGAATACAATTCACACCTGATTTAATGCCTAGCGATATAACCGGTACAGAAATTATTGACGAGGATGCTATTACTAAGAAACGGTTTTTCAGATTTATACAAGGTCCAATTTTTGCAAATATTATTTTAGCTGATGAAATTAATAGAACTCCTCCTAAGACTCAATCTGCATTACTTGAAGCGATGCAAGAACACAGAGTAACTGCTGCTGGCCAAACACATCTGCTTGATGAACCATTTTTTGTACTTGCAACGCAAAATCCTATTGAACAAGAAGGAACTTATCCCCTTCCCGAAGCTCAATTAGACCGATTTATGTTTAATCTTTGGCTTGAATATCCAAGCAATAAAGAAGAAACGGAAATTATTAAACAAACTACAAGTTCTTATTCACCAAAATTAAAAAAAGTTTTAGGCTCAAGAGATTTAATTAATTATCAAGAATTAATAAAACGAGTTCCAGTAGCTGATAACGTAGTTCAATTTGCTGTTGATATTGTAAATAAAACTCGCCCAGTCAACGGCGAGTCGGACCAATTTATTAAAGATTGGGTTAGTTGGGGTGCAGGTCCAAGAGCATCACAGTTTTTAATTCTTGCAGCCAAAACAAATGCAGTATTAAATAATCGATTTACACCATCAATTGATGATGTTAAAAAATTTTTGATGCCGGTGTTAAGACATAGAATTATCCCAAATTTTTCTGCTGAAGCGGATGGTATTAATTCTGTTGAAATAATAAAAAGATTAATCTAATTTTTTTAACAAACAATGTCTTCAATAACTGAATTTATTTTTCACATATTAGAATTCATATTCAATCCTTTTAGAATAAAAAGTAATTCTAAGAAAAATTCCACCGATAAATAATAGGTTAGTTATGAATCGTGTTATACACTTTGAAATCGCGGCAAATGATCCCGAAAAAGTTATTAATTTTTATAAATCTGTATTTGGTTGGAATGTTCAGCAATGGGGTGAACAAAAATATTGGCTTGCTTTTACCGGAGATAAAAATTCACCCGGAATTGATGGTGCTTTTTTTGTTCCGCAAGGGACCATGCCCGGAAATGGAATTGTAAATACAATTCAAGTTGAAAATTTAGAAGAAGCAATCGAAAAAGTTAAAATAAATGGCGGTGAACAAGTGGTTGAAAAAATGACTATTCCAAACGTTGGGTATATCTGTTATTGCAAAGATGTTGAAGGTACCATTTTTGGGATGATGCAAGAGGATGCTAATGCTAAATAAAATTTCTTTTCTCATATTATTAATTTTTATTCTTATAGTGTCGTGTGCAGATAACGAGGATTATACAACAATTAACCAGCCCATAAAAAATTCATTCGGATTAGTTGTTGATTCACTAATTGAAGTGCATGGTACTTTTAATTCAGGTGAAACTTTAAGTGATATTTTAATCCCGCATGGTCTCTCGGACAAACAAATATTTAACATTGCCGATAAAGCAAGGTCAATTTTCCCAGTAAGAAGTTTTAGATCGGGAGATGAATACTATATTTATGCTAAATGGGATACAACCGAAACAGTTCAGTACTTCGTATATGTTCGAAATCCGATTGAGTATGTTGTTTATGATTTGCGGGATAGTGTTAATGTGTATTTTGGGAAAAAAGAAGTTGAAATTAAAGAACGAACTGTTGCAAGCATAATTAAAAATTCTTTATGGGAAACACTTGAATCAAAACAGATTGACCCGGAAATTGCTGTTAAACTTTCTGAAATTTATGCCTGGCAAATCGATTTTTTTAGAATTCAAAAAAGTGATTCTTTCAAAGTTGTTTATGAACAGTTATATGTAGATAATAAACTTTCTGGTGTTGGAAAAATCTTAACTGCTGTTTTTAGAAATTCTGGGAATGAGTTTAATGCATTCAGATTTGAAAAGAATGACGAAGTAGGATATTATGATGAAAAAGGAAATAGTTTGAAAAAAGCTTTTTTAATTGCACCATTGAAATTTAGTAGAATTTCCTCAAGGTTCTCTTCACGAAGACTTCATCCAGTTTTAGGAAGGGTGAAAGCACATCTCGGAACAGATTATGCGGCACCTACTGGAACTCCTATCATGTCTGTAGGTGATGGAGTAGTTGTTAATGCTGGTTATACAAGTGGGAATGGTAATTACATAAAAGTGAGACACAACTCTGTCTATTCAACTCAATATTTACATTTGTCAAAATTCGCAAAAGGTATTAGAAATGGAAAAGCTGTTAAGCAAGGTCAAATTATTGGATATGTTGGAAGTACTGGTTTAGCAACTGGTCCTCATGTGTGTTATCGCTTTTGGAAAAATGGTAGGCAAGTAAATCCTCTTCGTGAAAAAATGCCGTCAGTAAAACCGCTTTCTGCAGAGCATAAAATTGAATTTGATTCTCTCAAAAATATTTTAACTCAAAAACTTTTGACCACTGAATGAATCGAACGTAAATTTTCTTGTAACGAGTCATTGAGTAAAAGCAACTTCATTCTTGCTATCAACTAAATAGTTTTTTACTTTTGCAAAACTTTTTTTTGGAGTGAATATGAAAGCTGAATGTCCAGTTTGTGATGCAAGCATAAATTTGCAAGAGGGAACAGTAGTAGGCGAATTGCTCGAATGCCCTGAGTGTGGAACAGAACTTGAAGTAATCTCACTTGATCCTCCAAAACTTAATGAAGCTCCTCAAGAAGAAGAAGACTGGGGTCAGTAGTTGGTCTGGGTTTTAGATTCAACTCTGCGCGAAGGAGAACAAACTCCTGGTGTTTATTTTGATAAGCACATTAAACTTGCTATTGCAAATCTTCTAAATGAAATTGGTGTGGATATCATTGAAGCTGGTCATCCAGTGGTTACACCAGAAATTCATGCCGCTGTAAAATCAATAGCACAAAAAGGTTTTAAATCGATTGTTGGAGCACATTCCCGATCTCTTAAAAATGATATTGATCTTGCGTTAGAGTGTGAAGTAGATTTTATTGGAATATTTTATTGTGTATCTGATGAAAGACTTCAAACTGTTTTTAAGAAAGATCTTGAAACCGCAATAACTCAGATTACAGATGTAATAAAGTATGCTAAAAGTCAAAAACCAAATTTATTGATTCGTTATACTCCGGAAGATACAGTTCGCTCCCAATTTGAAAATGTTGTTAAAGCTGCTTCGGCTGCCGTTGAAGCTGGTGCTGATATAATAAGTGTTGCAGATACTACTGGTTATATGGTACCAGGTACAAACAGAAGTATGTATGATTATATATCCAATCTTAAAGATGAATTTGCAAAGAGAAAATTGTTTCCGAAAGTTGCAGTTCACTGCCATAATGATAGGGGGCTTGCGTTGGCAAATGCCTTAGATGCTTACCGGGCTGGTGTAGATATTATTGATGCTGCCGCACTCGGACTTGGTGAAAGAGCCGGTATTGTTGATCTTGCTGAGTTATTGGTTGTACTTTCTGTTGATCATAACGAACAAAGGTGGAACATAAGCAAATTAACGCAACTTTATGATCTGGTAAGCAAACATTCAGGAATTCCAATACCAGCTAATTATCCCATTACTGGTAAAAATGCATTTACTCACTGTGCTGGAGTACATACTCATGCTGCGTCGATTAATCCAATGCATTATGAAAGTTTAGATCCAAATCTGCTTGGTCGTGAAAGATCTTTTGCACTCGATCAAATGTCTGGAATCGCTTCATTAAGATATGCACTTAAACTTGTTGGAGAAGAATCAATGGATGATGAACATCAAATGGAAGTATTAAAAGAAGTTAAGTTCGTTGGTCAACGAGGACGAACAGTAGACCTTTCCGAATTGAAACATATCGTCGACGCAGTTAAGCATCACAAAACTTACAATAAATAGACTCGCAATTATTATATCGAGCCGGAGGAAAATATAAAATGAAAATTGGTTTGCTTCATTCTTTAATTCGCAAAGATGAAAAATTTCTTATTGATGAGCTTAGATCAAGGAAAGGAATTGAAATAGTTTTAATGGACGATAGAGAAATTACTTTCAGTTTGGGAAATGGAAGCTATGACATTGATGTTGTAATTGAAAGATGTATTAACCACTCACGTGCGCTTCATGCATTAAGATTGTATGAATCTTTCGGAATTAAATGCATCAATTCGTATAAAGTTGCTACAATCTGTGGTGATAAATTATTAACCTCTGTGGCATTAGCCGAAAATAAAGTTCCTCAACCAGAAGTTCGTGTTGCGTTCACTGAAGAATCAGCTCTAAAGGCAATTGAAGAAATGGGATATCCAGTAGTTCTCAAACCGGCAGTTGGCTCCTGGGGGAGATTACTTTCTAAAATAAATGACAAAGATGCAGCTGAAGCTATTTTAGAACACAAAACAATTTTAGGTTCATATCATCACTCAATTTTTTATATCCAAAAATATGTTGAGAAAAGCGGAAGAGATATTCGTAGTTTTATTGTTGGTGACAATTGCATAGCTGCAATTTATAGAACATCGCCACACTGGATTACAAATACAGCTCGTGGAGGTGTTGCATCCAAATGTGTAGTATCAGATGAATTGAATGAGATTTCAGTAAAAGCTGCTAAAGCTGTTGGAGGTGGTATAGTTGCGATTGATTTATTCGAAACGTCAAATGGATTAATGGTTAATGAAGTAAACTATACAATGGAATACAAAAATAGTATTGACACAACCGGAGTTAATATTCCTCAAAAAATGGTTGATTATGTTTTAAAAGTTGTTGAGGGTGATAATGGATAAAATAAGAGTCTCAATTGTAGGAGGTTCTGGTTATACCGGTGGTGAATTGATTAGACTTCTACTATTTCATCCAAATGTTGAGTTAAAACAAGTTACTTCTGAAAGTAATACCAGTAAATTTATTCATAAAATACATCCTAACTTACGAAAAACAACATTAATGAAATTTTGTTCAATATCTGAAATTCAAGAATGCGATCTTTTATTTTTGTGTCTTCCGCATAACAGTTCTCAAAATAAAATTGATACTTTTAATAAATTAGCACCCAAGATAATTGACCTTAGTGCTGATTTCCGATTATCAGATCCAGCCGAATATGAAAAATGGTATGGACATAAACACGCCCGGCCAGAACTATTGAAAGAATTTGTTTACGGCATTCCAGAACTTCATCGTTCAGAAATGAAAACCGCAAATTATATTTCAAGCGCTGGATGTAATGCAACTGCCAGTATTTTGGCATTATATCCTCTATACAAAAATGGATTAGCTGATGAAGAAAGAACTGTTGTTGAAGTAAAAGTTGGTTCAAGCGAAGGAGGAAATAAAATTAATGAAGGTTCACATCACCCAGAAAGAAGCGGAGTAGTTCGATCCTATGCACCAACGCAACATCGACATACCGCAGAAATAATTCAAGAATTATCATTTAATAAAAAAATTAATATACATTTTTCAGCTACTGCAATTGATTTGGTAAGAGGTCTGCTTGCAACATCGCATGTTTTTCTAAAAGATAACTTGAGCGAAAAGGAGATTTGGAAAATTTACCGCGATTCTTATGGAGAGGAACCTTTTATTAGAATTGTTAAAGAGAGTGATGGAATTTATCGCTATCCAGAACCAAAATTATTATTCGGTACAAATTATTGTGACATTGGTTTTAAGAAGGATGAATTCTCAAATCGGCTGGTAGTTATTAGTGCTATCGATAATTTAATGAAGGGTGCTGCTGGACAAGCTTTGCAAGCGTTTAATATTATGCATGGATTTGATGAAAAAACTGGACTTGAATTTTCTGGATTACATCCAATTTAATGATGTACGTTATAAAAATAATTCCTCTTATTTGTTGTGATCAAATAATTTATTCTTCGAGAAAAGAGCAATAATTTTTAAATGTGTAGATTACTTTATATCAATTCAAAACATGAATTTTCAATTGCAGAATTTTTGTTAAAGTTTTCCAAAATCTCTATTGAAAGCAAAGAATTTCAAGGTCATGGTTGGGGCTGCAGTTTTTGGAAAGATAATAAATGGCAGCATTATAAAAATATTTTGCCAATCTGGGAAGATGACTTTTCGAAGTTTGGTAGAACAACAAGATTAATTGCACATGCCAGAAGTGCGTTTCGTGATGAAGGAATTGTTGTTGAAAACAATATGCCGTTCTATGATGATAAGTATATATTCATATTTAACGGTGAACTTAAAGGTGTGAAAATAAAGGAAGAAGGAAGAATTGGTGCAGAAAAAATTTTTAATTATATAAAACGATTTGATAAAGGGAAAATTCTTGATGCTATTAAAAAAGGAACTAAAATAATAATCGCTAAATCATCTTATATCCGAGCAATGAATATTATTCTTTCCGAAAAAAATGCAACTTATGTATATTCATATTTTAATGAACAGCCGGAGTATTTCACTTTGTACAAAAAATATTCTGATACTAATATAATAATCAGCTCAGAGCCGCTTGATAATGATAATGATTGGAATCCTATTGAACAAGGTAGTCTAACGGAGTATAAATGCTTATAATTAAAATCGGCGGCGGAAAAGGAATTAATATTGATGGAATTATTTCTGATTTAGCTGCTTTAAATGAAAAATTTATTATTGTACACGGTGCAAATGCATTGCGTGATGAACTAGCAAAAAAATTGAATATCAGCAAAAGAATAGTTACTTCCGTTTCGGGATATGACTCAGTATTGAGTAATGAAGAAACAATTGATTTGATGATGATGTCCTACGCTGGTTTGAGAAATAAAAGAATCGTGGAACTTTGTCAGCAGAAAGGAATAAATGCAGTAGGTCTTTCTGGATTAGATGGAAAATTGATCCAAGGTAAACGCAATGCTGGAATTAAAATTCGTAAAGATGGGAAAACTTTAATAGTAAGAGATTTTTCTGGGAAACCAAAAAGTGTAAATAGGCACTTGTTGAACCTACTTTTAGTTAATGGATATATTCCGGTATTATCAGTACCATTGATTGATGAAAACAATTTTGCAATAAATTCTGAAAATGACGACATAATTGCATTGCTTCAACAAGAATTCAATGCTGATAAAATAATTTCTTTAATAGAAGAATCCGGACTCTTGCTTGATAAAAATGATCCTAATTCTTTAGTTTCAAAATTAACAAAAGCTGAGCTTGATGAAATGGAAAAAAAGGTTGAAGGAAGAATGAAAAGAAAAATTCTTGCACTTAAAAAACTTTTTGAAACTGGAAATTCAACTGTAATTTTATCTGACGGAAGAACAGAGCATCCCATTAATGACGCATTAAATGGTAAAGGGACAATTATTTCTTAATGGTCTTATTGATTAGAAGTAGCTTAATTAATCATTTAGATTTGGAGATCGAATGAGTAACTATAAATCAATTATTGAACAATACGAAGTAGACGTATATCCAAGAAGAGATATAGTAATTGTTAAGGGGAAAGGTGCTCGACTTTGGGATGAGAATGGAAAGGAATTTATCGATATGGCCTCGGGAATTAGTGTTGCGAATATTGGTCATGCGAATGATAAATTAGTTGAGGCAATCTCTAATCAAGCAGCGACACTTATTACTTGTGCTAATACATTTTACAACGACACAAAAGCAAAATTCCTTGAAAAACTTTTTTCTATCACTCCAAGAAATTTAACAAAAGCATTCCTAACAAATTCCGGGACAGAGGCAATTGAAGCTGCAATTAAATTTGCAAGATTAAACACAAAGAAATCGAAATTTATCGCTGCTATGAAAGGATTTCATGGAAGAACATACGGCGCCTTAAGTGCTACTTTTAAAAAAGAATATCGTGAAGGTTTTGAACCCCTTGTTCCCGGTTTTTCTTTCGTCCCTTTTAATAATTTTGAAAAGTTAGCTGAAGCTGTTGATAGTGATACAGCCGGTATTATTTTAGAAATTGTTCAAGGTGAAGGAGGTATTAATTTAGGTCAAAAAGAATATTTTGAAAAAGTTCGAAAATTGTGTGATGAAAATGGGATTTTGCTTATAATAGATGAAATACAGACTGGATTTTGCAGAACTGGAAAAATGTTTGCAATTGAGCATGTTGGGATAGAAGCCGATATGATGACGATAGCAAAATCAATGGCTGGCGGTTTTCCAATGGGTGCTTTGCTTTGTTCAGAAAAAATTAAAGTTGAAAAGAGCAAACACGGTTCAACGTTTGGAGGTAATCCATTAGCTTGTGCAGCTGGTTATGCATCAATTGAATTTATGGTGGAAGAAAAACTTTGGGAACAAGCTGAAGCAAAGGGAAAATATTTTAAAAATAAATTAGAAAGTTTTGAGTTATCTAAAGTAAGAGAAATTCGTGTACTCGGTCTTATGATTGGAATTGAGCTAAAAGATAAATCTCAACCAGTAATAATTGAACTACTTGAAAAAGGAATCGTTTCATTACCAGCTGGAACTACGGTACTAAGACTATTACCGCCATTAGTAATTAGTTATGAAGATCTTGATGAAGTGTTGAAAGTTCTTTATGAAGTATTAAAATAATCTTAGGGGATTACTTTTATGAAAAAAGTATATTCAAAAAATTCTTTTCTAGCAATTCTTTGACTTTATAGACAGTTTTGGCTTATTTTTCTAACCAAAATTAATTATCTATAGAATGATTCTCGATTACATACCAATCTTCCTTGTGCTAATTTTTTCTGCAATTATTGGGGGAGCAATAGTTTTCTCCTCAAAATTATTCGGTCCTTACAGTCCAAATAAAATAAAGCAATTATCATACGAAAGTGGAAAGGATCCAGTAGGCACTACCCATGAAAGAATTTCAGTCAAATATTATTTAGTAGCAATGCTCTTTATTATTTTCGACATTGAAGTGATCTATGTCTATCCATGGGCAGTACAATTCAAAACACTTTTTGGCGAGCACGGTTTATTTGCGTTTATACCAATGCTTATTTTCTTAATTGTTCTTGAGTTAGGATTCTTGTACATTTTTGTGAAAGGCGGATTGAAATGGGATTAGAAGCAAAATTTTTACAAGATGGGTTTATTACGACTACAATAGATTCAGTAATAACTTGGGCACGTAGAAGTTCTGTTTGGCCTATGCCGATGGGCATTTCATGTTGCGCTATCGAAATGATTGCCGCAGCAGATCCCAAATATGATCTTGCACGATTTGGTTCTGAAGTCATGCGGTTTACTCCGAGACAGTGCGACTTGATGATCGTTGCTGGAACTGTAACTTATAAAATGGCTCAAGTTGTTAGAAGAATATATGATCAAATGCCCGAACCGAAATGGGTAATTGCAATGGGGGCATGTACATCTTCGGGTGGAATGTATCGTTCATATAGTGTAGTACAAGGGATTGATCAATTTCTACCGGTTGATGTTTATACGGCTGGCTGTCCGCCGCGTCCGGAAAATTTGATTAATGCTGTTATGGAGATTCAAAAGAAAATATCAAAAACACGTGCAAGAGATTTTCAAGATAATCCTTTGATAAATGTTGATGCTCATTAAAACTAACTATGGAATTCAAAGAATTAATTAAAAAGAAAGTTAGGAATCAATTCGGCGATGCTGTTGAAGAAGTTGTTGAATTTAGAAATGATTTATCAATAACAATTTCTAAAAATAATATTGTCGATTTTGCAAAATACCTTAAAGAAGATTCCGATTTACAATTTGTGACTTGCAAAGATGTTACTGCAATTGATTGGGCTACTCGTAAAAAAAGATTCACTGTTGTTTATCATGTATACTCTTTCAAAAACAATTTTACAATTCGAATTAAATCTAACATTGATGAAGAACCGCCTCAAATAGAAACAGTTTCATCAGTTTGGGAAAGTGCAGATTGGTATGAAAGAGAAACTTATGACATGTACGGAATTAAGTTTATTAATCATCCTGATTTGAGAAGAATGTACATGCCAGAAGGATTCCAATATCATCCACTTAGAAAAGATTTCCCAGTGATTGGAATTCCCGGCTCTCTTCCACTTCCAAAAAAAGTTGAGTAATATGGATTTACATTCAAGTATATATAACGACGAAAAATTATTAAAGAAACTTGATGCTATTAGAGAAATCACCATTGAAGATTCATTGGAAAATGAAATGGTGATAAACATGGGTCCTCAACATCCAGCAACTCATGGTGTGCTAAGGTTGGTTTTAAGACTTGACGGTGAGACAGTAATGGCAGCAGTTCCAGAGCTTGGATATTTACACCGCGGTTATGAAAAGATGGCTGAAGACATGAGTTATATTGAATACATTCCTCATACCGATCGACTTGATTATACAGCCACACTTTGCAATAATGTTGCTTATGTACTTGCAGTAGAAAAATTGCTTGGACTTGAATCTCCGAAAAGAGCTCAATATATAAGAATGATGGTTGCTGAATTATCTCGTATTGCTGCCCATATGGTTGCAATTGGAACATATGCAATGGATGTTGGCGCAGTTACAATGGTAATGTGGACTTTCAGAGAACGAGAAAAAATTCACAATATATTTGATAAACTAATTGGTGCAAGATTTACAACAAGCTATACTAGAATTGGCGGAGTAGCTGCTGATGCTGATGATGAAGTATTGCAAATGGTGAAAGAATTTTTGGATCAATTTCATTCAGCCTTAGATGAAATGGATAAACTTCTTCTTGGCAACAAAATTTTTATTGATAGATTGGAAGGTATCGGGGTTTTAAGTAAAGAAGATGCAATTGAATATGGTGTTACGGGTCCAAACTTAAGAGCCTCTGGAGTTGAATACGATGTACGGCGTGCAAAACCGTATTTGTTTTATAATGAATTAGACTTTAAGATACCAACTTTTTCAGAAGGGGATTGCCTTGCTAGATATTTCCAAAGAGGTGATGAAGTAAGAGAAAGTGTGAAAATACTTTATCAAATTTTGGATAAAATGCCTAAAGGGGAAATTATGGCAAATGATCCAAAGCATGTTCTTCCTCATAAAACTGAAATTTATACGAAAATGGAAGAACTGATTCATGATTTCATGTTAATTAATTATGGGATTAATCCGCCAGTAGGAGATGTTTTTTTCTCAGCAGAAAATCCAAAAGGTGAACTCGGTTTTTATATTGTTAGTAATGGAACCGGACATCCATGGAAAATG
>Ga0194125_10003607_pt1 | contig 24830 bp, 12 predicted proteins | sample TA2KigC250mmetaG_FD_148626 | JGI IMG/M metagenome (GOLD analysis project Ga0194125, IMG submission 148626) | Freshwater microbial communities from Lake Tanganyika, Tanzania - TA2015034 Kigoma Deep Cast 250m | ecosystem: Environmental > Aquatic > Freshwater > Lake | place: Tanzania: Lake... | reverse complement strand
TCCTAGAGCCGAGCGGAGAGGTGAAGATTTACTACGGCGCCGCTGATACAGTAGAATGTCTCGCAACCGCGCATGTGGATGACTTGATCGCCCTATGCCTGAAACCCTAAAGGAGAAAAGACCATGCATCACTACCAAACACGAACCGCCGGCTTGTTGGCTTGCTTGGCGCTGACCATCCTGTTGTCACTCGCGGACGCCGTTCACGCCGAGGACTATCGTATCTCTACCCAGGATCAGTTCCTGGCTGCCTCCGAAAGAACCTATGGTCCGGGAGACCGCGTCTTGCTGGAACGGGGCAAACGGTTTCTTGGACAACTGCGGATCAAGGGGAAGGGACTGCCCGATAAACCGGTGATCGTAGACGCCTTCGGTGAAGGGCCGTTGCCGATTCTGGATGGCAATGGGCTCAGCGACTACCAAGGGGTGTTGCAGATAGACGATTCCGGGCAAATCGAAGTCGGCAACCTGGAAATCACCAACGCCTTTGGCACCAAAACCAAGAGTTACGGCATTCTGGTTCAGGACAACAGCGGCGAGAAGCACAGCCGCATCTACATCCGTGACTGCTACGTACACCACATCACCAGCGACGACAGCAATTGTACGGCCGGGTCTGGCGACAAGAACCTGGGTGGCATCCATCTCACTACCGGAAACGGAACGTTGTGGGACGACATCCTGGTCGAAAACAACCGGATCGAGTATGCCGGACGCAGCGGAATCACAACGGGCGGGTGGTCAAAACCCAACGTGCCACCACCGGGGAAGAAGCCCGGGAAAGGGGGGCACAACCTGGAAGACCCCTCGGATTGCATTACCAACCTGCGTATTCGGAAGAACCGGATCTCCTATGCCTCCGGAGACGGCATCATCATGCGCATGGCCTACAAGGGGCTTGTCGAATACAACGTGGTGCATCACTGCGGCTACCCCGGAAACGGCAAACCCACGGATGTTTCGGCATCCATCTGGGGTGCCAACAAGAACATTGATTGCGTGTTCCAATACAATGAGGCTTACGCGCATTTTCCGAATGGTGATGCGGGCGGATTCGACGTGGATATGTGGTCCAAAGGCACTATCATGCAGTACAACTACAGTCATGACAATGCCGGCGGATTCATCTTGAGCTTTGGCCCGAATCGGGAGTGTGTCATCCGCCATAATGTGAGCGTCAACGAGAAGCCCTTTGGCAGCTTTAGTAGTACATCAGGACTCGCCTTCGAAAACAACACCTTCTACCTCGGCGATGGCATGAAAGGAACGTATCGCGTTTGGGGGGCGGCGATGCGAAGCAACCTGCTCGTGGCCACTCAAGGCAGTTTCTCTACGAACAAGTCGAGCGTGACGAGCGTGGGCGACTACTACTATACCCCCAAGGGCAACAACCCGTCCGGGACCGGAACGGAGGCGAAGGACCCGGGCTTCGTCAATCCGTGCGGCGCAACATCGCCCATCGGCCTGGCCAACCTCGGCGGATTCAAGCTCAAGGCGGATTCTCCCTGCCCCAACGTCGGGGCTGACATTGATCACATCCTGCAGCACGCCGATCCAGACAAGCCACGATGAACGAAGGCGAAGGGAAATGATTATGGACCATTGGGTAACACGATCCGCCGGCTTATCGGCGTCTCTGGCGCTGGGCATCCTCTTGTCGCTCGCCGACGCCGTTCACGCTGAGGACTACCGCATCTCCACCCAGGAACAATTCCTTCAGGCTTCCAGCAGAGTCTACGGCCCGGGAGACCGCGTGTTGCTGGAGCGCGGGAAACGGTTTCTGGGCCAACTCCGGATCAAGGGAAAGGGACTACCGGGCCGACCGGTGATCGTGGACGCCTTCGGCGAAGGGGCGATGCCGATTCTGGATGGCAATGGGCTCAGCGACTACCAAGGGGTGCTGCAGATTGACGATACCGGGCAGATCGAAGTCGGTAATCTGGAAATCACCAACGCCTTTGGTACGAAAACAAAAAGCCACGGCATTCTGGTTCAGGACAACAGCGGCGAGAAACACAGCCACATCTACATCCGGAATTGCTACGTGCACCACATTACCAGCGACGACAGTAATTGCTCCGCCGAGTCTGGCGACAAGAACCTGGGCGGCATCCGCCTGGCCGCCAAAAACGGCACGCTGTGGGACGACGTCCTGGTCGAAAACAACCGGATCGAGTATGCCGGCCGTAGCGGCATCACCACGTCCAGTTGGAACAAACCGCCGCCGCCCGGCAGCAAGGACAAATACAACCTGGATGACACCTCGGATTGTATCACCAACCTTCGCATCCGGAAGAACCGGATCGCCTACGCCTCCGGAGACGGCATCAAGATGTGCGGAACCTATAAGGGGCTTTGTGAATACAACGTGGCGCATCACTGTGGCTATCGGGATAATGCCAAGCCCACGGAGGTTTCGGCGGGGATCTGGGGAGGATTTAAAAACATTGATTGCGTGTTCCAGTACAACGAAGCCTACGCGCATTTTCCGAACGGCGATGCAGCGGGCTTCGACGTGGACGGCTGGTCGAAGAGAACCATCATCCAGTACAACTACAGCCACGACAACAGCGGCGGTTTCATTCTGAGTTGGCATAAGCACCCGGATTGTATCGTGCGCCATAATGTAAGCGTCAACGAAAAGCCGTTTGGCAGCAAAAATAACAATCAAGGCATCGCTTTTGAAAACAACACCTTCTATCTAGGTGACGGCCTGAAAGGAACCTACGCGGTTTGGGGGGAGACGATGCGAAGCAATCTGCTCGTGGCCACTCAAGGCAGTTTCTCTACAAACAAGGCCAAAGTCGTGAGCGTGGGCGACTACTACTATACCCCCAAGGGAAAGAACCCGTCCGGAACCGGCGCGGAGGCGAAGGATCCGGGCTTCGTCAATCCCTGCGGCGCAACATCGCCCATCGGACTGGCGAACCTTGGCGGGTTCAAGCTCAAGGCGGATTCTCCCTGCCCCAACGTCGGGGCTGATATTGATCACATTCTGCAGTACGCCGATCCGGATAAGCAGCGATAGTCTGGAGATGCTATGAAAGCCATCCTGCTGATGTTCGATTCGCTGAATCGTCACATGCTGCCGCCCTACGGTTGCGACTGGGTCCATGCGCCCAACTTCAAGCGGCTCGCGGAAAGAACCGCCACGTTCGACACCTCGTTTGTCGGCAGCATGCCCTGCATGCCTGCGCGGCGCGAGCTGCATACCGGCCGCTACAACTTCCTGCACCGGAGCTGGGGCCCCATCGAGCCGTTCGACGATTCCATGCCGGAAATCCTCAAGCAAAACGGCATCTGGAGCCACCTCGCCAGCGACCACTATCATTACTGGGAGGAAGGCGGATGCAACTACCATACCCGCTACAAGACCTGGGACATCTCGCGGGGTCAGGAAGGCGATCCATGGAAAGCCGACCTGAACCAGACCATCTTCAATCACAATCCGCACAAAGGGGGCGAATGGTGTTTTCAAGACTCCATCAACCGTCATTACATGGCAGAAGAGGAGCAGTTCCCGTTGGCCAAGACCGTCGCCATGGGTGTCGAGTTCATGCGCAGAAACGCCCGGCACGACCCGTGGTTCCTCCAGATCGAAACGTTTGATCCGCACGAGCCCTATTTTGTCCCTGAGCGCTTCAAGAAGCTCTACGACTATGACTTCACCCAATTCCAGAACGACTGGCCCGACTATTCGCCTGCCCGGGATGAACGCCTGTCCAAACATTACCAGATGGTCAATGCCGCGCTCATCTCCATGTGCGACCATTACCTCGGTCGTGTGCTGGACGAAATGGACCGCCTCAATCTCTGGAAAGACACGCTGCTCATCGTCAATACCGACCACGGCTTCCTGCTTGGCGAACATGACTGGTGGGGCAAATGCCGGATGCCATTCTACAATGAAATCGCCAACACCCCGCTCTTCATCTGGGATCCCCGCTCGAAGATCCGGGGCGAGCGTCGCAAGAGCCTGATTCAGACGATCGATCTGCCGGCGACGATCCTCGACTATTTCGGTCTGCCTCTGCCGAAAGACATGCAGGGAAAACCCCTTCGCGAGACCATCGTCAGCGACACGCCGGTGCGCGAGGCCGGACTCTTTGGGCTTCACGGCGCGCACGTGAACTGCACCGACGGCCGTTATGTCTATATGCGCGGCCCGGCCAACCCCGACAATTCCCCGCTCTACAACTACACGCTCATGCCCACACACATGCGCAGACCCTTCTTCATTGATGAACTCCGTGGTATGGAAGGATTGCAGTTGCCGTTCTCGTTCACCAAGGGTTGCCAGACCATGAAGATTAAAAGCGGCAAAGCCTGGGTGGAAGAGGGAGAGTTGAGAACCCTGCTGTTTGACACCCATACCGATCCGAGCCAGAAGATGCCCCTGCATGATCCGGCAATCGAGGAAACGATGACCCGACAGCTCGTCCAGTGCATGAAAGAAAACGACGCGCCGCCGGAGCAGTTCGTCCGCCTCGGATTGGAACCTGCGCCACGATGAGGAAAGACATGCCACAATCACAGCCCAACATTCTGTTCATCACCGCAGACCAGCATCGCTGGGACACCCTCGGCTGCGCGGGGCACCCGTGCGTCAGAACCCCTCATCTGGATCGACTGGCTTACGAGGGCGTGCGTTTCGAAAATGCGTACTCGGATTGCCCTGTCTGCATCCCTGCGCGAACGACGATGATCACAGGCGTGAAGTCGTCAACCTATGGTTGTCCAGAGTACGCAGACAAGTTCCGGATCCAGCGCGCCCCGGACGCCTTCCTCGGCAGTCTCATGACGCAAGCGGGGTATCAGACCGCATTGGTTGGCAAGCGTCACTGGCACACCGACACCTCGTTCAAGGCCGGCTTCGAAACCGTCATTCCCATCGAACGCTGTAAACGAGAGCAGCAACTGCACGTCCGGCGTGATGGCTATGTCTTCGGCGTCGGCGCCAACGAGCTGCATCCGACGCTCTCGCCGATCCCACCCGAGTTATACGGCACCGACTGGATTGTTGACCACTGTATCGAGTATGTGCGCGAACGCCAAAAGAACCGCCCGTTCTTCCTCTGGAGTTCGTTCGTGGATCCGCATCCGCCGTTCGCCATCCACGAACCCTTCTACAGCATGTACGACCACAGTCCTATCCCTGCGCCGGCCATCGGGACATGGGAGGACGCTGAGACGTGTCCTGTCGCGCAGTTCAACCATCGGACAGCCTACAACAGCAAACCCATGGGGTGGGATGAACTGCGCAAGGCTCGCGGCGTGTACTACGGCATGATCACCAACATTGACCACCAGCTCGGACGGCTGTTCGGCTATCTGCAATTGCACGGCCTCTGGGACGACCTGTGGGTGATCTACACCACCGACCATGGTGAACACCTGGGCGATCACTACGACATCGCCAAATCCAGTTTCTACAACTCGGCCGCGCGACTCCCCTTCCTCATCCGCCCGCCCCGCGCCTTGCAGCGCGCCCATACGGGAGCGGCATCCGCTGCGCTGATCGAACTGGCCGACCTGCTGCCCACGTTTTGTCGCCTGGCCGGCATCGCGGCGCCGGAGGACGTCGAGGGCAGGGATCTGGTGCCGTTGGTCATGGGCGAGCAACGCGCGGTCAGGGATCGGCTCTGCGGCGCCATTGATGCCCAACACATGGTCCATGATGGCCGACACAAATACCTCTACTTCGTCAAGGACGGTCGCGAACAGTTATTCGATCACGCAGCGGATTCCAATGATCTGAACGACATCGCCCCTGCCCTGCCGGAGAAGGTCCGGGAAATGCGGCAGCACCTGATCGAACGGCTGCACGCCATCAACAGCCCGGATCTGGAGAACGGAACACTCCGCAACACAGGCGAGGCCGTCAAGGATACGCAAGCCGTGCGCCGCAGGAACAGTCTGGGCTGGACCAGCGCAGGACGATCACTGGAATGGGGCGGAGGCGTGTAACAACGCAGGGAGGACCGGTCGGTTTTATGCAGTCACGTTCTCGAAGTCACGCGCATTCCCGCCTGTCTGGCAGACCGGCTGGGCCCTGCCGAATCAACGCCATCCAAGCCGTCTCGGCATCCGTCGGGCTTTACGAAAAGCTGGAACTGCGGATTGATCTCGACGCCGATTTTTGCAACCCGTTTGATCCAGAAGAGATTGACCTGCAGGCGACGTTCACGGCTCCCTCGGGAAAAAAATGGAAAATATGGGGCTTCTACAACCCGTCGAGTTGGGCTGCCCTGTGGATGGTTCGTTTCACGCCGACAGAGACGGGCACGTGGCACTACGTCGTGACGGTTAACACCCCGACCGACAGAGCGAAGAGCGCTCGGGCGGAGTGTGTGGTGACGGCTTCTGCGCACCCGGGTTTTGTCGGCATCGCACCGAATCGGCGTTACCTGATGCATAGCGATCACACCCCCTTCTATGGCGTCGGCTTGTGGTACAACGACAACTGTGAATTGTATAATCAGGGCGCCATAACGGAAGCCGACCTCGACAACCTGAAGAAACGGGGGGCAAACTTCATCAGTTTCTTTCCCACCACGCTCGAGACAATGGGCAGCGGCCTGGGCCGCTACGACGAAAACCGTTGCGGACGGATGGATCAACTCTTCGACTGGTGCGAGCGGCGCGACATGAAGATCAGTTGGAACCTGCTGTTCCATTCCCACGTCTCGAGGGCCGTCTGGGTCAACCCCCGTTATCGCCATAACCCGTACCGTCTCATCAGCAGCGCGGGTGATTTCTTCGGTAGCGCCGAAGTCTGGGAATACCAGCAAAAGCTTTTTCGCTACATCATGGCCCGCTGGGGGTACAGCCGGGCGCTGTTTCTCTGGTTTATTGTGGACGAAATCAACGGCACGGAAGGGTGGCGCGATGGCGGCCGCGCCGTGGCCGAGACCTGGTGCCGCAAGGCGCATGCCTTCTTCAAGAAACACGACCCGTACCGTCGTCCCACGACCGGCACGCTGAGCGGTGGCCTAAGCGAATGGTGGCCGGACGGGTATCGAATATTCGACATTGCCGCGCGGGAAATTTACGAGGCCCAAGGGCATCCAATGCCCACCCGAGGCAAGCGGGAACCGGGCGATGAGAACCCACTGCGTGTGAGTTACCGCAACTACGCCAAGCAGGTGCGGGACCTGTGGCATGGATTCCGCAAGCCGGCGATCATTGGCGAATGCGGCTGGGACCACACGTATTACGAGCCTGGCACGCCCGGCTATCTCGCCATGTGTCACAACGCCCTCTGGGTCAGCCTGGCCAATGGCCTGTGCGCAACGCCGTTCTGGTGGCGGTACGAGGATAAGATCAACGATTGCGCGGTCAACAATCAGATGATGTCCTTCGCGCAGTTTGTGGCGAACATTGACTTTGCGAACCTGCAACTGGAGCCCGCCGAGATCACAGCGGGCGCCTGCGATGCCTGGGCGATGAAGAGCGACGCGCTGATTTTCGGGTGGATTGTGAATCCGGGCGTCGGCGTCGCCAATGAAACCTTCACCCTATCCGGTTTACGCGATGGCGCGTATGAGGTGCGGCTGTACAAGACCTGGCAGGGTCGGTATCTCGACACACAGACGATCTCGGCGCAAAACGGTAAGATCGAATGCGCCATTCCAGAATTACTCACCACCGATGGCCATGCGTCGAACATGGACGATGATGTCGCCTTCCGGATCGCACCCCACGGGTAGGCCCGGAGTGCCGGGATTCCGATTCTGGCATCCTTCACTCACATTGCTCAAGACGCAACGGGAAGTTGGAACCGGCCAACAGGAGGAAAAGCGGCTACCGCGAACCCCAACCGCCAGTCCCCTGTAGCGTATAGAGTTGAAGGACGGATGCGGTTCACTTCACGGCAGGCGTGACGACCTCAGGTTTGACATCCGTTGTAGTTTTAACGACGGGCGGCTCGGCCGGCGGCTCGACCGGTTTCACGACCGGCGGCTCGACGGGCGGCACAACCGGCGGCACGGCCGACGACACGACCGGCGGCACGGCCGACGACACGACCGATGACACGGCCGAAAGTGCCGCGCTGCAGGCTTGGCACTTGTTTTGCGCCACCGAACACGTCGGACAGAGCGAGAACGAGCCGCTCGTCGTGGCTGCGCCACAACCCCCGCACTTGCCCATGTTCATGATATGCGACTTGCGGACACATTTCGCGCACAGTCCCGCACGTGCCGAGACAGGCACGAGCACGAGTGTCACTACCAGCACTAGGCCGGTCATCCAATGTGAAATGCATTTACTCATAAGTCACCCCATCTGTTGTTTGAATCAGTGGTTGCGTTCAGAAACTGTTAACCATGGCCTGTCCAATTCCCCTATCGTTACCCGCGGCTGAACCGCAGCGTGCGGATCTCGAAGGGGCGCAGGTCCAGTGCAGCCCGGCCATCCTTGAGCCTGGCGACGCCCTGCTTTTCCTCCAGCATGTTGACCACCGTCACCCGCTGCGCCGGCAGCGCGCAGGTGAGCGTGCAGGTCGTGGCGGTGCGCATGGCTTCATAGAGGCGCACGATCACATCACCGGAGCCATCCTCGGCCAGTTTGACCGTCTCGATGATGACATTCGGCGCGTCCACCGCGAAGAGGCTCGCCGTTCCGCCATTGCCCGGATGAACCGTGGCCGGGATGTTGAAGTCGTAGCCGCTCTGCACAATGCCGGCATCTCGGAAGGCCGCGTTGTTCCAGCACTGGAAGGCGTAGGCGAACGTCTGCACACCCCGGTCAGCCGTCATGTCCGGAGCCAATGGGGCGCGCAGCAGGGTCAGGTTGATACTGTTCCCTTCCACACTGACGCCGTACTTGCAGTCGTTCAGCACGGCCGCACCCCGCCCTTCCTCCGTCAGCGCGGTCCACTTGTTGTTACAGACCTCGAAACGCGCGGCATCGTACTCCATGGAGTCGTGCGTGGGGCGCCGCACGTGTCCGAACTGGATCTCATGCAGGGCATCCTCACTGTGCACGGTAACCGGGAAGTTGACCTTCAGGAGCTTGTGTTTCTCCTGCCAGTTGATCCGAGTACGGAACTCCACGCGCGGTGATCCGGCATGCACCGAAATCTCCTGCGTCAGCTCCGATTCATTGATCTGCCTGGTCACACGCAGCGTCGCGACCAAGGGCCCATTGGCCACGACATCGATGCGGGCCTTGGCGTCCAGCGCCACGGGCTGAAACTTGTAGGGGCTGTCGATATCCCAAGCGTCGAACCAGCTCGGCACGTCCTTATAGAGCTTGAACGCATTGCAGGGGCCAGCCGCCATCTCGCGATCACAGGTCAGATCCCGGATGCTGGTGATCTCACCAGCGGCATTGAGCGTCAGTTTGACGAGCTCATTTTCCAACGACTGCCGGGTTGCGCGCACCGCGCTCAATGCCGGAGCCGCTGGAGCAGCCTTGCGCAACGTCAGCCAGCCGCAAGCCGGCAACTTTGGCGTGCGCGCCAGAGTGCGGCCCTCGATGACCTGCACCGGCAGGGCTTGGCCTGCCGCGTCCTGCGCGCCGGCAAAGCCGGCCGGGAGTTCGATCAAAGCCTCCCGCTCCCAGGAGAGGGCGTTGAACACGGTGATGGCACCGGACGCTTTGCGCGCCAATGCGCTTCGTGCCTTGTCTGCGATCGCGCGGCTGTCGCGAATGACCGCAGCCAGCATGGCCTCCGCTTCCTCGTACACGCGGTGGATGGAGGATCCGGGAATGATGTCATGGAACTGACAGAGGAGCACATCCTTCCAAAGCTGGTCGACGCGGGTCAGCGGATAGGCGGCATCCGCCAGCCAGGTCGACGCCGCGCCCCAGAGTTCCGCTTCGCGCAGCCCGAACTCCGACAGGCGATTCGCCTTCTTGGTCCTGGCCTGCGAGGTGTAGGTGCCGCGATGCGCCTGGAAGTAGAGCTCTCCCGCCCAGACCGGCAACTTACGACGGTCCGGCGAGCGCATCATGGCGTCGAAGAAGACTGCGGGCGCTTCCTGTCGGCACTTCGGCAACCCCTGGCAGTCTTCCTGCCGACGCAGGTATTCGAGGTGCTTACGGGTCGGACCGCCACCGCCGTCACCCCATCCGAATGGCATCAGCCGGGCCTTGTGCCAGCCGTCTTTTTGGACCCGTTCGTGCCAGCGCGCCAGCGTATGCTGCGGTTTGGTCTGGGAGTTGTAGTCGTTGTGGATATAGGTCAGCACGCGCGAACCATCCAGCCCCTCCCACCAGAACCAGTTATACGGGAACTGGTAACCGCCGCTGTAACTCCAGAAGATCTTCTGGGTGGAGAAGTAGTCAATGCCGCACCCGGCCATGATCTGCGGGAGCGCGGCGGAATAGCCAAACACATCCGGCAGCCACATCAGGCGGCTGTCCACGCCGAACTCTTCGCTGAAGAAACGTTTGCCATGGATGAACTGCCGGATCAGCGACTCGCCGCCGGTCACGTTGGTATCCGGTTCCACCCACATGCCGCCATCCGCGATCCACTGCCCTGAGCGCACCGCCTGCTTGATGCGCTGGTAGAGCGCCGGGTAACGCTTCTTGGTCATCTGATAGAGGTGCGTCTGGCTCTGCAGAAAACGATATTCTGGATACTCCGCCATCAAAGCCAGTTGCGACGAGAAGGTGCGGCAGCACTTCCGTTCCGTCTCCTGCAACGGCCAAAGCCAGGCCACGTCAATGTGGGAATGGCCAAAGGCGTGCATGGTCGGCGCGGACGAGCCGTTGCGAGCCGTCAGAAAGGGCTTCAGGATTTTGCGCCCGGCGCGAACGGACTCCAGCATTTCGGCGCGCGGCAATTCCAGATCCACCGCCAGCGACATCTCATTAAGCGCCTCGGTCACTTCCGCGACCCGCAGAGAGTCCTTCTCCTGCGTGTGCTCAAGATACTGGGCCAGTGTCTCGGTGTCCATCCGGAGCTGGAACAGTTCCTCTTCCCAGATGCCGAAGGTGGTCACTCCCACCTGGGTCTGTTTGGGTGCCGGTTCGGGGACCATTTCCCGTCCGTGCTCGCACGGCCCCCCCCCGGCCTCCCACCGCCCATGACCGCCATAGCTCTCGATCAGGATGTGGAACTTTTCGCCCCCCCTGGCCTTGCGCGTCAACGTGATTTCGCGCTCCGAGTGCCCTTTCGCGCCGGTGGCGACGCCATTGACAAAAATCGCCGACTCGCCCCCCGTCTCGATGCACAGCACGAGGCGCTCCCCTTTGGCGCTTGTGGGCACGACCACCTCGCCCCGGAACCAGGCGTATTCCCATTTGGCGCCCCACGCCGTTCCCGCTGGCATCGGCCGGAACTTCTTCTTTTCCGCCTGCTCCAGGGTCAGTTGCTCCATCGTGCAGAACCCCTGCAGATCAACCGTCCCCAATTGGCGATAGAACAGGCGAGGCATGGCCTCGCGCCACTTCTTGACCCGCCGCTGCCAATCCAGATTGCTCATCGTAATAATCCCTTTCAGACCGCGTGAACATCAGCCGGCTCATTGATAAGAAATCGCGTTTCGACTGGCTCCGGTTGGCCTCGGTCCGCATGGACCGAACGCATGCCGGAACCGCTCTGACAGAGCGATGCCATGCGCAGGAGCATGCCAGAATCAGGGGAAAGAGTCAAGCTGCCCGCACCCAATTTGACGCCCCACCCTGATTCTGCTATAGTATTGGGGAAATGTTTGGGGGTTTTCCCCTGCCCTGACAAGCGATTTCTTAGGAGTCAATGGGGTTGAGTAGACTATGTTCAAGAAGCCATTTGGATGGATCGTCGTCGGGGGTCTGACCGGTGTTGTTGCCGTTGGACTGTGGTTCCTATTTTCAAAAGACGTTTCTTCTGAAAGTCACGGCCGGGCGGTGTTGCAAGCTGGGGGTCGCGGCGCGGCCACGGTTCCGGCAGAAGGTGTTCCTGCAGAATCAGTTCCTGCGTCCGGGACAACGCCGAAACAGGCTTCGTCATCGCTCGTGCCGCTTCCATCAGGTTCGATCCCGACTCCGACCGCTGGCATTCAGTCCGTCCCCCCCCTCGGCGGCAACGCCTGAACCTGGGCTGACGGTTCCCGTACCCGACCCGGTGGCGGAGCCGGCGGTCGATCCGGCCGTGGCCCGCTTTGCCGACGTTCAAATACCCCTCGAAAAGCGCGAAGCCGAGATTAGCGCGTTGGCCGCGCGCGGAGATGCCGAAGCGATCCGTATCCTGACGACATTGGCCAGTCAGGACGTGTATCTGAACCGCGCGGCTGTGGAAGCGCTGGGCACGATCCGCGACCCGGCCGTCGCCACTTTTCTGCGGTCGAAGCTCGGCGATGTCAACACGCACGATGTCACGCTGCTGTGCGAATGCATCCGCAGCGCCGGCAAGGTGCTCGGGGACGAGGCGGTCGTCGCCATCGGCGACGTCATGAGGGCCGCGCGCAATCGGGATGATGGCCATGCCGTCGCCGTTCGCGCCGCATGCATCCGGACGATGGGCGAGCTTCGTCGCGTCGAAGCGGTGCCGCTGCTCCAGGACGAGCTCGACCATTTGTGCGCGCAGAAGCGGCTCGATCTCGCTCACGGCTCCGAGATCGTCAAGGCCTACAGTCTAATCGGCGACGCGCGCGCCGTGAACAGCTTGAACCAATACGCCGATTTTCTCGATCAAAACAAACCCTCCCAACCGGAGCCGCGAGCGTATTTCGAGGAGAAGATCAAGGAAGCGCGCGACACAGCGCGACAACTGACCCAAGAGACACGCGAAGCGCTGGACGCGCCGAGGACTTGACGAAAAAGGAAAAACGATGAACGCAAAAATCAGGGCTGGCAGGGTGATGAAGATCATGGGTCTCGCCTGGATGGCGGTGGCGGCTCCGGCATGGGCGGGGGAGTTCTCCAGCGCCATCAGTGCGGGGTATTCACACTCGTTGGTGGTCATGGCCGACGGCACGGCTTGGGCGTGCGGCGATAATTCCAATGGCCAGATCGGTGATGGGACGCGCGGCGCCAATCGGTACAAGCTTGTTGAAGCTTTGGGACTTTCCGGCGTCACGAACATTGCCGGAGGCAGGAATCACACCGTCGCGCTGCTCTCCGATGGTACGGTCTGGGCGTGGGGCGACAACGCCTATGGCCAGCTCGGGAACGGGACGAACACGGACAGTTCTGTTCCGGTGCAAGTTTCCGATCTCTCCGGGCTCACCGGCGTCGTCGTCGCCGTCGCCGCAGGGGCTGATCACACCGTGGCGCTGCAAGCTGACTCCTCGGTCTGGGCGTGGGGCAACAACGGCAGTGGTCAGCTTGGAAACGGAACGAACATAAACAGTTTCGTCCCGGTGCAGGTTCCCGGGCTCACCGGCGTCGTCGCCGTCGCCGCAGGGGCTGTGCACACGGTTGCGCTGAAGGACGACGGCTCGGTCTGGGCGTGGGGCGATAATTACTTTGGCAAGCTCGGAGACGGAACCGGTACGAACAGTTTCGTCCCTGTGCAGGTGTCCGGACTCACCGGCGTCACCGCCATCGCCGCGGCGGATTCCCATACCGTCGCGCTGAAGAGTGACGGATCGGTCTGGGCGTGGGGCGCGAATGGCTTTGGCCAGCTCGGAGACGGGACCGTCGGGATAGCCCGGTGGACTCCCGTGCCAGTTGTCGGGCTCTCCAGCGGCGTCGTCGCCATCGCCGCGGGGTACTGGCATACGATGGCCGCGAAGTCCGATGGCTCGGCCTGGACGTGGGGGTGGAATATGATGGGCCAGCTTGGTGACGGCACCACGACAACCCGGACGACTCCCGTTCGGGTCTCCGGGCTGACCACCGGCGTCGTCACCGTCGCCGCCGGGCAATATCACTCCCTGGCGCTGAAGTCTGACAGCACGGTCTGGGCGTGGGGCAACAATTCCGCCGGCCAGCTCGGAGATAACACCACGACATCCGCTAACAGGCCGATCCAAATGCTCACCGCGTTTAACTATGTGCCGCAGGCGCATGATTTTCGCTTCCTCTGCCTTCCGAACGGGAGTGCGACCAACCCGGCCGACTATTATGATCGCGATTTGAGCGGAACCTGGACGGCGGTGGTGGTGTCGAACGTGGCGCATGGCACCGTCACGGTTATCAACGGAGCCAGCTTCGTCTATACGCCAAGCCCGGGCTATGAGGGGGAGGACTCGTTCAAGTACCTGGTGAACGACGGGGAGACCAATTCCAACATCGCCACAGCGCGCATCAAGGTGCGCCCATACGGGGATCCGGCGGGCATGGCCGTGGTCATCGTGGTTCAGAACAGTCTGTATCCGGAGCTGTCGAATGAGGTTCACCGGTTGGAAGCCGATCTGAGCAACGAAGGCTGGGCGCCGATTGTGAAGAGGTGGAGTACCACCAGTGTGTCCGGGTTGTGGACCTATCTGCGGTCGATCTACACGAACGACCTCCACTGGATGAGCGGCGCGATCCTGGTCGGTTACAACCTGCCCTTGCCGACGGAATACGATATCTGTTACTGGGACCTCACCACGTTCAACCAGACCACGCTACAGGCTCCGGATGACGTCTGGGTGAGCCGGTTCGCTTCGTCGAACGTGAAAGAACTCAGAAACGCGCTTGACGCGAATCACTATTATCGCACCGATCAGTCACGCCTCCCCCGCGATGCCTGGTACTGTCAATCCTACGATGACTGGGGACCGATCAATATGTCCCACGTCGCCGCCTATCTCAAGGTGTGGGACGACACCAATACCCTTGCGACCAGTTCGATAGAGACACCCATGCGGGAGGGGTGCGAGGTGATCTACCGACACGATCACAACTCGCCTGCGACGGGAACGGGACCGTTCATGGGTCGGTTCGCCTTCATCGCCGGCTGCTATGCGGGCGATATCGGCGGCTCGGTAGCCCGCTACCAGTTTTCCGGCTTCGGCGCCAACCTCATGAGTTGCGGGTCGAAACACCTGACTGAGCCCGGGTTTCTGACGATCGCTCGGTCTCTTAAGGACAATGATTGGTTATCGGAGCAACTGAATGCGGGCGAGAGTTGGGGGGCGTGCATCTTGCAGTTGCCCGTTGCCCCTTATGCCTATTTCCGCGATCCCGGCTTCATCTACTACGGCGATCTGTCGCTGGCCGCGAAGATGGCGGGCACGAACCAGTTGCCGGTCGTCAGCAGTCTTGTCTCCGACAACTCCACGCTGACCCGGGGGCAGACGGTCACGTTCACGGTGAATTTCACCGATCCGGACGCGGCGTCCAGCGACAGCCCGCACGTCGATTTCGAACACCAGGTGCAGTGGTACATGAACGGCTATGGCTGGACCAAGACTCCCGACTATAGCCTGACCAACGGCAACGTGCTCACGCACACTTACACCACACCCGGCGTGTACACGGTCCGGGCCCTGGTGATGGACGAGTGGCGCGCCGCGGCCTGGAAGGAGACGACGGTGGCCGCGACGGAAGAGGAGACAGTGGCCTATGACTTCTTTGAGGGCGGCGTCGGGAGCGCCGGCTGGAGCACGGGGTGGACTTACAGTCAGGGCGGGAGAGAGGATAATGCGCTCGCAGGCGAGGGATCCTGGTATTTGTACGTGAAAACCAACGGCATCGCCACGCGCGGAGTGGACATGACCGGCGTGTCCGGCGCGAAGCTCAGGTTTCAGTGGAGAGCCGTAGGTTTCGATCCCGGCGAGACGGCGCAGATGGAGGTTTATGACGGATCCTGGCATACCGTGTTCACGGTGAATGACGGCGATGACGACAAGTCGTATTATCAGGCGGCCGAGATTGATCTTTCGTCCTATGCCATGGTGTCCAACTTCCAGGTCAGGGCTTCCATCCAGTGCAATTCGGCGGCCGAGATTCTCTATGTGGACAGTCTGCGCATCCTGGCCGACGGCGGAAACGACGCGCCGACCTGTGAGCTGACCGCGCCGACGGACGGCGCGACCTTCGTCGCGCCAGCCACGATCACGCTCACGGCCGACGCCTCGTCACCGAGCGGCACGATCGCCAAGGTGGAATTTTTCAACGGCGCCACCCTGCTGGGCGAGGATATGACCAGCCCGTACGAGTATACCTGGAGCAACGTGACGGTGGGCGCCTATACGCTGACGGCCCAAGCCACGGACAACAGCAACGCCGTCGCGACGTCGGCCGAGGCAGACATCACGGTAACGCCCCCGCCCAGCGGCGATGCCCTGGTGACCAGCGTCTCGTTCGTAGGGGTTCCCGAAGGCGGCACGGCCGCGTTCCGGGTGAAACTCGCGGCCGAGCCCGCCGTCGACGTGACCGTTGCCGTCGTGCGCACGAGCGGCGACACCGACCTATCGGTGCAGTCCGGCGCGAGCCTGACCTTTACCCCGGGGAATTGGAATACTTGGCAGACCGTGACACTGGCTGCGGCCGAGGACGGTGATGCCGCCAAAGGGAGCGCTGCCATCACCTGCTCGGCGCCCGGATTGGAAACTGTCATGGTCACGGCGACCGAGATCGACAACGATAGTCCCCCTGCAACCGATACCGACGGCGACGGGCTGCCCGACGACTGGGAAGCCCGGCTCGGGCGCGCGACCAATGTGGTCGAGCAGACGAGCGCGCTGCCGTTCGTCGAGCGGTTCGAGTCGGATACCGTGACCTTGGGCGAACTGAACGGCCAGAACAAGTGGGTGGCCGTGCCGGCCAACACGGCGCTGGTGCAGTCGGACGATGTCTTCGAAGGTATCCGCGCGCTGGAGATCGCGAACCCCGAGTCCACGACAACGGCGGTGAGCCAGGCGTTCACCGGCGCGCCGCTGACGGTGGTTTGGCTGGACCTGCGGCAGAAGGTGGCCGGCATGACTGTGCCGGACAGCGTGCCCGACGCCGCTGCGGGGATGCTCTTCAACAACGATGGCCGACTGGTGGTCTGCGACGGCGCGCGCCCGGCGGGAACCGAATGGGTCGTGCTGACGAACCACACGCCGCGCGCGGCCGGCACCTGGGCGCGGCTGACGGTCCGGGCCGATTACGCCTCGCAGACGTGGACGCTCTACCTCGACGGCACGGCCGTGGCTGAGAACCTCGGGTTCGCCTCGCCGCAGACACGGCCCACCTGTTTTTCGATCGAAGGATCTGGCGGAGTTGTGGACGATCTGTACGTGGGACTCGCCCAGCCCGCCGGTTTCCCCGGCGCGGGCAATCTCGTTCCCGACGACTGGTACCTGGGCCATTTCGGGGAGATCCGCGCCGACGGCGCCGACTCCGACGGCGACCGGATGAGCAATCTGGAAGAGTATATCGCCGGAACCAACCCGGACGACGACACCTCCTATCTCGGCTTCACCAGAATCCCCGTTAGCGGGGTTTCAGGCGAGTTCCTGGTGCGGTGGCAGAGCGTCTCGAACAAGCTGTACACCCTGCAGGCGGCAACGAATTTGACAGACGGGTTTAACCTGATTCTCGGATCGAACATCCCCGCCACGCCGCCGGAGAACGTGCATACGGACAGCGTGGGCAGCGTGCGGACGAAGTTCTACAGAGTGAAAGTAGAGCAGGACGGTGAGTGAGAACGGTTGACGGGGACAAGGTCTGTGTGAAGGGAGTTAGCAGGACTATCAGAGCCGCCGACCCGGTGTTCACCGAGTCGCAGCGCGCGGCTGCAGCGAGTTACGGCCTCTGCAAGGACGAGTTTACAGATACCGGCTACTGGCCGCCACAGCTCTATGTCCGCGAGAGCCGCCGCATGCAGGGGTTGGTTGTAATCACCCAGAACGACATCATCAGCAATCCCTCCAAGCCGGACCCGATCATGGTCTCCTCCTTCCCAATTGACTCGCACGACGTGTCTGCGCATCCTGGAAACACGGGCGAACCCCGCCGACGCGGGCGCTTTCGTCATTCCCTGGCAGAGCGTGGACGGAAAGAGCTACACCCTCCAGGCCGCGACGAACCTGGCGATCGGTTTTGACGCCACACGGGCGACGGGGATCGAAGCCACACCGCCGCTGAACACCCACACCGACAACGTGAATGGGGCAGGCGCGACGTTCTATCGGATCCTGTTGGAAGACTAGGGGCCTTCACGATCGAAGACACACACAACTACACGACCGTGTTGAAAATTCTTGAAACTTTGTTGACGCATGACTCATGCTGTACTACCATTCCGCAATTACGATTGGTAGAGTCCTATGCTCAGCAGACACTTTGTCGGGATCGTTGTCGGTCGTGTAACCGGTGGTGTAGCCTCTGGTCTGTGGTGGGTATTCTCTCCAAACGGTTTTGTGGGGCGTGGCAGCCAGACGTTGTTGCCCGGTGAATCTCGCGTAACAACCACGGCTACTTCTGTTGTTCCTGCAGATTCGGCTCCCGCTCCAAGACCCACTCACGCACCGGCAGATCAACGCCACGCTCCACTTCTTGCTGCGGCCATCGTGACGCCCACCACGGGCGGTCTGTCACGGGTGCCATCACCGACACCGTCTGAATCGGTGACGCATCCATCCGTTAATCGCCAACGTCCGGACGGTTTCCATAACACAGTGTGCCCCATCACGCTCCCGCTCAGGAGCACGTTGGGGTGAGGGTTGGGGCGATAGCCTGAGAGGCATCGCGATTCAAAAAAGAAGAGAGGAACGCAGATGATGAGTATGATGCGCAGCGTGATGGCGGGGGTGATCTTCTTCGCGTCAGTATTGACTGTTTCGGTGGGCCTTGCAGCCAAGCCAGAAGAGCGAGTCAAAGGCCCAAAACTGGGATTTTCGGATACGAAACGAAAACGCGGACCCGACGCGATCAAAGCCATCGGGAATCGGATGTCCGAAGTCGCTCGGCACCACGGGATGAGTCAGGAGCGGCTGAAGGACATGATCGAAAAGGATCATGACCTCTGGGTGACGGAGGACTCGGATCTGCTCTACATTTGCGAGGGACTGGACTGTCCCGATCATGCCCCAGCGGAACAGGCCCCCTCCACCAACGGGATCAATTCCTCGTTTGATGTGCCGTATCCTCTCACCCAGACCTTTCTGCTCCACAGCAAACCCGGTGCCACCAAGACCATCTTCCTCGATTTCAATGGTCACACCGTCAGCAATTCTGTCTGGGAGAATGGTGGCAATCTGAAATTGGACGCCTACTACAGCGATCTCAACTCATCGACTGTTAAAACAGAAATCCAGGGAATCTGGGCGCGGGTGGCGGAGGATTTTGCGCCGTTCGACGTGGATGTTACCACCGAGGATCCGGGCACGGAAGCCTTGCGCAAGGTCGGGACCGGAGATACGCAGTGGGGTATCCGCGCGTGCTTTACCAAGAATAAAAATCTGCTCACCGGAAATGCCATTATTAACGCTGGCGGCGGCGGCACGGCCTACTATAACTCGTTCAGTTGGAGCACGGACGAGCCGGCTCTTATTTTCAACACCGGGCTCTATACGGGATCTCAAACCGCATCGCATGAAATCGGCCACACCTTGAATCTGACCCACATGGGGTCCACACCGAGTACCGAGTATTATGGGGGGCACGGATCGGGCTCGACGTCGTGGGCGCCGATCATGGGTGCGAGTTGGCTGGGCAATGACGAGGTCGTGGTTCAGTGGACCAAAGGCGAATACTACCTGGCCAATAACACACAGGATGAGTTGAACGTCATCACGACTCAGAATGGCTTCGGCTATCAGACGGATGATCACGGCAACACCAATAGTACCGCAACGTCATTGACGGCCAGCGGGAACGTCTTTACCGTTCGTGGTATCATTGAACAGCGGAGTGACGTTGATGTGTTCAGCTTTACCGTGATCACTGGCGGCGTAACCATCACGGTGTCGCCCTATACGCCCGCCCCGAATGTGGATCTGCGTGCAAGCCTGTTTAACGCCGCCGGATCCCTGCTTGCGGAATCGAATCCTGCGGGAACCTTAACCGCGTCTCTCTCCACAACCTTGGTGGCTGGCACCTACTATCTGCACGTCGCAAACGCCGCCGATGGCAACCCGCTCGCCAGTACGCCCACCGGATATACGAGCTATGGTTCGCTGGGACAGTACGCCGTTACCATCCAAAACGGACAGACCGTCAATCAGCCCCCCGTGGCCTTCCCGCAGTCTATAACCACGGCGGAGGATACACCCACAACGATCACACTGACCGGCAGCGATCCTGAAGGATCGAATCTGACCTATGCGGTGGTAGCCAATCCGATTTTCGGCACGATCTCCACAGGCACTGGGGCCATGCGCACCTACACGCCTGCGGCCAACTACAACGGCACGGATAGCTTCACCTTCAGTGTCAACGATGGCCTCACCAACAGCGCAGCCGCCACGGTCTCCATCACAATCACGGCTGTGAATGATGCCCCCGCTTGCGCGCTCACGGCGCCGACGACTGGCGCGACCTACTTCGCGCCAGCTTCCATCGCGTTCACGGCCACGGCTACGGATGTAGATGGCACCATCACCCAAGTGGAATTCTTCAACGGCGCGACCCTGTTGGGTGTGGACACAACCAGCCCCTATGCCTACAGTTGGAATAACGTGACCGAGGGTTCCTACACGCTTACCGCCAAGGCAACCGACAACAGCGGAGCCGTCACGACTTCGGCGGGGGCGAGCGTCACGGTGACACTGGCGACCTACACGGTGACCTACGACGCCAACGGCGCGACGGGCGGAGCCGTTCCCGCAGCACAGACCAAGACGAACGGCGTGGCGCTGACGCTGGCTACGAACAGCGGCAACCTGGTCAGACCAGGTTACATCCTCACGGGTTGGAACACCGCATCCGATGGCAGTGGCACGAGCTACGCCGTGGGCGCAAGCTACACCAGCGAGTCCTCTGTAACGCTCTACGCCACGTGGCAGGCTAACGGGATTGTTCAACCACTCCCCTTCGACGAGGGATTTGAAACGACGACGGTCGAGCTGGGTGATCTCAACGGCCAGAACAACTGGGTCGTTAGCGCCGCAGGCGCGGCCTTGGTTCAGACCGACGAGAAATACGCGGGCGACCGGGCACTGAAAATTAACGCCGCCAACACGGTCTCGGTCAGTCAGGCGCTGACCTCTACCGCGAGTGTGGTCTGGCTCGATCTCATGCAGCAGGTTGTCGCCGGACAGATTCCTGCAACCCGGCCTGATGCGGCGGCGGCATTCCTGTTCGACGCGAACGGACGGCTCCTGGTGTGCGACGGGGTACAATCGCCGGGGGCGGAGTGGGTCACGCTGTCGAACCACACGCCGATGGCGGCGGGTGACTGGGTGCGACTGACTGCGCGGGCCGACTACTCGGCACAGACGTGGGACCTCTATCTCAATGGGACGAATGTGGCTGAGAATCTCGGGTTTGCCACCACCCGGACCGGGCTGGGCGGGATACGCATCGAGGCTAAGGCTGCCGTCGTCGACGAGGTCCATGTGGGCACGTCGAGTCCCTTCGGCCCGGGCGCGAATAATCCGCCAACCTGCGCGCTGACGTCGCCGACGAACGGGGCGAACTTCACCGCGCCCACGACGATCACGCTCACCGCCGACGCCTCGGATGCGGACGGCATGATCGCCAAGGTGGAATTCTTCAATGGCACAACCCTGCTGGGCGAGGACACGACCAGCCCGTTCCAGTACGACCTGTCCGTTGGGGTGGCGGGCGGATCCTACACGCTGACGGCGACGGCGACCGACAATGCTGGAGCAGCCCACACCTCGGCGGCCGTGAACGTGACCGTGTCTCCAGCCCTCTACGCCGTGGAGTATGATGCCAACGGCGCAACGGGCGGATCGGTCCCGGCTTCGCAGACCCAGACAAACGGCACGGCGCTGACGCTGGCCTCGAACAGCGGAAGTCTGGTCAGAGCGGGTTACACCTTCATTGGCTGGAACACCGCCTCCGACGGCAGCGGCACGGTTTATGCGGAAAGCGCCAGCTACAGCGCCAATGCGGCGGTCACGCTCTACGCCGAGTGGAACCAGAATCCGACCTGCGCGATTACGTCGCCGACGAACGGGGCGTCCGTTACCGCGCCCGCTTCGATCCTGATCGAGGCCGACGCATCGGACACTGACGGCACGATCACCCAGGTCGCGTTCTTCAACGGCACGACCCATCTGGGCACCGCAGTCTCCCTCCCCTACCAGTTCGACTGGACCGACGTGGGTGCAGGGGTGTACACCCTGACGGCACAGGCGACCGACGATGAGGGCGCGACCCACACCTCGGCGACCGTGACCCTCACCGTCATTGAGGCGGCAGTCTCCAACGACCTCCATTTCGTCGAGGGCTTTGAAACCAACACGGTTTCGCTGGGCGATCTCAACGGCCAGAACAACTGGACGGTCAGCGCGGCGGGCACGGCCTGGGTCCAAACCAATGCGTCATTCGCAGGCGAACGGGCGCTGAAGATTGATGCGCAGGGACCGGTCTCGGTGAGCCAGGCGCTGACCACCACGGCGAGCGTGGTCTGGCTCGACGTGATGCAGCAGGTTGTCGGGGGGGCGACGCCGACAGCCCGGCCCAATGCCGCCGCCGCATTCCGCTTCGATACCCACGGCCGCCTGGCCGTCTTTGACGGGTTGCAAGCAGCCGGGTCGGAGTGGGTCACGCTGACGAACCACACGCCGATAGCAGAGGGCGCATGGACGCGGCTGACGGCGAAGGCCGACTATGCGGCACAGACGTGGGTGATTTACCTCAACGGCACGAACGTCGCCGAGAATCTCGGGTTTGCCACCAACCGGACCAGTCTGAGCGGTCTCAGCATCCAAAGCCAATCGGGTGTCTTTGATGACGTGTACGTTGGCCTGATCCGCCCCGCCGGGCTGGTCGACGTGAGCGGGTCAGCGCAGGCGAATGTCGCTCCGACCAGTTGGTATCTGGAGCACTTCAAGAACGTGCGGTACCTGGACGATGACGACCCGGACGGCGACGGCATGACTAACCTTGAGGAATTCCGGGCCGGCAGCAAGCCAAATGATCCGACGTCCAGCCTCCGAATCATGGAGACCACAGCGAATCCAGCCAACGCGAATGGGTTTGTCATTCGCTGGCAGAGCGTGGACGGGAAGGTCTACACCCTCAAGTCTGCCACGAGCTTGGCTGGCGCTTTCGATATGATTGTGGCCGAGAATATTCCCGCGACGCCGCCCCTGAACACATTCACCGACACCGTGGAGCGAGCAGGCATGAAGTTCTATCGGGTTCTGCTGCAAGAGTAAACCCCGCCACGTCCTTCAACACGAAAGAATGACCATGACTGTGACAAACATGAAAAGCGTTGGGATTAGGAGTCGTGCGCGGGGTTCCTGGCCGGTGTTCGCAGCGGCGCTGGCCGTTGGAATGCTGGCGGGAACGGCACCACGCGCCGAAGCGGTCGTAGCCACAGGCGGAACCGTGACAGAAATGACTGATGCGGGCGGAACGAACTGGATCATCCATACCTTCACAACCGTTGGAACCACCAACCTCACCGTCACGAGTTCCGGCAGTGTCGACGTGCTGGTCGTTGCGGGTGGCGGCGGTGGCGGCCGTGCAGGCGGCGGCGGTGGTGGCGGCGGACTCGTCTGTTCAAACGCATTCCCAGTGGTTGCGGGAAACACTTACACCGTCACGGTGGGCGCTGGCGGCGCCGGAGCGACCGCCCGCACGACCAGAGGGAGCAACGGGAACCCATCGACCTTTGGCAGTATCGTGGCCATGGGCGGCGGCGGCGGCGGGTCATACCTTGAAGGTAACGGCCCGGGCCTGGCTGGCGGCAGCGGCGGTGGGGGCACGTTTCGTAACAACACGCTCTCTGTCGGTCAAAATCTCGGCGGGGCTGCAAGCCCTTCCGGACAAGGCTATGCGGGTGGAAACGGCAGCACGGCGGCGACTCCAGCCCTGGGCGCTGGCGGCGGCGGCGGAGCAGGCGCAGCCGGAGGGTCAACAACCACTGCCACTGGAGGAAATGGTGGGGCAGGCTTGTCGTACAGCATTTCAGGAACGGCGACCTTCTATGCAGGCGGTGGCGGTGGCGGAGCTACCACCACGGCCGGCACGGGAGGAACGGGAGGCGGAGGCAATGGCTCTAAGGATGGAGCCCATGCGACTGCCGGCACAGCCAACACAGGGGGTGGCGGTGGCGGCTCACGAGATAATCCCAACACCGGATTTGGCGGAAACGGCGGCAGCGGCATTGTGATCATTCGATATCCCGAAACGTTGGTGGTCGAGAACGTGGGCCCCGTGATCCAGCTTTGGTAAGGTCTGACCAGACGCGACGTGTGATCGGATGCGACCGCACGAATAGAAACCCTTTCACGGACCGCGTATTCTCATATTCTGACTCCTGTATTCTGACTCCTGACTTCTCTCTTGCAAACACCCCGAAGGGGTTTTGCAAGAGCCTCTTAGAATCCGCCGATTTGACCCCTAATCCTCGCCTAAGGCAGGGCAAATGTACGCAACCCGTTAAAAGAGAGAAGAAAAGGCTTGCTGACGGGCTATAGATTTCCTATACTGCATGTCCATGGCTACCCGTCTTCCGTTGATGCACAAGACGCCCTTCGTTCTGGACACGCGACCGCTTCGTGAAGCGACGAGTCCGCACGCGGGGCTGCTGGCGACTTCGCGGGCCTTCCGCTCGCTGGGGCTGCCGGACTGGATCGAGGCCCACTTGGGACTGCGCAAGCGCCGCCGGGGGTACACGGAAGCGCAGATGTGTGAGGCGCTGGTGCTGCTGCAGACGGTGGGCGGGGACTGCCCCGAGGACGTACGGCTGCTGGACGGCGACGCCTGCCTGGAGCGGGGCCTGGGGTACCGGCCGCCCAAGGCGACGGCGGTGCGCGAGTTCCTGGAGCTTTTCCACGACCGTGATCTTGAGGAACTGCGCCCGGATCGTTCGGTGCAGAAGAGCTTCATCT